>Ga0213864_10000478_pt1 | contig 17857 bp, 12 predicted proteins | sample PICome_5_FD_160078 | JGI IMG/M metagenome (GOLD analysis project Ga0213864, IMG submission 160078) | Coastal seawater microbial communities near Pivers Island, North Carolina, United States - PICO247 | ecosystem: Environmental > Aquatic > Marine > Coastal | place: USA: North Carolina... | reverse complement strand
GCACCAATCTCATTAGCTGCCGCTTCTGCCAAATTCGCTACCTGCATAGAGTGCTGAAAAGTACCTGGAGCCTCCTCATTCAACTCTCGCAACAACTTGCTATTTGTATTCGATAATTCCAATAAGGTTACATCTGATACGAGTCCGAATAACTTCTCGTAAATATAAATCAGAATAATCGATAAGAAGGATAATAATCCATTGGCAGAGAACATCAAGAAATAATCGAAATTCAATTGCGAAGCATTTCCTTCCTTAATGATAGAAAACGCAAAATAGGTCACCATGTAAATTATGGTAATCTGGGCAACCGAAATAAAAATATTGGCTCTTTTGTATAATTCAGATACCGTCAGAATCGTTACAATACCGGCAATAATATGCAGATAAATAAACTCAAAACTGTTAGGAACTATAAATCCGAGCAGCAATACCGTCAATACATGCGCAAACAATCCTAATCGAGCATCAAAAAAGGCTTTTAATACAATGGGCAATACACTTAGTGGAACAACATACAAATAATCTGAATTGTACTTGATGACCAATGTTTGAATCAGAATCATCAACAAAATATTGATGAATATGAAGGTTACTTTGTTATTATCGTCAAAAATTTCAATTCGATATTTATTGAGAAACAACAGCAACATCAGCAATGCAAGAGATACTAGAATAGTATATCCGAAAACAATCCAGTTGTAGTTGGATTCGGTCCATACTTTTGATTCCGATTCGCTCTTTAAAGAACGAAGCATTTCAAATTTCTTTCCTTCAACAACATCCCCCTTTAAAATAATTAGCTCACCAGAAGTGACCTTTCCTTTGGTGTAAGAAATATTTTCAACCAGGTTATCAATGATTCTTTGAGTGAAGACGTTGTCATAAAATACATTAGGTTTTACAATATCTGCGAGCAAATCTACCATGACAAACTTAGCAGCAATATTTGCATCGTTTAGTTTTGTATTAATTAGATTTAAAACCTCTTTATTGGTGTAGAGCTTCCTAAAAAATGTATCTGAAACCTCATTGTTTTTTCGGATGGCTATAATCTCATCTTCTCGCGAAACCTGATTCTCACTCACCTCTTCTATGTATCCTTCTTTATAAATGGAATTTAAAATAGCTTCGGCATCGAAAGCGAGTTGATTGATGTCTTTATCCGGAATCGAATCAGACGGTTCGAAACGCGCAATTTGGGTTTTGAAATTATTCATTACTTCGGTCACAATATCCTGATTATACCTGAAGTATAATTTCGCATTCACTTCGATCTCTTTGGTCTCGATGATAATCTCATCCTCAGACTTTTGAATCGCAAAATCGAATGGTGCATACAAATTGTCATAACGCCACACTTGACCATTCGAAAATTCATATTTGAACTGCCCTCCTTTCGGAAATAAATACACAATCGCAACCGTGGTTAAAAGGAATAGTAAAACCTTGTAAATAATCGTGTTTTTTCGATAAACTTTATTCATGAAATCACCCATGCAGCAGTATTTAGAATAACAAACTTAGTTTAAAAAAGTGAACTCCAAAAATTACTTGATTTCATCCATTTTATTTTGAGGTGAAAATGGTTAATTTTGCATCAATATTTAAATTTTTACTCATGAATGAAGTCGTTATTGTATCTGTTGCCAGAACTCCAATTGGTAGTTTTTTAGGTAGTTTGTCAAACATTCCTGCACCAAAATTAGGAGCTATTGCAATTAATGGAGCATTGGAGAAAATCAATCTCAATCCGGCAAAAGTTCAAGAAGTTTTCATGGGTAATGTAGTATCTGCTGGATTAGGTCAGGCACCTGCCAGACAAGCTGCAATATTTGCTAATATTCCAGACATCGTTCCTTGCACAACAGTGAATAAAGTATGTGCTTCTGGAATGAAATCCATCATGTTAGCCGCTCAAAGTATTGCCTTAGGAGATAATGATATTGTTGTTGCTGGTGGTATGGAAAACATGAGTATGATTCCGCATTATGTACAGGCGAGAAAAGGAACCAAATTCGGACCAACTACTATGGAAGATGGTATGCAAAAAGACGGATTGGTAGATGTATACGATCAGGTAGCTATGGGAGTTTGTGCTGATGCTTGTGCAACTGAATATGAATTCACTAGAGAAGATCAGGATATGTTCGCAATCCAATCATATGAAAGATCTGCTGCCGCCTGGAAAGCTGGAAATTACGCTGATGAAGTTGTTCCGGTAGAAATTCCGCAGAGACGTGGTGAGCCAATTATTTTTGCTGAAGACGAAGAATACAAAAACGTAAAAATGGAAAAAATTCCAAATTTACGTCCGGCCTTCACAAAAGATGGAACAGTTACTGCTGCAAATGCTTCTACGATTAATGACGGTGGAGCTGCCTTGGTATTAATGTCCAAGCAAAAAGCCGATGAGCTAGGATTAGCACCATTAGCTAAAATCACTAGTTATGCCGATGCTGCTCACGAGCCAAAATGGTTTACAACCGCTCCAGCAAAAGCATTACCAAAAGCATTAGCAAAAGCAAACCTATCGATTGATGATATCGATTATTTCGAATTGAATGAAGCGTTCTCTGTTGTAGGTTTGGCAAACTGTAAAATTCTTGGTATTTCTGAAGACGTTACCAACGTGAACGGAGGTGCTGTTTCTATTGGTCATCCGCTTGGTGTTTCGGGTGCTCGAATTGTAATTGCCTTAACATCTATCTTAAAACAAAAAAATGCTAAATTTGGTGCAGCAGCTATTTGTAATGGTGGTGGTGGAGCTAGCGCAATGATCATCGAAAGAATTTAACTAACAATAATCTTTTTGTACGGAATCTGTAATTTAAGTATTGTTCCGATTCGGAAAGCACCGAATCATGAATCAGAAATGATTTCCCAACTGCTATTTGGAGATTATTTTACAATACTTGAAAAAGAAAATGATTGGTGCCTTGTAGAAGTTGCACTTGATCAGTATCAGGGTTATGTTCATATCCATCAGATTCAACAACTTTCAGAATTGGAATTTAATTCCCTGAACGAAGAAACATCGAACTTTGCTGGTGAATTTATCGATTATATCAGCAATCAAAAGGCTGAACTGACTGCAATACCCATTGGTTCTTATTTACCAAACTTTAAGGAGAATACAATTCGAATTTCCGATAATGAAATGATGTACGAAGGACAGGTTTTCAATTCGGAACTTCCAAAATCTGAAATTGCAAAAATCGCCTATTTGTATTTGAATGCTCCTTATTTATGGGGAGGTAAAACACCTTTCGGAATTGACTGCTCCGGATTTACACAAATGGTATATCGCTTATGCGGATATTCTTTACCGAGGGACGCGCACGAGCAGTCGAATTCAGGAGATGTATTAAGTTTCATCGAAGAAAGTATGCCTGGCGATCTAGCCTTTTTCGATGATGAAGAAGGAAACATTAATCACGTCGGAATTGTGTTGAATAATTACAAAATCATTCATGTTTTCGGAAAAGTCAGAATTGATACTTTAGATCATAGTGGTATATTTAACAACGAATTACAAAAGCATACGCATAAATTGCGTATCATAAAACAAATTATACCAAATGATTAAATGGTTCAAAAGACATTCCTTACTTTTAAAAGACGCGTTCTTTTCGACCATTTTTTGCCTAATTCTCACCTTTATTCTTGCTGGAATTGTTGTCAATCTTAGTTTTTTAAATCCGTTCAAAGAAGCCTTTAAAGACTTTAGTTTCACCGATATTTACTATTCTGAAAAAATTCAAGAAACGACGCTTCCTAAGGATATCATTTTAATCAATATTGAAGATCGCAATCGTTTTGAACTCGGACTTTTATTAGAATCCGTTTTGGCAGAGAATCCGAAGGTAATTGGATTGGATGCAATTTTTAGGAACCCGAAAGATTCGATTGGAGATGCGTATTTATCGGCACAACTTCAGAATCCGAAGGTCGTAAGTGCTTTGAATATTGAACGCAACGAAATCATTCGAACACATTCATCATTAAAGCCTGCGAATGAAAACTTTATCAATATTAGTTTCGATTTAAAATCAAAGGTGGTTCGAACTTTTGAATCCTTTCATAAAAGTGATTCCGGAATAGACACTTCATTTACAGTTCAAATTGCTTCCAAATTCGGAGCTGAACTACCAATGAAGAAATTGAATCAATCCCAGTTCATTAAGTACTCTGGAAAATATACCTCATTTATTCATTTCGGATTTGATGAGTTTATGTTGATGCAAGACAAACAACTGATTAAGGACAAAATTATTCTTCTTGGATATTTAGGAGTTCCATTGGGAGATAGTTTTGATGTTGAGGATAAATTCTTTACACCATTAAATGAGAAAACTTCTGGAAAGTCATTACCAGATATGTTTGGTGTTGTTATTCATGCGAACATTTTGAAAATGTTGATAGAGAATGATTACCTCAGTAAAACTCCTACATTCATCGCCTTGATGATTGATTTCTTGTCTGTTTTCCTATTTATGATCTTCTCTTTAAAATTAGAGAAGCGCGGTGAAATTTACAATCGGACTTTCAAGTGGTTTGTTCTATTCACATACACCGCATTTTTATTGTATTTACATTTATTATTCTACAGTAAGGACATTTATATAAACGTATTTAATATCATTGCCCTAACTGGGATTTCGGCAAATATGTTCATATTTTATGTTCATCTTCTAAAATTTATTAAATCTAAAATCACATGGAAAAGTTATCTCGATTAAGAATTGGACTCGTTCTATTCGTTTTGTTTTTAGCCTCCAATACCAAAGCTCAAATTAATTTATGTTTAATTGAAGTACAAGGTCTTCCGCAGATTGAATTGACAGACAAATATCAAAATGCCAAAAAAGGAGATTTTTTAAAAGGGAATCATTTACTACAGGTGAAAGAAAATGAATCTGTGAAGTGCATTGATACAGAGGGAAATCTCTATACAATATCAAATCCAGGATCCTATGGAATTCAGGAGATCCTAGCTAACAAAGTAGCATCTGAAAAGGCAAATGTGACCAAAAAGTACTTTTCGTACATGTATAAAAGAATGTTTACCGATTTTGAAAACAACTCCAAAGCAGGGGTTGTCTATCGTTTAAATCCGGCCGGAACATTGGTGTTCCCGAAAGACAACAGACAAATTGTTAAGGATACGATTCGATTTGAATGGACCAACGAAATCTTTAGACCATTAACCTTTAGTTTGGTTGATGTGAAAACCAAACAATCGATGAAGATCATTACAAATGGAAACTATATCACATTACCTGTGGATGGGAATACATTAAAAATTGGCAGTGCATACAAATGGACGATTTTGGCAGATGGTGATTTGAAACCTATTTATCACAATTTCACCATTATTGATAAAGTAAAATCGAAGCCAATTTCTGCTAAAGTAAAAGAATTTGAAACTGAATTATTAAAGCTCGGATTTGACAAATCGAAAATACATTTCATTATTTCCGATTCCTTCAATATTCAATATTAGACAAAAAAAAGCTCAGAGAAATCTGAGCTTTTTTTATAATAGATTCGACTGATTATTGATTTCTCATCTTCTTAAAGATCGGTCTCATTTGATCAGCTTTTTCAGTTATTTCTAAGTTATCGTAGATATTTAATAATGAACGAACCGTTTCGAAAGATCTGTTGATCGCATCGGCCTTCTCTAGGTAAGGTAACGCTTCTTTAAACAAAGCTTTTTGTTTTTTCTCCAACGCTTCATACTTCTTGAAATCTTGAAGATTTTTATTCATCTCGTCAACGATAGCCTGCTCTCCAGATAAAATAGCAATAGAAAGGTTTAAGTATGCATCACCGTAATCAGGATTCAATTCGATCGCTTTTCTGTAATACCCTTTTGCTTCCTCAATTTTATTATCATTTTGATTGATAACACCTAAATTGTAGTATAAAATAGGATCATTAGGACTTAACTCAATAGCTTCTTTCATTAAAGCAGCGAATTTGGCATTATCCTTTAATTTGATATACAACTGCGCTTCGTTAAGAATTAAGTTTACATCCTTAGGGTTTTGTTTCCTAGCTTCTTTAATCGCTACAATTGCTTCTTCAGTTTTTCCTTGTTCGATTAAAACATAGCTGATATTTTTAACAATATCTGCCTGCTTCGATTTCGTCGTTTCAACAGACGGATTTTCATGAGAACCGGATCTCACATAAGCATCCATCAATGCTTTAGAGCCCATGTTTTCTTTCACACTTGTTTTTTTGTTTACTGCAAAATAACTTGTAGTGATTCCTGTATACCCTATATCCAAAAGGCCTCTGTAGTACTGTAAAGACCTGTCGTATTCTTTAGCTAAAGAAGCACTAACAGCAGCATTGTATAAGAAAACAGTATCCTTTGGGCTTAACTTATAGGTCAAATAAAAATCAGTAGTGGCATTCTTATAATCTTTAGCGTTGTATAAATCAATCGATCGTTGAGAAACTTTTTGGATTAAAGAATTTAATAACGGTTCCGCTTTAGCTGTATACTTTGTGCTTTTCGCTTCTCTTTCGAACTTCAATAATTTGTTAAAAGCATCTCCTGCGGTCGCAAGATCTGTATTAGAATACGCTTGCCCTTTCAAGAAATAATACTTCGCCTTGTACTTTGAGTCCATAGAAGCTTCCATAGCGTCTAATGATTTTACAGCTGCCATTGCAGTTTTGTAATCTCCTTTCTTTAATGCTTTCTCTGCACTTTTTAACTCATCCTTTTGAGCAAATAATCCTACAGACATTAAAGCTAAAGAAACTACTAAAATTCGATTTTTCATTTTAATAAAATTTACGTTTTGTTTACTGGTTGTCGTTATTTTCAATTTCCGTGCCAGTTTCGGTTTGATCTTCTTCTGAGTCCCTTTCGTGAATCACTTTGGCTACCGCTGCAATATCATCATTATCCTTAATGTTGATTAATTTCACACCTTGTGTAGCTCGACCCATAACTCGAAGGTCTTCAACCGCCATTCTAATGGTTAAACCGGATCTGTTAATAATCATTAAATCATGCTGATCATCAACATTTTTAATGGCGACTAAATTACCGGTTTTTTCTGATATATTCAAGGTTTTAACGCCTTTACCACCTCTGTTCGTTATTCTGTAATCATCTAATTTTGAGCGCTTTCCGTATCCTTTTTCAGACACGACTAAAATATCACTTTCAAAATCGTTCACAGAAACCATTCCGATTACCTCATCATTATCATCGGCGAGGGTAATTCCGCGAACTCCAGAAGCGGTTCTACCCATCGGTCTGGTCTTTGCTTCTTCGAATCGAATGGCCTTACCTGATTTCAATGCAAGCATTACTTGGCTATCTCCCGTGGTCAACTTTGCTTCTAACAGCTCATCTCCTTCTTTAATAGTAATGGCATTGATACCGTTGGTTCTTGGCCTAGAATACTGTTCTAGAGATGTTTTCTTCACCTGACCTTTTTTCGTAGCCATAATGACGTAATGATTATTTACATATTCTTCGTCCTTCAGGTCTTGGGTGACTAAGAAAGCTTTCACCTTGTCATCTGGTTCAATATTGATTAAATTCTGAATTGCTCGACCTTTGGTGTTCTTTCCTCCTTCTGGCAATTCAAATACCCTCATCCAGAATACTTTACCCTTCTGAGTAAAGAACAACATATACTGATGGTTGGTTCCAACAAATAAGTGCTCTAAGAAATCTTCATTTCGAGTCGTCGCACCTTTTTGACCACGACCTCCCCTATTCTGAACTTTATACTCATCTAAATTTGTCCGTTTTAGGTAACCCGCATTCGAAATGGTAACGACCACTTTTGAATTCGGAATCATATCCTCGATACGCATATCTCCTCCAGAGTACTCGATAGTAGATCTTCTTTCGTCACCATACTTGTCACGAACCTGAATCAATTCTTCTTTAATAATATCGTAACGTCTCGTTTCGTTATCAAGAATGTCTTTCAAATCCGCAATAGTCAACAAGATTTCGTCATACTCCGCACGAAGTTTATCCTGTTCTAGACCGGTTAACTGACGTAACCTCATTTCGACAATAGCTTTCGCCTGAATCTCTGACAATTCAAAACGTTTCATTAAGCGTTCACGAGCTTCATCAGCATTTTTCGACCCTCTTACGATTTCAATTACCTCGTCAATATTATCTGAAGCGATAATTAATCCTTCTAAGATGTGCGCTCTCGCCTCTGCTTTGTTTAATTCGTATTGGGTTCTACGTACAACTACATCATGTCTGTGTTCCACGAAGTAATGAATCAATTCTTTCAGATTCAATTGCTGTGGCTTCCCTTTCACTAAGGCAATATTATTGACACTAAATGAAGTCTGTAATTGGGTGTATTTGTATAATTTATTCAGAACGATATTCGGAATCGCGTCACGTTTTAAAACATAGACGATTCGCATTCCGTTTCTGTCTGACTCATCGCGGATATTGGAAATACCTTCAATCTTTTTATCATTCACCAATTCGGCAGTTTTGCGAATCATTTCTGCCTTGTTTACCTGATAGGGTATTTCGGAAACGATGATACATTCACGACCTTTTACTTCTTCGATCGTCGCTTTCGCTCTCATTACGATTTTACCTCGACCAGTATGGAAGGCATCACGAACACCGTCGTATCCGTAAATGATTCCGCCAGTAGGAAAATCAGGAGCTTTTACATGCTGCATTAACTCATCAATTTCAATATCGTTATTATCGATATAAGCGATGGTTCCATTAACAACTTCGGTAAGGTTATGCGGTGCCATGTTCGTTGCCATTCCAACGGCAATACCCGAAGCACCATTCACCAATAAATTTGGGATTCGAGTAGGGAGTACTGTGGGTTCCTGGAGAGTATCATCAAAATTCAAAGTTAAGTCCACAGTTTCTTTTTCGATATCTGATAACATTTCTTCTGATATCTTTTGCATACGCACTTCCGTATATCGCATTGCTGCAGGTGAATCGCCATCTACAGATCCAAAGTTACCTTGGCCGTCAACCATCATGTAGCGCACACTCCAGTCTTGCGCCATACGCACCATGGAGTCGTATACAGATGTATCACCATGTGGGTGATATTTACCCAACACCTCTCCCACTACTCTGGCTGATTTTTTGTACGAACCGGTTGAACGAATACCTAACTCATGCATGCCATAAAGGACTCTTCTATGCACAGGTTTTAAACCATCTCTTACATCTGGAAGAGCTCTCGAAACAATGACCGACATAGAGTAATCTATGTAGGCAGATTTCATTTGCTCTTCGATGTTAATTGGAATTAATTTCTCTCCTTCTGTCATATTATAGTTATTACAAGTTGATGTAAAATTTTAAACAAGGCAAGATACATTTTCTGGTACTTTTACGAAAGGTTTTGAGGTCTCAAAAGCCTTATAGTTATTAACAATTATTGATAAATTTTAACACCTAAATAGGCCATAATATGTCGCAATAATTATCTATTTTTATAAGGCCAAAATGGCAGTAAATGTTAATTGGCACCTTTTTTGTCCTATTCAGGCGAAAAAGCATTAATTTTATAGTTTACAAAAGCAAATATGGACGAAAATTTTTCACCTAAAGTTAGGGATGTGATTACCTTTAGTAAAGAGGAGGCCTTGCGTCTGGGCCACGACTTTATTGGTACAGAGCACCTATTACTTGGGTTATTACGAAAAGGAGACGGAAAGGCTGTAGAGATTTTGACTGCTTTTGATGTGGATTTAGAGTTGCTTAGAAAGAAATTAGAGCTACTTAACCCAACCAATCCAGCTGTGGGATTATCCAATTCTAAAAAGAGTTTACACTTAACTCGACAAGCAGAAAAGGCATTAAAAACAACCTTTTTAGAAGCAAAGTTATATCAGAGTGAAGCCATAGATACAGCTCACCTTTTATTATGCATTCTTCGGAACGAGAATGACCCCACCACAAAACTAATTCAAAAATACAATGTCAATTATGATGAGGCGAAATCGCTTTACAAACAATTGCATGTAGATAATTCAGAATCAGACAACTACACCGATCCTGTTTCTGAAGCTCCTTCCGACGATGAGTTTGGGGGAGAAAAGCAAAATCCGTTCGAATCTACACAACGTTCCAAATCACAGAAAAAATCGAAAACTCCTGTTTTAGACAACTTTGGTAGAGACTTAACCGGATTGGCTTTGGCTGGAAAATTAGATCCAGTGGTTGGTCGTCATAAAGAAATTGAGCGTGTTTCTCAAATCCTAAGTCGACGAAAGAAAAATAACCCGATGCTAATTGGTGAACCTGGTGTTGGTAAATCTGCAATTGCAGAAGGTTTGGCATTGCGTATCGTTGATCGCAAAGTATCCCGTATTCTTTTTGACAAGCGAATCGTATCTCTAGATCTAGCAAGTTTAGTTGCTGGTACAAAATATCGTGGACAGTTCGAAGAGCGAATGAAGGCGCTGATGAACGAATTAGAGAAAAATGACGATATCATTTTATTCATTGATGAAATTCATACAATTGTTGGTGCCGGAGGCGCTACGGGTTCATTGGATGCATCAAATATGTTGAAACCTGCTTTAGCCAGAGGTGAGATTCAATGTATTGGCGCAACAACTCTAGACGAGTATAGAACAAATATTGAAAAAGATGGTGCCTTAGAACGACGTTTCCAGAAAATCATTGTTGATCCTACCTCGGTAGAGGAAACCATTCAGATTTTGCATAACATTAAAGGCAAATACGAAGAACATCACAATGTTGATTTTACAGATGAAGCAATTGAAGCCTGTGTAAAATTGACGAATAGATATATGACCGATCGATACCTCCCAGACAAAGCGATTGATGCTTTAGATGAGGCTGGATCTCGAATTCACATTACCAATATCGTAGTTCCAAAACAGGTCTTAGATCTTGAAAAACAATTGGAGTTGATCAAAGAAAAAAAGACACAAGCAGTTAATCGTCAGAAATACGAAGAAGCTGCAAAGTTACGAGATGATGAAAAGAATTTTGAATCTGCATTAGCCTCTGCTCAAAAGCAATGGGAAGATGATTCAAAACAGAATCGTAAAATCGTAACAGAAGATAATGTTGCAGAAGTCGTTTCCATGATGACTGGTATCCCTGTGAATCGCGTTGCTGAAGCAGAAAGTCACCGCTTGCATGAATTGCCTGCTTTGATCAAAGGTAAGATTATAGGTCAGGACGTTGCAGTTCAAAAAGTAGTGAAAGCCATCCAACGAAACAGAGTTGGATTGAAAGACCCGAACAAACCTATTGGATCATTTATATTCTTAGGGCAAACCGGTGTTGGTAAAACCCAGTTAGCCAAAGTATTAGCAAAAGAATTATTTGACTCAGAAGATTCCTTAATCCGAATCGATATGAGTGAATACATGGAGAAATTTGCCATCTCTAGATTGATTGGTGCACCTCCGGGATATGTGGGCTACGAAGAAGGTGGTCAGCTTACCGAAAAAGTAAGAAGAAAGCCTTATTCTGTAATTCTTTTAGATGAGATCGAAAAGGCACATCCAGATGTATTCAATATGTTACTACAGATTTTGGATGACGGATTTATCACAGATAGCTTAGGTCGTAAAATTGATTTCAGAAACACCATTATTATAATGACATCGAATATTGGTGCGCGTCAATTGAAAGACTTTGGTTCTGGAGTTGGATTCGGCACAGCGGCGAAATCGGCACAAGCAGACGAGCATGCTAAGTCGGTAATTGAAAGTGCTTTAAAGAAAACGTTTGCACCTGAATTCTTGAATCGAATTGATGATGTCATTGTATTCAATGCACTTGAACGAGAGGATATTCATGCCATTATCGACATCGAATTAAGTAAACTATTAGGCAGAATTTCGGATCTTGGATACACACTTATCTTAAGCGACAAAGCAAAAGATTTCATTGCAGACAAAGGATTTGACAAGAAATACGGTGCACGTCCATTAAAGAGGGCCATACAGAAATATATCGAAGATTCGCTCGCCGAAGAGATTGTAAATTCAAAATTAGCCGAAGGAGATTCTATTCATATGGATCTTGACGAGGACAAAAATGAATTGACTATCGATATCAAAAAGCCTACGGAAAGTAATTCCTAAATCAAAAAACGAATAATTAAAATCCCAGTTTGGCTGGGATTTTTTTTGCTCCGAAAAAAAATATTGCAGAGGCATTACTTTATTTTATTTAGTTGAAAACAGACCGAGTGCCGCGGTATAACCATAAAACTGTAAATGTCGAGTTTGAATCAATCAAAACGCAGATCTAATCGCACATCATACTCATTTTCGTAAAATTCTTTTTATTTTAAGTCGAATCTTTCGATTTTTGTCGGATACATAAAACTACAACTCAAAATAATTACCAAAAAAGTCATGAGAATAGATATCATCAGTGCCTCTCCACAGCTTTTAGATAGTCCGTTTAATCATTCGATTATCAAAAGAGCTCAAAAGAAAGGTCTGGTTGATATTGTAATTCACGATTTACGCGACTACGGATTGGGAAATTACAAGCAGATTGACGACAGTCCATTTGGTGGAGGTGCTGGAATGGTTCTAATGATAGAACCGATTGCGAATTGCATTGATCAATTAAAGTCGGAACGTGACTACGATGAAATCATATACGTTACTCCAGACGCGCCGACCCTGAATCAGAAAACCGTTAACACGTTATCACTTGAAAAAAATTTATTGATTTTAACAGGGCATTATAAAGGTGTAGATCAGCGAATTCGTGACATTTATATGACCAAAGAAGTTTCGATTGGCGACTACGTGCTAACCGGAGGTGAATTACCAGCTGCCATTCTGGTTGATGCCATCGTTCGATTAATTCCAGGAGTCATTGGTGATGAGCAATCGGCACTTACAGATTCTTTTCAGGATAATTTATTATCTCCACCGGTTTACACAAGACCTGCCGATTATAAAGGCTCAAAAGTTCCAGAGGTATTACTTTCTGGAAATTTTAAAAAAATTGATGAATGGCGCGAAGAGAAAGCACTAGAAAAAACGAAAAGTACGAGACCCGATCTTCTAGATGAATAAATTTTTAAATAGGGCATTTTTAACTTCTCCAATTGGAATTATTCTCTTATTTCAATTGTTCAGATTGGTGTTATTGCCATTCATGGGATTAATGCCACAGGATGCCTACTATTATTTATATGGTCAAAACTTATCCTGGTCCTATTTTGATCACCCAGGAATGATCGGTTATCTGCTACGATTCACTTCAGAAGTATTCGGACAATCAGTTTTTGTGGTCAAACTTACAGATTTTGTGGTGACTTCTTTAACTATGTATTTCTTTTACCAACTAGCAAAAGAATTTTTACCAAAATACAAAGCCAAACAAAGCTTGTTGATCTTGACGAGTACCATCTTTGTTTCCATACTTTCATTTAATTCCACCCCAGATGTACCACTTATATTATTCTGGACACTAAGTATTCTTTGTTTGCAACGAGCTATTTTTTTAGATAAGAAATGGTATTGGATTTTAGGCGGAATCTGCATGGGCCTGGCTTTTAACAGTAAGTACACCTCTATCCTGCTGCAATTTGGATTGATTACCTTTTTAATTCTATCAAACAAACACAGAAGACAATTAGTATCACCTTGGATGTTGGGAGGCTTGCTAATTTCGGTTGCCATTACGTTTCCAGTTGTTTATTGGAACTACTCCAATGAATTTGCATCTTTTGTTTTCCAATCCTCAGAGAGAACATCATCAATAACCAAATTTAAATTTCATCCAAATTTTCTGTTCGGGGCAGTTGGTCACCAATTATTTTTACTCCTACCAATAGTTTTTGTGACCTTCTTACTAATTAGTGTCAAACATATTAAAAGGGTATTGAAAAAATGGCGACTACCTGAATCTAAAATTTTGTTTTTACTAGCTTTTTTCTTACCCACGTTTTTGGGTTTTATGATATTAACCCCGTTTTATTGGGTCAAATTAAACTGGTTAATGCCAAGCTATATAACGGGGATGATCTTGGCAGCGATGGTACTGAAAACCAAATGGGTACGTATTCAGGTATGGAATTCCTTTGTGTTTCATTTTTTGCTAGCCATTCAAATCATTTTCTACATTGTACCAATTAAAAGTGATGATACTTGGGTTGGATGGGAACAGCTATTCGTTAAGGTCGAAGAGCTTCAATCTCAAAACCCAAACTCTTTTGTATTCTCAGATGACAAGTACAAAACCTCCGCATGCTTAAACTTTTTTATGGACGAAAAGGTATATGCTCAAAACATAATTGGTAAGCCTGCTCTTCATTTTGATTACTTAGGTGATGACTTAGCTGCTTTAGAAGGAAAGAACGCAATCTTTATTGATTCTGACACAAGATTTAAAGACTCGAATAAACTAAATGTTAAAAATGAAAATTTGATTGCTTACTTTGAAAAGGTTACCGAATTGGAACCTATAATTATTCCCATAAACTCGAGAGAAAAAAGAAAGTTTTGGGTTTATTTTTGTGAAAATTACAATCCTAGCCCTTAGTTAGTTTATACATAAATAGGTATTTTACTACTTTGCCATTTCTAACAATCGGAAATTCTTTTAGTCTTTTATAATCCTTGAATTGCTCTTTATAAACATCTTTCGGATTCCTGTAATTCCTACTATCTGTGAAGTAAAAAAAATGATTTTCATTGGAGATATCAGGTCTAATTTTATTGATCCAATAATACTTGTGAATATTTTTAAGATCACCGATCGCATAGAGGTTAAGGTTGTTCGGTGCTGCAATATAATAATCGAGGTGGGCGGCTGGAAACCATTTATCTGAAATAATTGGATATTTTTCATCGGGATGCTCCAAAAGGTAATCAGAAATTAGTTTGGAGGACTGCCTCCATCCATACATATCCATTATCGGGTCCTTTCTTCCAATCCATGCCTTTCTAACTTCATTACTGCTTGGACTTATCCAACCGAAATTAATTTCTAATACTAAAAAAAAGATTAAAATGAGGAAACTAACAAACCCAAAAAAGAGTCTATAATCAATTTTTCTCTTTTCTTCAATATATACCGCTAATAAAGGTAATAAAGTTAGATAGGATATTCCAGACCAATGTGGAAGGGTATTCCTAAAGAAAGAAAGATAGAAGGTTGTAAATATTAAAGGAAAACTAAAAATTAAAAAGAACTTGACTAAATGACCATCGAATCTAATTTTTTTTCTTGCCGAGGCAATTAAGAAAGAAATCGTGAGAAGAAAAATATAGGGATTGCTATATAAAACTTGACCTATCAATTCTCTTAAAAATGAATCTTTATTAAATGAAAAATCGAAGAGCGATACTCGATTGCTATGGAAAGTAAAACTAATGAAATCATTCTGGTAATTCCAATACAAAATTAGCCCTAACGAAATTAGAGGTAATATAAATCCAAGATAAAAAACCCAAGTTGTTAGCCATGCTCTATTGAACAATGCGACAAAAACAATCAATCCGAATAATAAAAATATAGCTTGATACTTTGAATATAACGCAAAAGCGATAAAGAGAAATGCCAAAACCAAATAGAATTTCCTGTTTTTTGCTGGAGTATGAGTAATAGAAAGCAACAAAAAATAAATGGACAGCATCCAAAAAAGAACCATGGGACTATCTGGCAGAATGAATGTGCCAGAAATTATAAACCCATAAATACTTAAATTGTATAACAATACTGTTACAAATCCGACAAATTGATTTCGAAGATGACACCCAATAAGGAATGTAATATACATTGAAATGGAAGTTGGAATTATGGCCGCTAACCTTATAGCTAACTCTCCATCAAAGGTTAAATTAAAAGTAAAAAACTGTATGAAAAATCCCACAAATGGAGGATGGTCAAAATGACTTAAATCAGGAAATTTAGCATAAAGAAGATAGTAAACCTCATCATTACCAAGCTCTATTGATGATCCAATAATCAATCTTAATAACGTACTTATTGATATAAGCACTAATGTGGCCCTCTTATATGTCATTTTAATTTAGTGTAATCGTCTCAGCGGCTTACAAAAAATAGCCATGCTTATAAATCCAATTCCTATACCAATTGTCGACCCAACGAATATATCAATTAAAAAATGTTGAGAAAGATAAACTCTAGAAAAACCGGCCAATATGGCCAAAGAAATCCATAAGTATTGTGATTTACATTTGTAATAATAAAGACACAAAATAGTGAATATAGCAAAGGCCGTAGTTGAATGTCCTGAAGGAAATGTATTTGCCAATGCTATTTTAACTCCTTCTATCAAATGAAGGGCATTCTCACCAATTTCTGCCACTGGTCTAGGAAGGCCTTTGAAAATTATTTTTTTAAAAAAATGAGTAATTAATAATGTTAAAATTCCACCAACTGCAAAGACATAAGAGAGTCTCTTATCAATAAAAAAGAAGATTAAGAATAATACTCCGAACATAATTCCATCGCCTAGAAAAGTGGTATACTTAAAGAATAAGTCTAGGAAAGGAGCATGAAAAGTATTGATGCTTTTATGCAAAAATACTTTATCAAAGACAGAGACTAAAAAAAAAGAGGTTGCAAAAAAGACGAAATATATGGTAAGGACCCCACTTTTAATTGAGTCGGCTTGTCGCAGTATAGTATTGAAGAGATGGTTTCTTTTTTTAGTTGGCTGAATTGAAGAATCTAAAATTAGTGTTTTGGACGCCACGTTAGTTTTTGTTTAAAATTAAAGCGGACATCTAGTCTAAATGTTAATTCCATTTTACTTTAAGATTAACCTTTCTCATACAATTGACAATTAGGAAATATTAAATTCATCTGCAGTTAGTAAATGGTTAACAAAAAAATAAATTAGTAGGTCTTGCAAAAAAATGAAAAAAAGTAATAAATTTGCAACCGCTAAAATAACCTCTGACGAAAGGCGTGAATGTTGTTTTGGTCTGAATTAAAATTCTTAATACAATGGAATCTTTATTAAAATTTGTCCAAGACGAATACGTAAACAAAAACGAATTACCTGAATTCGCACCTGGAGACACGATTACGGTTTATTACGAAATTAGAGAAGGTAATAAAACAAGAACTCAGTTTTTTAGAGGAGTAGTCATCCAAAGAAGAGGAAGCGGATCTTCAGAAACATTTACTATTAGAAAAATGTCTGGTACAGTAGGTGTAGAAAGAATCTTCCCAATTAACTTACCATCGATCCAAAAGATTGAAGTAAATAAAAGAGGTAAAGTTAGAAGAGCTCGTATTTTCTACTTCAGAGATCTTACTGGTAAGAAAGCAAGAATCAAAGAAAGAAAGCGTTAAGCCATCTTTTAAACCACATAACAAAAGCGCCTTAGAAATAAGGCGCTTTTTCTATTAACATTTGTTCATAACTACGGTTAAAACATTGTTAATCACTAATTTCAAAATTTTATGGCAGAAAGTATCTATCTACATATATTTACATCAGAATTGAGGAAAACAGCAATGTAATGCTTAGTTCGAATAAAGCAACGTTCTTTATTTATTTGCACCGGAAGAGTTATACTATAGTAAAGATGCACATAATGAAATAACCGTTAAAAGTTGTAGAATTATAAATTGTATAATTATTAAAAAAGAATAATCCAACCGTGTAAATGTTTTAGGAAACACCGAAGAAAATGTAACTCTGAGAAATCAGAATTCTGAAAAAACAACATCTGGGAAACTAGAATCGTTGTGAAATCAGAAACCGAGCAATCGGAAACCAGGAAACTGTAAACATAGAAACGGAAATCCTAAAAGTTGAAACAAGAAGTAATCATCGACAAATCAGTCTGATGGATTAAGGTAAAACTT
>Ga0213864_10000475_pt1 | contig 17968 bp, 16 predicted proteins | sample PICome_5_FD_160078 | JGI IMG/M metagenome (GOLD analysis project Ga0213864, IMG submission 160078) | Coastal seawater microbial communities near Pivers Island, North Carolina, United States - PICO247 | ecosystem: Environmental > Aquatic > Marine > Coastal | place: USA: North Carolina... | reverse complement strand
CTTATATAATAAAAAAATAAATAAATAATTATTTTTACTTATTTATTTTTTTATTTTTTTATTTTTTTATTTTTTTATTTTTTTATTTTTTTATTTTTTTATTTTTATTTCAATTGTTTATGTTATGATGAACACCATATGTTGATCTGCATATAAAACGCGCCATATGTCTACATGTGCATGAACATGCACAACCTCCTAATAATCTTGAAAAATTCCAATTAAAACGCGTTTCTTGCCATGGTCCGAAATTATTAGGTCGATATTTTTGATGTCTTGAACAACATTTACAACTGATCATTAGCTTAAAAACATCATTTTTACTATACAAATTACCATTATAATGAATGTGATAATTTTTATTATAAATACCTAAGTCACTATTTTGATTTGTAATAGAAATAATTTCTGAAATAGCATTAATTTTTTTTTGTTTTTCTTTTTGAATATGTTTTTGAATACTATAAATAATCTTATTAATAGCCCATGTGTAATTAAAACTCCATATGTATTCCCTAATATCATAGGGAATGTCTTTGAAATATGAAAACTCAAGAATAGGATTATTCATATATATATATATTATATATGAATATGTATAATTTATGAAAACTGTATGATGTACAATAAGAATATTACATATCAATTTTATTATAAACTAACAAGAAGAATTCAATTTATTATATTTTGAATAATTAATGACATACATTTGTTGAGCTGGTTGTAAATTATTAACATAATCAATAACAACTTTTTTATCAATATATTTATTTTCTAATTTAAGTGATTCAATATATAGTTTATGTAAATTATACATATGAATTTTATATTCATGCGGAAATTCTTTTAAAATATTAGTTTTTTTTATAAAACATTCAACATAATTATTGTACAATTTTGAAGTATAATCATAAATTTCAGATTTATAAGTTTGAAATTCTAATGAATGCTCAGGAAAATAAAACAAAAAATCTTTAACCTTTTTTTCTTTTTTTAAACAAAGATAATTATATTGTAATTTAGGTTGATTACCTTTTAAAATTTTAATATTTACATAATTTTTATTTCTAATTTTAGTCCTAAAACCATTATTGTTGTAAATATTAATTCCTAATATATAATATGGACAATTATCATTATTATAATAATTAAAAATATTTTCATATGTATCTATTTTGTATCTATTACAATAACAAAGAGACTTAATATTAGTAGTTTTGAGAAAATCCTGAACATTGAAAAAATTAACATTATAAATATTATTACCTTTATTTTCAATATCCATTACTTTAATTAAAAATAACGATGAATTTAATATAGGCGCAACTATTCTATTACATGGATGCTGAATAACAAATGAATATACATAATTTTTATATAAACTTAACATCGATAAATTAAAATCTATAGAATAACAAATTTCATAAAACATTTCTTTAAAAGTCTTATTATTGTAAAATTTATTATTAGCACCTATATTACTTCTTGTACAAATTTCCCATGATTGTAATTTTTTATCATAATATAAATTAATCATTGTTCCATCAATAAAATCTTCAGCATAACATTCATCAACATTATTATATTGTTTAAAAAATTCATAATTTACAGATTTAGCAGGAGATAGAACTAATAAATTATTATCATTATCTAATATAATAGACCGTAAATACATATATTTTAATTGGTCTTCATTTGATAAACTATTAAATTGTTCTTTATTATATTTAATTATTTTATATGAATTATCTTTATATGATACCTCATTTTTTGTATATAAATTATTATTATATAATAAATGGTTTAAATCTAAATTAATTGAATATTCAATATAAACCATAAATGCTTTTATATAAAATATATATTAAATATTATATTATATCTTTAACTTATTTATAAATAATATTTAATTGATAAATAATTATATAATATAATATTAATTAATGAGTATTAATATGGATAAAAGTAAAAATAATATAAATTTACAATTGGGAGATATTATTAAAATAGTATCTCCATACAATGATATATATCACAATAATATATATTATATAAAATATATAGATTTTGAAAAAGTTGTAATAATAAATGACGTAAATGAGTATACTTTAGAAATTTCTGAAAATAAAAAACTGAAAGACGAATCTATTGAAAATATAATAATATTACATAGAGAAGAAGAATCAAGTTTTTGTAAACAAAATAATTTAGTTATAAATACATATATTTCAATATATTTTAATAGTAATGTTCCTTATATATTAAATGGTAAAATAACTAACATTGAAGAAGATATGATTGAAATAACTAGTATACCAAATAAAGAAGTTCTTTATATTGATTTTGGTTATTCTGGGATACCTTTAAATTTAAATATTGAAAAAATAGTAATAAATGAAGATTTAATTGAAAAATCAGATGATTTAGATGATGAAGAATCAAAAGTTATATCAGATGATTTAAATATGAAATCAAAATCATATGAAATAGATAATGAATATAATATAAAGGAAAATATTAAATTGGATAATGTAGACAATGAATTTAGATCATATAATAATTATGATTATAAAGATAATATAACTAAAGATAATAATTTGATAAAATTAGGATCAGATATAGATGATATAGAATATACAGTTAATGTTGATGAATTCGAAGTTAGATATAATTTGGAAAAACAAATAGAAGATTATTTTGATAAACACATAAATATATTACCTATAATGGAAAGAACACAGCATAATATTGATATAATAAATAAAGACATAAACAGGTTTAAAGAATTAAGAAATATATATTCAAATTTTGATATAAATAAATATGTAAAAATTAAGGATTTTTATGACGATAATTATAAACCTTTAATTGAGAATAATTTAATCAATTTAAACAAAGAAATAGATTGGATAATACCAGTATGTAATAATTTAAACACATTGATAAATGATGTAGATAATGATTTGGAATCAGATGAAAATTTAGAAATTACTAAAATGGCTAAATTTTTAGAAAATTTATTATTAGAAAACAATAAATTTTATGATAAGACAAATAAATTATATAATTATTATAATTATGCTAAAAATAATTTAAATAATTTTAATAACAATAAAATTCCAAAAAATTATATTAATGATAATAATATTGTTACAATTAATGATGATATTAACATAATGATTAACAATTATGATGATTATAGTAATTATGTTATAAAAAACAATATAATTGAAAGTAATAATTACTATTTTCAAAATGCGAATACAGGTTTAACTTGTTTAGAATCTTTTTATAACAAATCAAAAAAATTATTCAAAGAAGTTCCGTTAATTGATAATGATAAAATATATGTCAAGGGGTTTATTACTCTTCCACTTTTTTATTATTTTTATTCATTAAAAAATAATGATTATACTAATTTATTAGACAAAAGTAATTTAAGTTCAATACAAACAGATAATAATAATTTATTCAACAAATTAAATATTAGAGAATATTTATATTCTAAATCGGATTTTGATAAAAATGTATCTATAGATAATATTCAAAATGATAAAATTTTTAATAATATAAATTATTTTTATTTTGATGAAAATATAAAATCTGATAATAATTATTTGAATTTATTAAATTTATTTATACCAAATAATAATAAAGTTATTTCTTATTTAAAAAATAAATTTTTTATTTTAAATTATAATGATTTCGTTATTAACCATCAAGGATTTAATATTGATATGTACAATATTAATATAAAAACTTACAAATTGATTAACAAAATAATTACTGAAAATATTGGATATTATAAAAAATCATATGAAAAAAATAAATATATTTTTGATAATTATATAAAAAATATAACATCTAAATTAGTAAACAAAGTTGAACAAAATCATGATTTTATTAATTTATCATTTTTAAATAATGAAATAAAAAAAGATATTTATGAAAATTACAATATTGAAATAAGTAATAATATATATAACAATTATGAAATATTGAATATAATTTATAAAATAGATGATGGTGAATTTTTAAATAATTGTATTAATAAAAATAACTCAGATTTGATTGTTTCTAATTTACTAGATAGTTACATAAAAAAATTAAAAAAATCTGATAAAATAGATGATGAATCTTTAAAAGTAGAAGATATATCATTAAAAGTAGAAGATCAATCTCCAAAAAGTATAGATCAGGATGATGAACCTGTACAAATAACTACCAATAGTGATAATTGTCATAAATATATTTTAAGTAAAAAATATGGCAATATTGAAACATTAATAAATGATAATAACAAAAAAATATTTTTTGATAAATATTATGATAAAACACCATATCATATAATAAATAATTATACAGCGGAATTAAATACTATGGATTCTTACAATTTTGTAAAATTTTTGAAAAAAGAATTAATTAATATTTATAATATTAATAAAAATGTAGCTTTTAGAGAAGCTAAAGCTATTTATAATAAAAAAAAAGAAATAATAGAAGGAGATTATGCATTATTTTCAAATTCAGAAAATAACAAAAATTATATTTATATAAGAAAAAATAATGTATGGGAATTAGATGAAAAATTCAAAAATAATTTCCATATTGATTCAAATTTAATTTTATGTAATACTATTGATAAATGCAATTATAATAATGATAAATGTTTAACAAAATCTGATTTACAAAAAAATGTTAATGATAAACTTATAAATCAAATATTAGAAAATTTTAATTTAGATTATAATATTAGCGTTGAAGAAATTAAAGAAAAAATTAATAAAGCATATGATAATGCTAAACATAAAATTAAGAAAATTAATAAAACAAATAATAAAATAAATAATATGATTTATAATAACAATACAGTTGATGATTATGAAAAACAAAACGAATTAATGATAATATCACCTTATAAATATTTATGTGATTTAATTATTTCACAAAAAGACTTAATTAAAAAATATAATAATATAAAAAAATTTTGTATAAATTTCGTTAGAGAGCATTATAAAGATGAAAACAAATATTGGTTGTATTGTAAAGAAACTAATAATAAATTAATGCCTATATTTTATTATAAATTAGCTAATGCTTTTTTAAATAATGAAAATTATTCTCTAGTATTAGATACAATATGTGCTGAACAAGGAACAATTAGTGATGATAATAATTATTGGGTTGATAAACATAGTGGTCATATTATAAAACATATAGAATTTTCTGATGATTATATAGATGAAAATAAAATTTACAAATTAGATTATAATATAACTGTAAATATAAACAATCATGAAAAGTTAGATAAAGTAGAAAATATAGTTCAGACAATTATAAAAGCTATGAGTAATTTTATGAAAATAAATTTAGAAAATTACAATGAATTTATCATAAGTAATGTTATAAAAATTCAGAACAGTTATATTCCTTCTAAAAAAATATATCAAAAAAAAATAGAAAGTTTATCTGCAAAAGAAAGTAAATTAAAAGCAATGCCTAGTTATGAAGAATTATTTGATTCTTCATTAATAATATTAACATTAGCTTATATATTAATATCTATACAAATATCTATACCACAAATTAAATCTAAAAAAGTTTTCCCTGGTTGTATAAAATCTTTTTCTGGATATCCTATTGATGGAACACAAAATAAATCTGGTTTAATATATATTGTATGTATAGCTAATAAAATTAAATCTAATATTAAACCATGGAATTCTATAAATAAAATAAACGAAAGCAACTTGCTGAAAAAAATAGAAACAGTTATTGAAAAATATTTGATCAATAATAAAGAAATAAATGATCTTGTATTAAAAAAAAAAGAATATTTATTACAACATAAAGATATTATTGACGACCAAGTTAATATAGAAAATTATAATTATTTTTATCCACCATTAAAAGATATCAATATAAATAGCTCAGAATTATTACCATTACAATATAATAATTTAAAAGAATGTATAAATATATTGAAAAAAAATAATAACGATGATATAATTGAAATTATTAAAAGTAAAAATATTTATTTATCAGGAGCTATAATAGAAGCTATACAAACAATTGTTAAAAAAAATAATATTATATTAAGTAATTATATATTAGAAAATTCTTGCTGTTATACTGAAAATAATACCTTAAATTTTTTTGTTAATAAAGATTCTAATATTACAAAATATAATAAAATGATAAATGATAATACTAATTTATATTATAAATTAAACTCACTTAGTAAAGCTCAAATTTTATATTGTAACATAAATACTCTTCCTAACAAAATAAAATTATCTAATAAATTTGACGAAATTATTATATATAAAGCTTTTATATATTTTTGTAATTTTGAAAATAATTTACCAATTGATGATGAATTGAAAAAAATATGTTATGATAAACCAGAGAAATTTGATAAAAATAATGATATAAAAGAAAAAATAGAATATTTAAAATCTATTGGTAAAATTTATTCTTATGATAATTTGATTGAATTATTACAATATATTTCTAAAAATAATATAATTTACAATTATAATAATAATAATATAATTGATAATACAGTATATTTACATGATATTTTAAATAATTATAATGAAACAACATCTTTTAATATATTTGAAAAAGATTTTGTACAAAAAATTCTTGATCTATTAAATAATTTTGATAAAAATATTGATAATTCTTCTAATAAAGAATTACGATCAATAAAAAATTATTTAGGAACTTTCAATAACAATAACAAAGACAAAATTATTGAATTTATGAAAAAATATTCTAATTTAAATAAAACACAAATTAATAATTTTAATATTAATATTGAGTTTAAATTCGATATACAATTTATCAAAATATTTAAAAATTATATGTTTTCATTTATTAACATCTTACCTAATATAATTAATAATGGTAATAATATTATTATTCCAAAACATTGGAATATTTCTGATATTCATAAAAATGACATAAAATCTATTATTGAAAGATATTATAAAAATTTAAATAATTTAAATGAACTTAATTGTAAACAATATATAAATATTATATATGATCATATCAAACAAAAAACTAATATTTTAATAAATATAATAGATAATATTTTTTATATTAAAGAAAAAACTGTAGATACTAAAACTATTTTTTCTATATATGATAAAGATTTTGTATCTTATATTTTTAAATTTGTTATTTATAATTTCATTAATATTTATATTAATATTTTAAATGATGAAACTATTAAAAATAAAATAATTAGTTTACCCGAATTTAATATTCAAGAATTTTATAAAATTATTTCAAAAATAATTTCTACATTTGTTGATATGTATTATGAAACATACAATTTAATTAATCATAGTTATAGTAAACTCAAATCTAAAATAAATACCGCAAAAGAAAAAGAAAAAACTTTAATCACCGATTTTTTGAAAAATTTAACCGATGAAGAACGAGAAATTGAAAATATATTTAAAAATAATAAACTTGAAAAATGGTCAGTTGGTTTGCAAAAAGGTTTAACACAATACGTCAAAACAAATTATGATTTAGAAAGAATTAATTTAGAAAAGCAAATAGAATTAGAAAGTAAACTTAACAAAATGGACAATGTTAGTAAAATGAATATTGATATTTATGAATTTGATTTAAAAGAACAACAATTACAAGACGAAATAATCAATAATGAAGAATACAATATGAACAACGTCCCAGATGATGATACTTACGATGATGAAGTTTTAGACAACAATGATGATGATAATATTTATATAGAAGATGATAATTCAGATATAGATAATTTAGATATAGATAATTTAGATATAGATAGTACAGATGATATATAAAAATTAATTTATAATTTTTTTTTATTATAAATTTAATGTTTTATTTTTTATTTTTTATTTTTTATTTTTTATTTTTATCATAAATTAATTTTTTATTTTTTATATAAATTTATAATATAATTTTATTATAAATTTATAATATAAATGTTTGATAAAAATACTATATTATTTATAAACAATAATAGAACTTTAGTTTCTATTGTTATATTTTTGTTTTTTTTTATTTGTATTTTTTCTTTAAAACCTAAATTTTTATTTGATAAAAATAATGCTCCTAGAAAATTCGGTTTAGGTTATAAACACAAAACAGTTCTTCCATTTTGGTTAATTGTAATTATATTTTCAATAACTTCATATTTTATTGTAACTTATTTAACATCAATACATACTGTAAAATTTTAATTTTTATTTATTCAAAATTATTAATATTTTTTATTAAAGAAAATTAACTTATTTTTTCATATTTTTTCAATATTGATGTTTTTGTTTCATTACATGATGCATTTATCATATTATTATATGTTATAGTTGATATTACTATTCCTGATAGAAAAAACCAAATGAATCTTCCTATAGAATTTTTTATTACTACTAATTTATATATTTGTTTTTTATTATTTTCATCTAATTTATCAATTATTTTTGCATCTTTTAATTGTTGCATAAATTGATTATATAACAAGGGATCTTCATCTAATTCATTTATGAAAATATTTTTATTTGTTTCCATATTTAATATTGCTTGTAATAATTGTTCATTTTGTTCTTTTTCATTCGGATCATCTGTGCTGGTATTAACAGCATCTCGTGCTGGTTTTAATAATTCAGAAAAATATCTTTCTACTTGTAATATTTTTATTACTAAGTAACCTAATGTATTTGAAAATGGTCTATGCCATGTATCAAATATTATTAATATTCCATATATACTTCCAAATATTATCAACCATGGTAATAATGTATGTAAAATTAATGTATATATGTTTATAGGAGTATCAGGGCATATACCTTTTGATATATTAAAATTTATAAAAAAAGATCCTAATAAAATTAACAAACAATAACTAATTAAATACAATTTATGTGTTTTAATTTTATCTATTTCTTCATATGAATTAGATTGTACTATTGCAAAAATTTGTAAAAATAAATATCCTAATGATATTACAAAAAAATATGTAATAGAAATCATAGGAGATATATTATCTTTATTACGGTAAAAATCTTGTTCAAGACTTGATGCTAAGTTATCTATTTCACTAGTAAATTTATCTTTTGTAATTTCTAAATCAGCCATATTATCTTATTATCTTATTATATTAATATATTAATAATTATTATATTAATATATATATTTTATTAAAAATATAATAATAATTTTACTATATATTATTATTTATATAAATGGATTATTTGAATAAATTAAACAATAATAATTTTAAAAGTAGTTTAAAAAATTCTTATACAAAAAATAATTCTACTTTCAAACCTAATTTAGTTCAAGAACATACTAAAGTTTTCATAAAAAATGTATTAATCAAATCTAATAAATATAAATTAAAGTATTATTCTTATTATTACAATATTATCATGTTTTTATTATTTGTTAGTATTTTATTTTTCTCATTATATTATCGTTATAAATTTATAAAAAAAAATAAAGTAAATAATGATTATAAAAACAATTACTATATAATGAATAAATTAATAAATTACAACAAAATTGCTGCTGCTAATACTAATATAAATAATTACAATTTCGATGATAAACAATATTACAATAATATTGAAATACATTCTAATAATATTAATAGTAATAATAATATTAATAATAATATCAATAATATCAATAATATCAATAATATAAAAAATTATTAATAATAATATTAATAATAGAGTTTAGATTAAAAATAATATTATAATTATTTATAATTAAAATGTCTCAATCTTTGAATATTGATAATTATTTAGAAAAATATACACAATATTATGAATTAAAAAAAAAATATGAAGATTACAAAAAAAAACATTTATCTTCTTATAAAGATAAAGATAAAGATAAATCTAAATCTAGTATTACTTATAAATGTATTAATTGTAAACAGATAGGTGGAACTATATTTGAAAATAAAAAAGATTATTTTAAAGTTATATGTGGTAATACTAGTTCACCATGTGATTTAAATATAGATATAAAAAAATTTAAAACTACTAACATTAAAGATAAAATTAAAGAAATACAAGATAATATAAATAATTTAAAACAACAAATTATTCTTCTAAAATTAGATTATATGTTTGATTATATAGATGATAATGAATCAGTAAAAAAATTTGATCAATTAAAAACAAATTTAAATAATTCATATGATATTTATAATAAATTATTAGATAATTTAAATATTATTACTAAAAAAAATACTAGTTATTTTAATACACTTCAAGATAAACAAAATAATCTAAATGATTATATTGAAAAATATAAAAAACTATGTGATATGTACAAAAGCACTAATCAAAGTATATATAAAAAAGAAGCAATATTGCTATATATTAATAATATCATGAAAATTAATAATGATATTTTAAATTTAAAATATAATTCTATATTACATGATAATATTAATGAAGAAAATATTATCAAATTTAATACATACAATATAGATCAATTAGAGATTTATTCTTCTTAAATATTCAATTTATTTATTTTATTAAATTTATATGTATATTAATAAACTTTTATATTTAAACTGATTTAATTTAAATTTTTCTAATATATATTTTATAATATAAATATATATGCCAACAAAAAAAAATAACAAATTACAATTACAATCTAAAATTATTAATATCAAATTTTTTCTTATTTCATTTTTAGTAGGGTTGTTTTATGTTTATTTTTATGATGATAAAAAAATTGTTTATGTTTATCCTACCCCCCATAATACTAATAATATACAATATACCGATAAAGCCGAAAATTGTTATACTTATAAATTTAAAAAAACAAAATGTCCTAAAGACAGTAAAAAAATTAATACTATCCCTATTCAATAAATTTCATTCTATTAATTATATTTAATTTATATATATATATTATATATGTTAAATAAAGTAGGAAATGGTATAAGTCGTGTTATTAATAATTTATTACATACCCCTAGAGGTCAAATAATATTATCTATTATTTTAGGTTTAGGATTATCTACAATATTTAGAAAAGTTTGTAAATCTAATGATTGCTTTAGATTTATTGGTCCTGAACAAAATAATTTAAGAGACAAAATATTCAAATTTCATTCTAATAATGACAAAAATAACGATTGTTATGTTTTGAAAGAAGAATTAGTCAAATGTGATGATAAGAAAAAAAAACTTGAATTTGCGTAATTATCAATTATAATTTTTCATTATATTTTATAAATATTATGAACAATAATATTACATCTATTGATAATTTACCTAATTCTAATATTAATAATAATATCGTACAACAATCAAATATTCCACAAGTTCTTAATATACCACAACAAGAATCTAATCCACTACAACAACAACAACAACAACAACAACAACAACAACCATCTAATAATAATAATAATAATAATAATAATAATCAAAATGTTAACATGAGCGACTATAATGAAATGATCTCTCAATTACAAAATATGAATAACAATTCTACATCATTACCTAGCAGAGATATACCTATTAATCCTACACAAGTATCTAATGATTCGCAAGTTGACAACAATTATATTCCTCCAACACCTAACAACATAAATAATGAATATATTAATAACTTTGAAACTCCCGAAAATTTAATTGTAAAAGAACAAAAAATATCTAATTATTATAACTCTTTAGAAAATGTATATAACGAATTACAATTACCTCTAGTTATTACTTTGATTTATTTCTTATTTCAATTACCATTTTTTAAACTTAATTCTTTCAAATTTTTACCTTTTCTTCATAATAAAGATGGTAATTATAATTTGAAAGGTAATATTTTTGTCAGCATATTATTCGGGGTTTCTTTTTATTCTTTTCAAAAAATTTTATTTATTTTAAATAAATAAATCTATTTAATATATTAAATCTTTTCTATTACTATTTTCATATTTTCACTTAATTTTTTCACTAAACTGTCATTCTTGTAATCATTTATATATTTTATTTCTTTTATACCTGATGATACCATCAATTTCATACAATTATAACATGGATAATGTGTTATATATGCTGTACAATCATTTGAACTTACACCTCTTTTTGCACAATCTGCTATTGTATTTTGTTCCGCATGTATCGTCGCTATATTATGTTTATTTCCATCTTTATCTTCTTGAATTATCATCTTGTGTTCACAACCTGCTATATAACCATTATATCCTTGTGCTATTATTCTATTATCTTTTACAAACAAACATCCTACATTTAATCTTTCACATGATGATCTTGTAGCTGTAATTTCTATAATATTTTTAAAATAATCATCCCAACTAGGTCTTGTATTAGACATTATATTTAATTAAATAATAATTTTAAGTTTTTTTTTTAAATTATTATATAATTATTATAAAAATTATTATAAAAATTATGGAATATTCAAAGATCAGATGTGCTAAGTGTTTGATTCCACAACTTTATGTTTGTTAAATAACCGTTTCCATCTAAACCAGTAGTAGAATTGTAATTTCTTCCAAAATATGTTGTATAATCTGATGGAACTATTGCTGATTCATCAAGATTATCAAAAAGAGAACTTGGTGTAGCATGTATCCATGAATTATTAAATGTACTAGTACTAGATTGTCTGTAATAATAACTTAATCCAGTTACATCTGGTTCAGTTCCACCACCACCAGCTTCATATCCTGTTTTATTGTATGAAATAAGAACTTGTAAATACTCATCAGAATTTAATATAGGTCCAGAAAAATATAGGGCAAGACCTCCAATACACCAATTCAAGTTTATTTTTGTACCATTTCCACCATAATGAATAGAACCTGATCTACAAAATGAAAAATGACCTTGATTTGTTCCATCATGCAAAGTAATAAGAGCTATATCAGATGAAGGTCTACGTAGTTCAAAGAAAATAGCCCAATCTTTAGACGGTTGAAAACCTTCCCAATTATTAAGCTGTGCTCGCGTAAAACTAGCTGTAGTAGATCCTGTGTACAAAGTTGTGTCACTATATGTTGGTGTTGGTGTTGATGGTGTTTCATAACCACCATAATCTCCACCTGATGCTTATGCTGATGCTGTTGTTTCTAATATTGGAAATTCGTTAGGACCACTTGTATTACGTGCCCAATATAATAATGAATCTAATATAGTGTTTACATTTGAATTTAAATAGTTTCTTTTTGTTTTTTTTGTAAATTCTATTAAACTTAATGGTGGATCATATGATTTTCCTTCATATACTATATTGCTTCCATCTACGTTTGATAAATCACCTGTTAAATTAATATAATTTCTGGAAGCATTAATTGAATAACTAATATTTGTATTAGCATCAGTAAAACTAGCACTCATATCATAAATAGGATTAATTCTTAAAAAATTGCTAGAGCTCATAATATTATATATATATATATATACAATATTATAAAATTATTATAAAAATTATTATAAAAATTATTATAAAAATTATATAATATTATTATTAAAATTATTATAAAAATTATTATAAAATTATTATAAAATTATTATAAAATTATTATTAAAATTATTATAAAAATTATTATAAAATTATTATAATGACTCTACTACAATTATTTTTCTACTTACTGTTTCTGCATTATTTCCTAACAAATCAGTTACATCATAACTTATATCATATGTTCCAGCAACAGTAGTATCTACATTATTTGTTACAATTACTCTATTTGTTATATCACCATCAATATTATCTAATGCACTGTAACCTGGTTCAATATAATTATCATTTATATTTAACGATATTTCTAAATCACCAATTAATGTGATAATTGGTATTACTTTATCAGTTTCATATTCTACAATAGGAAATTTATCCAATTTATTTTGTCCCCATAACAATAAACTATGTAAATTATGATTCAAGCTTAAATCTAAAAAATTTCTTTTAGCTCCACTTATATAATTTATAGTTGAGTCTTCTATATAATGTGTTAAATTAGCATTTATTCTATCACTGTTACTGATATCACCTGTTAAATTGACATAATTTCTTGAAACGTCTTCCAAATATACATAATTAGAACATGGATCTACATATTCTTTTATATTATTGTACAATGGATTAATCATAATAAATTTATCAGAATCATAATTAGAACTATATACTTTAATAGTGTCTTCCATTTATATAATTATAAAATATTTTATATTTGTACAATATTTTGTAATTACATAATTTGTAATTTACAAGCAACATTTGTAAAATGTATCAATTAAATGATTCAAATTTAATTCAAATTTATTAATAAATGGAATATTATTAACATATTCTTTTACTAATAATTTTTCATCATCATATAATTCATTAAATGAAATATCGTTATAAGATGTGTCATCATTACATGAAATATCATCATTGAATAATTTAATTTCATTAATTTCAAAATTAGAATCATTATTATCATAATGATTAATTACTAAATTATATAATTGATTTCTTACATAATCTCGATCTATTCTATTTTTATCTAATAAATCAACTTCATTTAAACATACTTCTTCTTCTACTACTTCTTCTTCTTGTTCTTCTTCTTGTTCTTGTTGTTCTTCTACTTTTTCTTCAAATTCAGTATTAGTAATATATATATATAATGGAAAATTGAATAATATAAAAAATGTCATAAATAATAATATAGTTGGAATCCAACTTAATATTTGTAATCCAATATTGCAAAATACTAAGGTTATCAAAGAAAATATAATCAATAAAGTTATTTTAATTAATATATTATATGATTTAGTTTTGTTTGTATTATTAACTATTTGTAAATATTTGTAATTTCTTTTAGTAAAAGAATTTTCCACATTAGAAAATATATCATACAATAAATATATTGTAACAAAAATTATATTTATTATAATTATATTTATACAAAATTTATTCATATATATATAAATTACAAACATAATATTTTTATTTCATTTAATACGTTTTCTAATTCACTAATTTTTTCTAAAATGAATTTATTGTTGTCGCTATTATTATTATTATTAGAAGATCCTTCAATCGTTTTGTTATGCAATATTTCAATATATTTATCTTTTTCTTTATGTGCATTTATTAATTCTTTAATATGTTCTTGTTGTTTTTTTAATATTTCAACTATTTGCTCATTATTTAATTCAATATGTTCACCATTTTGATTCAAAACAATTTTACCTCCACTATTATTTTCCATCATTTTTTTACGTTCTTCTTCTATTTCTTTTATTTGTTTTAAAACATCGGGTTTATTTACTGGATCACCTGGTTCATATTTTTCTAATAAACCTTCTATTCTATTCATATAAAAATCTTTAATATCATTATTTTTAATAAATTCATCAACTGTTTTGTTTGATACTTTTTGAAATTTATTTTCTCCATTTTCTAATAATTTTTTTTTATCAAATGTATTATGAATATGTGAAAATACTAATATAGTTTTTTTAGGTTCTAACTGAACAAATGGGACTGTATAATTTTTCAAAAATTCTTTTTCTTCTGCTAATGATGCATTATTATTATAACTATGATCTTTTAATAGTTCTCTTTTAAAAGCAAATGTTCCTGCTGTAGCATGATTTGGTCCATATGGTCCAAATTGATACATTTTTTGTATATGTTTAAACCAAATGTATATTTCACTTGCACCAGCACATAATGCAGATGGATGAGTTAATAACATATTTACAGCATGAGATACTCGTTCTGGTGGATAATAATCATCATCATCCATATAAACAATAATATCTCCACAAGATTTTTCATGCATAATATTTCTTTTTTTACCAAGTGGCATTTTTTCATCATATTTAAAATATTTAACTTGCTCAATGTTCATAACAAGATCCTCTATTTTATCTGTTCCATCATCTATAATAATCCATTCTAATTTATCTTTTGGATAATCTTGATGATTAAAACAATTAATAGTATATTCAAAAAAAGGTCTTCTATTAAATGTGGGTGTACATATACTTACAAATGGTAAAGGTTTTTTTGATTTTTGTGATTTAGTCATAATACATTATTAGATTAATACTTTTAAATCTTTTAAAATTTTATTTAATTTTATTTAATTTTATTTTATTTTATTTAATTTTATTTAATTTTATTTTATTTAATTTTAAAATAATAATAAATAATTATTTTAACTATTAATCAAATCGTAAATAATTAATATTCCCAATATACCCGACATTGTAGCGACAACTATGTCTGTATTATTTCCAAATATTTGTTTTACTCTTATACCGAAAATAACACCAACACATAACATATATGTTAATATTTTGTATCTATTTTTCATTATTTTAAAAAAGAAATGACCACCCTTACTAAAGGGAACTATAAAAAATATATATAACAAATTTAAACATATAAATATTAAAGTTAATGATAGAACAATTGGAAAAGCTAACAATGTTATATACATGACAATACCTGAACAAAATATATATAATATTTTTTTTAACAATAAAATAAATTCAGATAAATCTAATATTTTTTTATACCAACAAATTAAACTATTATTTGAAATTAATTTTTTGTCATTAAAATTAACTATTGATGGAGTATAATATTCTGTTCTGGAATAATAATTATAATTATTACATTTAGAAAATATTTCTACATCACAAAAAATAATCCCAAATACTATTTTAATACATGTTGTAAAAGGATCATCTCCATCTTTAAAAAGAGGATTATGTTTAGATCCATTTTCTCTCACTTCTTTAAACCATGAAAATATTAATTTTTTTAAAAAAACATTTATATAAAAAAATAAAACTAAGCCAAATAATACAGCAAATGCTATTATTCTGCTTTTACCTTCTTGAGATATGCCTTCAAAATCACCAATAAATAAAATAACAATCAAAAGAATTAATAATATTTCAGAAATACGTTTTATAGAAAATTTAACATTATCAGTTTTTAAATAACTTCGTAATGGTTGTTTTTTAATGTCATTATCTCTAGTAATGTCATTATCTCTAGCAACATAATGTGTAACTCTATAATTTGTAAGTTCTTCTTTTCCTTCATTATCTAATTTATCATAATCAAACATACTAAACAATAATTTATAAAGCCAATTAAAATAAGTCTCAGAATATTGAATTTCATTTTTCAAAAAATCTTCCATTTTATTTAGTTGTGTTGATTTTGAATATACGTTTTCATAATAAGACTTTATAGCAAAAAATATTATTGATACAATAAAACAACTAGCTATAATTATACATTTTACTAAAGCACTTAATTTTCCAGTATGAAATAAACAGTTGTCTTTATTACCATTGTCATTTGTATCACGACATGGGAACATTAATGCTAAAATATAGTATATTGAAACTAATGATAATATAATACCAAGTAAATTACAAATAAAAATAATAACATGTTTCTCGTTATTATCTCTGACGTTTAAAGATGAAAAAATATGTGCTGTATTATGTATTAAACTTATAATTATATATATTGAAAATAATATAAAAGAAATAATTAAAGAAATTATCAATACCACAATGAGTATAGGTATATATAACGGTAATAATACAAACACTAAAGAACTTAATAATTTATTTTCAGCTACATATTTTCTATATAAATCTGATGATTTAGTCAAAAATTTATTAAAAAAAAATCTAAAAGGTAATATAAATAACAATATTAATGTTACAATATATCTAAAGAAAATTTTAATACTTTCACTATCAAAGTTTTCTTCACCATAATCAATCAAACTATATGGAAATGGACGTTTATTTTTATGTATTTCTACAATATTTTCTTTTAAACATATAGTATTTTTTTTTTTTACAGCAGGATAAAAAAATTTTTTTTTATTAAATACAATTTCACCACCTACTTGAGTTGAAATAGGACCTCTACCATCACA
>Ga0213864_10000474_pt1 | contig 17973 bp, 14 predicted proteins | sample PICome_5_FD_160078 | JGI IMG/M metagenome (GOLD analysis project Ga0213864, IMG submission 160078) | Coastal seawater microbial communities near Pivers Island, North Carolina, United States - PICO247 | ecosystem: Environmental > Aquatic > Marine > Coastal | place: USA: North Carolina... | reverse complement strand
AAAACTAAAGAACTTGAAAATAAAACTAAAGAACTTGAAAATAAAACTAAAGAACTTGAAAATAAAACTAAAGAACTTGAAAATAAAACTAAAGAACTTAAAAATAAAACTAAAGAACTTGAAAATAAATCTAAAGAACCTTCTATTAATTGGTGTAAGAATGATTTAATTTTATATTGTAAAAATAATTATATTACTGGATATTCCAATTTAAGTAAAATTAAATTAATTGAATTAATCCATAATAAAAACTTAATAAAAAAAGATAAATATGAAAATAAATCACCATTAAGGTATCCTGGTGGTAAATCACGTGCTTGTAAAAATCTAGATATCATTCTAAACAATAATTTTAATATTTCTGATTTTAATACTATAATTTCACCATTTTTTGGCGGTGGTTCATTTGAATTTTTTTTACAAAACAAATATAAACTAAAAATTATTGCAAATGATAAATTTACACCATTATTTAATTTTTGGTATAATGTTAAAAATAATAATAATGAATTAGTTAGTAAAATTAAATCTAATCTAAATAAAGTAGATAAAAATAAATTTATATTTTTTAGAAATCAAATTTTACATGAAAATAATATACTTTCTCAAAGTGTTATGTATTTTATTATAAATCGTTGTTCATTTTCTGGTTCTACTTTATCTGGTGGATTCTCTGAAGAATCTTCAATTAAAAGATTTACAGAATCATCGTGTGATAGAATTGAAAAATTGAATTTAGAAAATTTTGAAATATTCAATTTAGATTTCCAAGATTTTTTAGAAAAAAATAATAATAGCTTAATTTTTTTAGATCCACCATATTATTTAGAAAATAAATCTAATTTGTATGGAAATAATGGTGATATGCATGAAAATTTTGATCATATAAAATTATATAATTATATTTCAAATCAAAAAAAATGGATAATGACATATAATAATTGTGAATATATAAAAAAATTATATAACAAATTTAAAATTATTGAAACAAATTGGACTTATGGAATGAATACATCTAAAAAATCAAATGAAATTGTTATTATTGGATAAATTTATATAAAGATATATTAAACATTATTACTATAATAATGAATCTTAATGATATAATAAATAAAACAAAAAGTGAAAAGATTGACCAAGTTTCTTGGTGTAATACTTTATTAAGTATATTACGTGATAACCATTTTTGGCCTGCAATACAAATTAAAAAATATTATAATAATAACAATTTATTATTATTACATAATACTTATGAAAGAAAAGATATTAAAGATTTTAAAGAACTTTATCATGAATGTAAAAGTGTTATTTTAGATTTTAGTAATCCCGATGTTATATTACATAAAACTAATAGTATTCATGAAACTATATCTGTAGATAAATATCATTCTATTAAAAATCTAAATGATACATGTAAAATAGCATTTGATGGAACTATTTTTTATGTATATTTTATTGAAAATAATTGGTTTTTTAGCACTAACTCATGTACTAATATTAATTATTCTAAATTTAAACATAAAACTAAATCTTTTGGTAATATGTTAGATGAAACATTATGTACTTTATTAAATCAATCTGAAAATATCAGAACTAAATTTACTGATTTATTAGATACTAATATTGTATATACTTTTAGTATATTACATTTTGAAAATATTAATAATTATAATTATCAAACTATTTTTGGTGATGATTATAAAAAGTTAGTTTTTATTAATTCAAAAAAAAAATTTACTGACATTGAAGTCGATTTTAATTTACATCAATTAAATATAATAAATCCAAAAAAATATGAAAATATTGAAGAAGCTTTAAATAAAATAGATGATATATATGGTTTGATAATAAATAATAAATATAAAGTTTCTAATGATAAAATAATTTTTAAAGAAAATACAAATTACGGGTATCATAATGAATGGAGAAATATGTTATGGGTATATTTACAAAATAAAAATAATTTTCATATTAATGATTATATTAAACAATATAATTTAGAAATTGAATTACCTTTAGATCAAAATAATAATACTTTGGATCCAACATATCTTATTCATACTGTTATATCCACTATTAAAGATATTTTATTCAATCTTTATAGTACTACTACTACATATTATCAATGTTATAATCGTTTTAAAATGTCTAAAGATATTGATTCTAAATTAGCACCTATATTACAATATCATTTAGCACAATTACGGTATAAACAAATTACCATTTATAAAAATAAAACTATTTCAAATAAAGAAATATTTTATTATATTTGTCATAATAATCCTATTAAAAATTTATTAAATTTAATTGATTTTTTTGCTAAAAATCCAGGTTTTGATATGTCTCAAAAGAATTTTAATTGTTTTATAGTTTTAAATAATTTATTAAATTGACTTTTGAAAGATTACCCATCTATTAAGAAAACTAAATTCTTTTAATATTTCATTATTATCCAAATTATTTATAATATCTTTTTCTCTTTTGGATAAATCTTCATTTTTCTTTTTATTAAATGTTTCCTTAAATGTTTCTGTTTCTATTAATTTTATATTATATAACGACAATTTACTTATTAAAACATTTAAATCTACCAAATTCTCTGGTATTAATTTTCCTGTATTTTCAATAAATACATTTATTTTTCTATTATAAATTGATTTTTGATGTTTATTATAATCTTGTATTATTGCCCATACTGTTGCATTTGATACTGGATCTTTACCAATTGCTCTTCCATTATATTTTGTTAAAATATTATTTACTAAATCCTTATCCATAAATGTTAAAATTATTTTTCCATTATCTTTTATGTTTTGAACTATATTTTGTATAAAACCATTCAGTTTCTCTTCATTCTCATAAAAATAATGTAATGAAAACATACAAGATATTAAATCAAATTTATTCGGAAATGTTCTCGTATTTCTTAAATTATTAAATTCTAATTGAGGCTTTTGAAATAAATGTATTAATAATTTTTTACTTTCAATATCAATATTTTCAGAACATTTACCATTTTGTATTGATTTTGAACAATCTCCTGCTGCAAATAACATTAATTGATTATCATTTTTATAATTAGAATTTATGTATCTAGAATAAATACCAGATTTAGGATTCGTAATATTATCTAAAACATAATCTATACCTAATACATATTTAAATTTCTGATGTATCCAACGGTTTAAATCTGCACCTTGACCACAAGCTAATTCTAATAATGATTTACTTTTACTTACTATTTTTACTTTATATAAATAATCTTTTATTATATGATTATGAAATTGATTCATAGAATTTGAAATTAAATTTGCACTATTTATATTTCTTGTATAATATTTATCTTGACTTGATAAATATTTTGTTATATTTTTTTCATCTAAATCTATTTTACCACATATCATTTCTTGTGATACTTCATTTGTTATTGATCTCCAAATATTCATTGCTACAAAATAACTATTTGCCGTTTTATTTATTTCACCAGTTCCAAAATTATATATTTTATTTTTATCATGACGAATCCTTAACGGAATCCATCTTTTATTTTCTAATATTAATGGGGTCTTTATATCATATGCAAATTCTACTACTGAATTATTTACTATCTCTTCATTATTTTTTGTAAAACATTTATTATCATCTATTAATATTAAAACTTTTTGTATTTTATTTTCTATTTCAAATTCTCTCAATTCATAAAAATTTGTATTTTTTATTTTCTGTTCTGAACCATATAATTCTTCTAATCCATTTTTTACATTTATAGGTTCCATACTTGCTAAATTATATACTAAATATAATCCATATTCTTTATATTTTTTACCATCAGAATGATTTATTATATTTAATTCTTTTACGATAAAATCTATTGTATTTTGTTCTGGTGGTTTCCATTTTAATACTTTAGCCCAACTCATATTTGTAGCATTCTCTATTTCTACTGGTTTATTTGAATAAACACCAAATACTGGTATTTTTATTGGTGTAAAAATTAATCCATCTATATTATAATCATAATTTTCTGGATTATCTAATATTTTATTACATTTATCTAATATATTATCATCTTTATCTGATATTAATTGTTTCTTTACTATAACATCATGACTTATATATTGAGATATAGAATCTAAAAATAACTTCATATATGAATATCTTGAATCTTTTTTTGTATCTATTAAATAATCGGAAGTTTTCTTCTTTCCATCATAATAATAGATATCAAATATTGCAAATAAATCTTTATTATTATCTGATATACGGTTTTGACATAATATTAATTCACCATCTAATAAACAATTTTTTGAACTTGTTTTTATATTACATCCCATTACTTTTTTTGTTGAAACATCTATTAAATATACATTACTATCGTTATCAACATACATTAAAAATCTTGTTCCATCCGCTTTTTCTGTTACTGCATAATTTTCAAATATACTTGTTGAATTAAAATCATCTGCTTTTTCTAAATTAAATTTCTCTAATGTTGCGGGTTTTGGTGCTAATATTACTATATCATTTTCCAATGTTGTTTTTAATCTCTTTGATAACATTGAATTTATTAAATTTTGGTAATTTTTTAAAACTTCTTCTTGTTTATTCTTTTTTATTGGTAAAATATTATTATCTAATATAAAATGCATTTCTCTAATATAATAATCCACATCAACTATTTCTTTTTCTGAACAAACTTTAAAGATATATTTTGGATTTTTTAAATTTAAAGATATATCTTTAAATGATATATTACCTAAATCATTTACATTTAATATTTCACATTTATAACTTACATCTGATTTACTATTTTTATATATCAATTCTTTTTTCATTACAAAAATTTTTAATTCATTATTTATATCAAAATCTTTACTTTCATCTTCTATTAATTCTTCATTTTTTAATATACATGAAAAATCATATTCTGTTGTATCATTATTTTGATTTAAATCATTTTGAACTATATTTAATTTTTTTATATATTTATTTTCTGGAAGGATATCTGTCTTACGATATAAATTTATTTGTTCTTCATCTTCAATCTTATAAATTGTATTTCCTATTATTAATTCCAAATACTTATTTCTTGTATGTAACTCAAAGTTATTATTAATTAAAAATGTATGGAAATTATTAAAATAATTTATATCTCTAAAATCTTCATTTTCAAATATTATGAAATACATTTATTTTATTATATTCTTAATATCTTAAATCATTTTTTTATTTACAATAATACGGATTACTACTATTTGTATTATCTGAAATTATTGATTTTCTATAATTAAATGCTATATTTAATAAAAATGAATATAACTTACATATATTTATATTCCATTTATCTTTTGTTAAACCATCCATTATAGTAGATACACCTTTCTTTGTATATCTTATCATTAACTTTTTATCTGAAATAAAATTAAATATTTTATTTTTTATACATTCATCCTCTTCATACAAATATAATGCTTGTCTTATAAATTCTATTTGATTCAAATTTTTATCAATATTATTATTTATTTGTACTTCAATTTCTTTATTTTCTTTAATCTCTTTATTTTCTTCAATTTCTTTATTTTCTTTAATCTCTTTATTTTCTTCAATTTCTTTATTTTCTTTAATCTCTTTATTTTCTTCAATTTCTTCAATTTCTTCAATTTCTTTAATTTCTTTAATCTCTTTATTTTCTTTAATTTCTTCAATTTTTTTAATTTCTTCAATTTTTTTAATTTCTTTAACTATTGGAACATTAATTTCTGATATCTTAAAATCTTTTAAAATTTTTTTATTTATTGATTTTTCTATTAAGTTATTCTTAATATTTGGAAAAATTAAATAACAAGAACTTTTTTGATCAATACTTTTACGTAATAATTCCATGATTATTTATTATTATTATCTAACTTTTATATGGTATATCATATTCTAATTCATCAAATATATTATTTGATATACAATTATTTGTTTTTATTAATTTTTTCTTCAAAATATAAAACTTCATCGTAGAACTTATTTTATTCTTTACAACTACATTCTCACCATTTTGTTCAATTAATTCATTTTCTATTAATGTTTCTTCTATAATATTTGCTTTATTATCATTTTCTAAAGAATCTTTTATAACATTTTTTGTATTTTCAAATTCATTCATATTTTTTTTCAATTTTTTACAATAGATAATATAATTATATAAATTATCAATAATTTTGTTATCTAATTTTTTTAAATCTATAAAAATACCATTAATATTTTTAGAATAATTAGAATTTGATTTTTTTATTATATTGAATATTTCAGAGTTTTCTAATAATGACATTTTTTCAATTTCATTTTTAATTATTTTTATTTTATCCATTTAATTTTTAATTATTAACTATTTTTTATATATCATCATTATCATCTTCTTCATCATCAACACCATTATCACTATAATTACTATCATCTTCTTCTTCATCATCAACATCATCATCACCATCATCATTATCATCTTCTTTTGTTCCTGTTAAATCTATAATAACATCATCTTCTTCTTGTTCATCTTCTATATCATTTTCATGATCATTATCAATATCATTATCATATTCATATGTATTTGATATTTTTACTAAATCTTCTACAATACCATCACCACCTTCGATTAATTCTTCTTTATTTGGATTATTTATTATCATACCTATTATTGTTATTTTATTATCATTAAAATGTAATCTTTTTCTACATACTTTTAAATAAACTTCATCACCATTCTTAATATTTTCTATATCATATTCATGTTTAATACCTGCTGTTAAACGTGGAATTATTGCCTCTATTATTACATTACCATTATCTGTTATTTCTGCTTTAAAACCAGCATTATTATTTGATACTATTTTTCCAAATAATATTTGATCTATTGATGGATTACATATAGATGCATAACATATTGCTTTATAATTAAAACAACTATTAAAATGTTCTTTCATCGCAATACCATATGATCTTTTTATTATTTCAATACTATCTTGTTTTATATAACCAAATTTTGTTATTTTTTGTTCATATTTATCTTTAATTTTTTCTAATATTGCATCATCTATACTTTTATCAATATTTAAAATTGATAAGTTTATTAAAGTTGTTATTTTATATTTTTTAAATAGGTTCATTTAATATTTATTAATATTATTTATTCATTTTTATATATGGTATTATTTTTAAATTACCATTTTGATTAAATTTTTTCGCAATTTCAATACACATATCTTTTTTATTATCTAATATTTCACCATCCAGTAACTTTATTAACTCTTCTTTTCTTTGAGTTTCACAATTTGTTCCTAAATTATTTTCACGTATTATTGTAAAAATTAAACTATCTTTTTTCTTATTTAAACCAATTTTACCATACAATTTTATATTATTCACTTCTTGATTTTTAAATTTATACTTTTCTTTATCTATTATTTCACCATCTAAATTCTTTAACTCTAAATTATTAAACAAATCAAAATAATAATCTTCTACTATTATATTATAAGATTTAAGTATCTTTAAAATTTTATTATATTTTTCTTTATTACTTAAAATTATACTTACAATATTATTCCAATTTTTATTATTAATAAACATCAATAAATTATACAATAAATTAAATTCTATTTTTTCATTCATTAATTTATTTAATTTATCTTCCAAATTTTCATCTACTTTCAATTCTTTAGTATTAATTAAAGGTAATATAAATTCTACCTGTTTTATATTATCCTTATTTTCTACTTTTTGAATTCCATTATTATTCCAATATAATATAAAATTATCAATTCTATTTGGATATATTATATTTTTTATTGCTAAATCTAAATATCTAGTTTCCGTAAATTTTAATCTTTTTTTTATCTCATCATACTCTAAAAATAATTCTTTTTTCATAATATCTATTAACATTATCATTAATCTATTTACTATTAACATATTTTCACTTCTTACATTTCTTTCATCTAATTTAAAATTACTTTTCTTATATTCTTTATCATCACCTATATAATATTCTATATTATCATTTTGAGATGTTACTAATTTTATTGGATTTATTTTATTAAACAATCTTCTCGGAAAAATATTTAGTTTCTCATTTATTATATTATCTAAACTATTTTCTTCAATTAATTTAATAATATATTGACTTTTCTTAAATTTTTCTTTTGCTATTTTTAATATATGTAAATCTGGTGAGTATTCTTCATTATTTGTAAAAATACCATAATATGTAAATATATTAATATTTCTAGATTCAATAGGTAATTTAATATGACTACATCTACGAAAACCTCTCCCTATTATTTGTTCATTTCTATTAAAATGATACCATGGATCTAATATATGAATCTCTCTTACATTCATAAATGATAAACCTTCACTTGCTTTTTTTGTTATTAAAATTATTTTTAATAATTCACCATCTAAATTTTCATCTGAATTTACTATATTTAAAATATTTTCAATATTTTTTTCATTACCTACATCTGAAAATAATTCTTGACTAGAACTTGTTATAACTGCATATTTCTTATTATTACTTTTAATTTTATGATCTAATAAATTAGATGTTTTATTTTTATCTATAAATCTTGAATAACCCATATGTTCTAATGCAATAGCCATTGGGAATATTCCATGTTCTATAAATTGAGAATATATTATTACAATTCCTTTTGAATTTTTTAAATATGAACATATTTTTTCTATCTTTGGTGCATAATTATTTATATTTTTTTCTGATAAAATCTCTATATTTTTATATTTAAATTTATTATTGTTTTTTGTAAAAATTTTATTATATTTATTATTATCTTTATTATATATAATATTACTTACAGATGTTGAATGTATCAAATTATTCTTAATAGTATTTTTTTTTATATAACTTAATTGATCTGGATTTAATTCTACTTTTATTATACCATCTGGTGTATCATCACCTTTAGTTGCATCTATATGTCTTAATCTTATTGGATATACAAATGGATTCTTACTATTTATATATGATACATATGATTTTGATATTTTTGCTATATTTTCATTATCTATTTTTTTTATTTCTGGTTTTTTATCATTCAAAAGTAATAAATTAAATAAATCAATAATTTCATTAGGTTCATTATACATTGGAGTTCCAGACATTAATATTAAACGATTATTTTTACCGTTTTTAATAGCATCTTTAATATTTTTAAAACTATCTTTTAATTTTCTTTTTTCATCATTATCTAAATCTAATTCTTCTGGATTTCTTAAATTATGAACTTCATCTATTATTATTGTTTTATTATTTATATTTTTTACTGTTTGAATATATTTAATAAAATTATAATATGTTAAAATATTATATCTTTTATTTATCAAATTATTTAATTTGGATTTTTTAGTTTCTTCATTATAATTCATTAACATAGATTTATAAATGTTTTCTGTACATTGATTTACATTATCATATAATAAATTATAAATTGTATTTTTAAAATTATTTATTAATGTTGTTGGTAATATTACTAATATAGGCGGTTCTTCTTCATTATTATTATATCCTAATAACATTGATTCTGCTATTGATACTGCTGCACATGTTTTTCCAGTTCCAACTGTATAATATAACATTAAACTACGATATGGTGTTTTTTGAGATATATATTGACTTACAAAATATTGAAAATATGCCTTATTAAATTGATCTTTTGGACAACTTTCTATCATCTTTTTATTAAAATCATCAATATCTAACACTTCTTTTAATTCTAATTCTTTATATATTTCAAATTCTTTCATACTTGCTATTTTTATATCAAAATCTTCATCATTATTATCTGGATAATAATTATTATCTAATTTTAATGAACTTGAACTACTTGATATACTTGATGTACTTGATATACTAGAACTACTTGATTCACTTTTTGATTCTTCTTTTAATTCTTTTTTCATATATTTTGAACAATCTGATAATAATTGTTTATATATACTATGCTTACTTTCTTTTTTTATTTTATAATCTGTTCTCGGATTCCTATTTGGTGTTTTAAACCATTTTAAACATTCTTCTTTAGTAAATTGCTTAACCATTACTTATATACTTTTTTAAATTATTATAAATATTTTTAAATATTTCAATTCTTTCAATATTATGTGAATTTAAATGTTTAATAACATCATTATAATTCATCCATTTTATTGCTCTTATTTCTCTAATTTGTTGCATACATTGTTTATTAAATTTTGGTATTTCAATATTACCTACAAAATTTGCTATATAATAAGTATGTTTATAAAGAATTTTATTTGTTCCAAAAAATATTTCATTATATGGATTATTATAATCCAATATCTTTATGTCTTCTGCTTTAAATTGAGTTTCTTCTGTAAATTCTCTTAATGAACATTCAATATCTTTTTCATTTTGTTTTTTACGACCTTTAGGAAATCCCCATTCTGGTTCATTTATTGATCTAACATTGTTAGATAATATTTCTTTTAGAATATTTCTTTGCATCAAAGAATCAAAATTTGTTTTTGCATCTATATATTCTTTTGTATTTTTGTTATTTGATTGAAACCATATTTTTTCCCAAATAATATCAAAATTATTACAATCTAATATTTGTTGTTCATCTTTAGTCATAGATTGTATTAATTTATTAATTTTAGGAATATCCATAGATTTATAATTGCCTTTAATAAATTCCATAAATGATAAACTGTTTTTACGTTGTATCATTAAAAAATGTAATTCCTTATTAATTACGACATAACAAATTATTCCATAACTACTTATAGGATATGGACATTCACGATATGTATGACCAATACTATTACAATTTTTACATATAGTTTCATTTTTTTTAGACATATAATTATATTTTATAATTAATTTTTATATCTTAATTTTATAAATGGAACCTAAAAATTGGGGAAATTATGGTTGGGGATTTATACATAGTATTGCATTAGGATTTCCTGAAAATCCTACATATATGACTAAAAATGAATATAGAATATTTTTTGAATCTATTGGAACTGTATTACCTTGTTTAGATTGTGCAAAACACTACAAAGATTATTTATTAAATAAACCACCTATATTAATTAGTAAAGATTCATTATTTAAATGGACCGTCGATATACATAATAGTGTTAATAAACGATTAGATAAAGAAACTATTACATATCAACAAGCTTATGATATTTGGTTAAATAAACCAATTGAGAAAAAAAAGACAAAATTAAATTACTTTTATTTTGTTTTAATAATAATTTTGGTGTTTATTTTAATATTTCTTTTATTGAAAGTTGGAAAATTCTTCACCTGAAAAACCAAATATTTCATTATTATTCATCGCTGGTTCATGTTCATGACCTTTTAGTTCTAACATTTCTTTTGCTTGTTGAGTTTCTGGAACATCATCTATTATATCCTTTGCAATTGTATTTGATTCATCTTCATTTACTACGGGTTTTACACTTTTTGATACTGCACCATTATATGTTAATAATGATGAAATTGAAGAGAATACAACAATTACACTTATAATTATAATTACAAATGCAATTATCCATCCATACCACCAACATAAAGAACCTTCAGTTGTTTTACCAGAAACACATGTTAAATCAAATAAACCTAACACAACAGAAGGAACACTAAATAAAAATACACTTAATATAATCATAAATCTTTCAGATAATGAAAATTCATTTTGATTAAATAATACTGATAAAGTTATCGCAATAAATGCTATTAATATAGCAATACCCGCAAATTTTGATTGTTTAGTACCTATTAAAAGGTTTGATAATGTTTTGCCGATATCCATTTTGTTTAAATAAATAACAGAAAAAAAATATATAAAGATATATAATTAATTATATATATATATTATTTTTATTAATAATGGGTATTCCATTTTATTATTCTGATTTAATCAAAAAATATCCAGATATTAAAATTAAACCTAATAAAATTGATATTCTATTTTTTGATTATAATGGTTTAATTCATCCTGTTGCACATGATACAGTTTGTAAAAATACCCATGAAAATATTTTCTTTAATTTATTATGGAAAAAAACTATGGATTTAGTTGATAATGTTAAACCTAATTTAACTAAAATTTATATTGATGGGGTTGCACCATTAGCCAAAATTAATCAACAAAGAAAAAGAAGATATATATCTGAAAAAAATACTGTTTGGGATACTAATGCTATTACATGTGGAACACCCTTTATGATTAAACTTGTTAATTATATCTCTAAAAAACATATTTATGTTGATACTATCTTCAATCCCGGAGAAGGAGAACATAAAATTATTGATTATATACATAATGATTCTAATTTTAATAATATTTATATGATTCACGGTTTAGATGCCGATCTTATCTTATTATCATTAATGTCCAATAAAGCTAATAATATCTATTTAATGAGAGAACAAGATAATAATATTACTTATATTAGTATTGGTAAAATTAAACATTATATTGAATTAGAATGGGGTAATATCTTTAGTCCAGATGCAGATATTATTAAGTCTTATTGTGTTATGTTATCTATATTAGGTAATGATTTTATACCACATTTATTAACATTAAAAATTAATAATAATGGTATTAATATTTTAAAAAATGTTTGTAATAATACATCTTTAATTTCTAAAGATAATGAAGAAACTATAAATAAAGATCAATTACAAATTATATTTAAAAAACTTATTTATTATGAAGATAAAATAATGACTAATAAAAATTGGCGTAAAGATTATTATAATAATGAGGTTTATATTAATAATGTTCCACTTTCATGTTCATTATATTTAGATGGTATATATTGGACTTATAATTATTATAATAAAAATATTAATAAAATTGATCATGATTGGTATTATCCATTTTTAGGACCACCTACAATCGCTGATATTGCCAATAATATTATTACATATAATTATAAACCTAATTTTGATAATACATTTATCAATATGGCTGAACAACTTCTTACTGTTATACCTAAAAAAAGTATCGATATCTTACCAGATAATCTTAAAAAATATATGTTAGATAAATCATATGGACTCGAATATATATTCGTCTCTGAATTTAAACTTATCAAATTTCTTAAAAAATTTGAATGGGAATATACACCTTATTTACCATTAATTGATATACATCATATACGCAAAATACTCACCATCAATCAAGATCTTTGATTATTTAAAATACGATTTATCAAATCCGTTTTTGTTCCATCTACTTGATATCCTAAGTTTCCACAATACTCTTTTAATTGTTCCACTGACATTTTTGATAATTTAGATTTACTTAACGTTGTTTCATCTACACTTGATTTTGAAACAACATCAGATACTTCTGTTAATTCTGTTATTGTATCCGGTATTAATTCCTCAATATTTACAACTGGTTCTACATCTGGTTCTTCATCTGGTTCTTCTATTATTTCTATTTTTTCATCTTTATTATCAAATACTTGTGATAATATATCTTCTGCTAATTTATTTGAATTTACATCTTTTTCTTTATTTAATAATTGAGTTGCAAATGTTGTTTCCAATTTATAAAACGAACTTTCTAATTGTGCTATTTTTTTCCATAAATATATTATTACTACATATATTATTGCAAATACAATTATATAAAATAATATATCTAATCTACTTAATATATTGTTTATTGATATCATTTACAATATTTTTAGAAATTCTATTCTTCATTTCAATCGCACTTTGAATTAATCTATCTGGAAACATCTCTCTACCTAATAATTCTAATGCTATACATTGTTTTGAATACTTATTTCTTATTCTATATGGAAATTTAAAACTAAACTCATCTTGTTTATTTTCTATTGCTTCCATTGATAAATTTCTAAAATCTTTATTATATTTATATCCCAAATTTATTAATGAATGATAATGAGTTGTTACTATTATTTTTGCATTCTTATAATTATTATTTATATATTCACATACCGCATATGCCGTCGATTGACCCTCTATTGGAGGCGTTGAATGCATCGGTTCATCCATTACAAATAATATCTCTAACTTTTTATTTTTTTCCGCTTCATCTAACAAGTTTTTACAATATTTTATTTCCGTCTCAAAAAATGATCTCGTACCTACTTCATCAGATACCCTCATAAATGTCTGGATTATATTATATACCTTCGTCTTCATACTATAACACATCGCTATCCCAAATGTTTGACTTAAAATTACATTTAATACTATATTTTTTACATATGTTGTTTTACCACCGGCATTTGGACCTGTTATTATCATATGTTTATCTAATTTTACTGGATTTGATATTTGATTATTATCTAATAAAGGAGTCTTCATATCACATATTATTGTTTCACTATTATTATCATAATTTACTAAACACCAATCTTTTCTTTTATATAATTTTTGAATTACATTTGCTATATCCAAATAATTTATACATTCTATTATTGTATTCATTCTATATTTATAATTTGATCTATCTATCCAAAAATTATAAACATCTGTCAAATCACCATTTATTATAAATGTCTTATCATAATATAATTCCTTTTTTAAACATTTCCAATATTCATCTGGAATATTTAAAAATAACTTTGAACATACATTTACAAATGATTTTACATTCATTATTTTTATACATAAATTATTCCTATAACGATGCAAACTCATACTTAAATCTATTACTTGCCATAATCCATACACATACAAAAATCCATATATTAAAAAAGATATCCATTTCATTAAAGAACTTTTTAAATTACTATATGATGATGATACTATCATCTTTAATGACTTCCATATTATTGATATATATTTTGTAAATGTAAATTTTAATTTTAATACTTTTGTTAAATAATAATATGGACCTAATATTATACTTATCGGTGATATAAATTGTATTAAAGGAACTGAATAAATACGATATAAATGAAATAATTCTATCGTTGGATATGTATAGTTTATTATACAATTATACCAATTATTTAAAAATAATATTTTCATAAATTCATTATCACTTGATTCTTCTTTATCATTCATTTTTAAAAAGTACTTTACATCATCTTCAAACGTTTTTAAATATAATAATTGATTTGTTATATCTGGCATATTTATACATTTTTGTCTTTGTTTTAATTCATTTATATCATCTATCGGATTTTTTATCAATTCTTTTATTTTATCTCTTGAACTATCTAATATTGGTTCTTTTTCTATCCAAACATCTATTAAAGTGTCTTTATATACATCTTCACTTATTTTAACTTTCATTATATTTTTAATTAAGATTATTCTAATGTTAATATAAACACATTATATAAACATATTATTTATATATATTATTAATATGCAAGATATAGTTATTTTTTTAAATAATACCATTTATAAACTTAAAAAACAACCTTATGAAACAGATTCTGATTCATATGAACGTTTATGGTGGTTAATTAACAATAAAAAAGATCTTAATAATTTTAAAGATATTAGTGATTCAATTAAGATAATTAATATGAAAAAAGGTATGTCATATTATAATAAATGATAGACATTAAAATTATTATTATAGTATCTTTAATTATATTTGCTATTTTTGTTTTACTTTATAAAAAACCTGTTAAGAAACCCCTAGTTAAAAAACAAGTTAAACCCATTTTAAAAAATGCACATCAATCTATTGATTCTAAAAAAAATGTTAAATTCTATGATGTTAGAATGTCACAACTTTCTAATGATATAGAAACTACTAAAAATCAAACACCTACTGATGAATTATTAGACATGTATCCACCAATTAGAGAAAATGTTCCAACAGATAAAATATTATTAGAAGGTAGAAGTCAAAATGAACCTTTAAGATGGAATATTTAATCATAAAAAAATCACTCTTTAAAATGATCTCTCCAGAAAGTGATCGCTCTGTGAAAATAATCATGCTTAAAAAGATCTTTCTGTAAAAATAATCACTCTTAAAAAGATGTTTCCTAAATTATTTTTATAAAATTATTTAAATAAAATAATTTTTAAATAATTAAGATAAAAAATCACTCTTAAAAAGATCTTTCTGTAAAAAGATCTCTCTTAAAAAGATCTTTCTGTGAAAAAGATCTTTCTGTAAAAATAATCACTCTTAAAAAGATCTTTCTGTGAAAAGTGATCACTCCTAAAAAAGATCTTTCTGTGAAAAGTGATCACTCTTAAAAAAGATCACTCTGTGAAAAGTGATCACTCTTAAAAGATCTTTCTGTAAAAAAGATCTTTCTGTAAAAAAGATCTTTCTGTAAAAAAGATCTTTCTGTAAAAAAGATCTTTCTGTGAAAAAGATCACTCTTAAAAAGATCACACTTAAAAAAGATCACTCTTAAAAAGATCTCTCTTAAAAAGATCTTTCTGTAAAAAGATCACTCTTAAAAAGATTTTTTTATAAATATAAAATAATTTTTATAAATTAAAATTATTTAAATAAAATATTTTTTAAATTATAAAATATTTTTTAAATCTTAAAAAGATCTTTCTGTAAAATGATCACTCCTAAAAAAAGATCTTTCTGTAAAAATGATCACTCCTAAAAAAAGATCTTTCTGTAAAATGATCACTCCTAAAAAAAGATCTTTCTGTAAAAATGATCACTCTCTAAAAAGATCTTTCTGTAAAAATGATCACTCTCTAAAAAGATCTTTTTATAAATTAAAATTATTTTTATAAATTAAAATTATTTAAATATAATATTTTTTAAATTATAAAATATTTTTTAAATCTTAAAAAGATCTTTCTGTAAAATGATCACTCCTAAAAAAGATCTTTCTGTAAAAAGTGATCACTCCTAAAAAAGATCTTTCTGTAAAATGATCACTCCTAAAAAAAGATCTTTCTGTAAAAATGATCACTCCTAAAAAAGATCTTTCTGTAAAATGATCACTCCTAAAAAAAGATCTTTCTGTAAAAATGATCACTCCTAAAAAAGATCTTTCTGTAAAAAGATCACTCTTAAAAAGATTTTTTTATAAATATAAAATAATTTTTATAAATTAAAATTATTTAAATAAAATATTTTTTAAATTATAAAATATTTTTTAAATCTTAAAAAGATCTTTCTGTAAAATGATCACTCCTAAAAAAAGATCTTTCTGTAAAAATGATCACTCCTAAAAAAAGATCTTTCTGTAAAATGATCACTCCTAAAAAAAGATCTTTCTGTAAAAATGATCACTCTCTAAAAAGATCTTTCTGTAAAAATGATCACTCTCTAAAAAGATCTTTTTATAAATTAAAATTATTTTTATAAATTAAAATTATTTAAATATAATATTTTTTAAATTATAAAATATTTTTTAAATCTTAAAAAGATCTTTCTGTAAAAAAGATCACTCTTAAAAAAGATCTCTCTGTAAAAAAGATCACTCTTAAAAAAGATCACTCTGTGAAAAGTGATCACTCTTAAAAAAGATCTTTCTGTAAAAAAGATCACTCTTAAAAAAGATCACTCTGAAAAAGATCACTTTGTGAAAAGTGATCACTCTTAAAAAGATCACTCTGAAAAAAGATCACTCTTAAAAAGATCACTCTGAAAAAAGATCACTCTGTGAAAAAAGATCACTCTTAAAAAGATCACTCTGAAAAAGATCACTCTGAAAAAGATCACTTTTAAAAAAGATCTTTCTTAAATATTTTTTAAAATATAAAATTCTTTTTAAATATAAAATTATCTTTATAAAATATTTTTTTAAAATTTAAAAAATATCTTTCTGGAAAAAAGATCTTTCTGTGAAAAGTGATCACTCTTAAAAAGATCTTTCTGTAAAAAAGATCTCTGTAAAAAGTGATCACTCTGTGAAAAATAATCACACTTAAAAAGATCTTTTTATAAATATAAAAGTTTTTTTAAAGCTTATAAAAATCCCCTAAAAAAAAAATATAAA
>Ga0213864_10000469_pt1 | contig 18043 bp, 19 predicted proteins | sample PICome_5_FD_160078 | JGI IMG/M metagenome (GOLD analysis project Ga0213864, IMG submission 160078) | Coastal seawater microbial communities near Pivers Island, North Carolina, United States - PICO247 | ecosystem: Environmental > Aquatic > Marine > Coastal | place: USA: North Carolina... | reverse complement strand
TTGAATCTCACTTTAAGTAAAGGTCCAGTAAAGATTTAGCATAATCTAAAAGCTGATTGTCATAACCAAATCTAGTTACAAGTTGACAGCCAATTGGTAAGTTTTGCTCTCCTTTAAATAAAGGAACAGTTATACATGGGTTTCCACTGAGAGACCAAGTTGTGTTAAATGTTGCAGGCCCAGTGTATTCTAACCCTTTTAAGGCCTCTCCTGGCGCACTTGGAGTAATAATTAAATCAATATCATCAAATACTGAGTCAATATCGCTTTTTAAGACTTGGACTTCTTTAATTGCTATTTTGTATAGATCATTAGTTACTTGATACCCATCATTTAAACGACCATTTCTTAGTATCTCACTCAACTCATGAAAGTGATTAAATCTTTCATATGAGATTGATCTTTTAAACTCATATCCACTTACATCAATGTGTAATTGATCTGCCTTGGAAATTATTTTATCTAAGTTAAGGTCAATTATATTAAATTTTTCAAGACGAAGCTTGTCGATTAATGTTTCAAGTTTATTTTGAGTAGATACATCGGTTTTATCCCAGTGTGGTGTTTTAACAAAGCCAATACGAATTTTGCTTAAATCAATTTTTTTTGGTTCTACTAATTTTTCTTCAAGTAAAATAGATCTGAAGAGGGAGATGTCTTCTACAGATCTTGACATCAGTCCAAGAGTATCTATGGATGGAGAATTTGGCAATATACCGGATTTGTCAAAATCTCCATAGGAAGGTTTATATCCAACCACACCACAATACGCTGCTGGTCTTATAACTGACCCTGTAGTTTGTGTGCCAAAACAGATGGGAGACATCAAAGCAGCTACAGCGGCAGCTGATCCTGAACTAGATCCCCCAGGTGTGTGGTTTTTATTATGAGGGTTTGTTGTTAAGCCAGGAGCTCTATGGCCAAGTTCGGTTGATACTGTTTTGCCCATGAATACGCAGCCAGCTTGCTTTGATACTGCAACGGAGGCAGCATCTCTAATAGGAATATTGTTTTCATAAAATGGCGTTCCAAGACCAGATGGTATATTACTAGCATCGATAATATCTTTTATACCAAAAGGAATACCCATTATATCTGCACCACTAGAGTTATCTAATTCTCTGGCTTTTGTTAATGCATTTTCTTCATCAAGATATATCCACGCTTTTACCTCGTTTTCTTTTTCTCTAATTCTCTCAAAGCAACTTGTTACCCATTCAAACACTGATAGATCTTTATTTCTTAATAATTTAACAGCATCTGTAGCTGTTAGTTCATATGGCTTTGTCATTAAAATTCACTCACTTATTTAAACTAAATTTTATAATACATATTTTTTTTTAGTTTTGTAAAAACTGAAATTTTAGTTTAACATTTTTTCTTATTTTGAGGAGTTTCTTATGGAAAATATGACTGAAAAATTTGCTGATTTTTGTGAGCAATTGAGATACGAGGACCTCCCTCATGATGTTATTAAAAGAACTAAATTATTAATATTAGACACAGTTGGCATTATTATCAGAGCAAGGCATGATGCAGAGTCAACTTCTAGTCTTGTTTCAGCTATTGAAAAGTTAGAAATGTCTAATGGAAGTTGTCAGGTATTCTCTGATAATAAAAGTTATTCTCCAAGCGCTGCAGCCTTATTAAATGGTACTTTGGCTCATTCTCTTGACTTTGATGATACTCATGCTGAAGCATCGCTTCATTCAAGTGCTCCAATATTAGCGGCAGCTTTGGCCGCTGCAGAAATGAACAAATCTTCAGGGCAACAGCTAATTACAGCCTGTGTCGTTGGTTATGAAATTCAGATAAGGCTAGGCTTGGCAGGTGGATCATCATCTCATTATAAGAAAGGTTTTCATCCTACAGCCACTTGCGGCATTTTTGGTGCTGCAGCTGCGGCAGGATATCTTATGGGGCTTACAAAAGAGCAATATATATCTGCCTTTGGAATTGCCCTTAGTCAATCAGCTGGCTCTATGCAGTTTTTGACAGATGGTGCATGGACAAAAAGATCACATGTTGGCCAAGCTGCTCAAAACGGTTTGAGCTGTGCTATTATGGCAGCAGAAGGATTTAAGGGACCATCAAAAGCTTTTGAAGGACAATGGGGGTATTTCCATTCATACGCTTCTGGCGGTGATATGGAAAAGGCTGTTGACGGACTGGGAAAAAAATTCGAAACGCTGAACTTGGGGGTTAAACCTTATCCGTCATGTAGGTATAGTCATGCTGCTATTGATGGAATAATTGAACTAAAAAATGAATTGGGTTTTTCAACGGCTGAATTAGACGATATTGATATTGGGCTTTCAGAGACAGCCTTAAATATTATAGGTTACCCATTGTCAGATAAACAAAACCCTAAGAGTGTTGTTGATGGACAATTTTCAATGCCATTTTGTGCAGCTGTAACAGTCAAGAGTGGTGGTTTAAAGTGGGATGACTATAAAAATCACCTCAATGATAGAGATACACTTTCTTTATGTAATAAAATTAAGGTTAGTCCTGACAAAGATGCTGAAGAATGTTGCCCTGAATATATGAGCGCTAAAGTTAAGGTTGTTGTTAAAGGAAAAAAATACGAGAAATTTGTTAAAATACCAAAGGGTGAGCCTGAAAACTTTATGGAAGATTCAGAGTTTATTTCGAAATTTAGAAGTTTGACAGAACCCTACTTGTCAAATGAAAGAATAGATCAGCTGACAGGATCAATGTTAAAATTAGATCAGTCAAATAATATTAATTCAATATTTGAATTCAGTCAGATTGACAGATAAAAAGTTCTAGGAGCAGAGTATGAATGAGCAAAGTATAATTGATCTTGAGCATAACAGTTCAATTTCAGAAGAAGATAATTTAATTATAGATACGATAAATAAATTTCTAGAAAAAGATGTAAAGCCATTTGTCAAAGAGTTTGAGTCTGAAGACAAATACCCTCAAATGATTGCAGACAAAATGGCTGAGTTAGGGCTTTTTGGAGCAACTATATCACCAGAATATGGTGGCTTAGGTCTGTCTGCTGTTACATATTCAAAAATAGTTGAAAACGTTTCAGCAGTTTGGATGTCAGTTTCAGGCATATTTAATTCCCATCTCATAATGTGTGCTGCTGTAGAAAGATTCGGTACTGAAGAAATGAAGCGGCATTATCTTCCAAAATTTGCATCTGGTGAAATAAGAGGAGGAATTGCCTTAACAGAACCTGATTGTGGAACAGATCTACAATCCATTAAGACTAAAGCTGAAAAAGTAGGTGAAAATTACGTAATAAATGGAACTAAAACTTGGATTACTAATTCAGTACAAGGAACTGTTTTAGCAGTTTTAGTGAAAACTAACTCTGATATACAGCCAGCTCATAAAGGAATGAGTTTAATTCTTGTTGAGAAGAAGCATGGCTTTGTATCAAGAAAGTTAAAAAAATTAGGTTATAGAGGAATAGATACTGGTGAAGTTCAACTTGAAAATGTAAAAGTACCTACTGCAAATCTCATTGGTGAAGTAGAAGGTAAAGGTTTAAAACAAATTTTAGCAGGCCTAGAGTTAGGTAGAATTAATGTTGCTGCTCGCGGAGTGGGAGTGGCTAGGGCCGCTCTTGAAGATTCAATAGAATACTCAAAAACCAGAAAAACTTTTGGTAAACCTATTAGCCAGCATCAATCAATACAAATCAAATTAGCTGAGATGGCCACTAAATTGGAAGCTTCAAGGTTGTTAACTGAACAAGCAGCAAAAGCTTATGATTCTGGCAATAGATCAGATTTGCAAGCTGGTATGGCCAAGTTATTTGCAACTGAGACAGCTTTATTCAATTCTACAGAAGCTATGCGAATTCATGGAGGTTTTGGCTACTCTCCAGAATATAATATTGAAAGATATTACAGAGATGCCCCTCTGTTAGCAATTGGTGAGGGAACTAATGAGCTTCAGAAACTTATCATAGCCAAGCAATTAGTTTCTGATAACTAAAAATTTTGATTATAAATAACTGTAGAGCTAAATGCTAAGACGCCTACTAAAAGACCGATAATTGGTTTTTGTGAAAAGAACAAAAATGTTAATACGCCAATTAAGAAAGGAATAATTCTCTCAAGTAATTGTGTATCAGCTAATGCACCAGAAGGAAAAATGATTATTCTAATCATGAGTCCTGTTGTCATAGCAAAAGCTACAGCGTTAATCCATTTTGCAAGAAGGCTGTCTTTGTCAATTTTTTTTGATAGAACAAGTCCAAGAAATCTCCAAATAAATATTCCAAGACTTGCCACTATCAGCATAACCCACGGCAGGAGATTGTCATTGATGAGCAAAATATCAGGCATTTATTTTATCTTTCTTAAAGAGAAAATTAATGGCTAATCCAAGTGTTCCTCCACAGAGTCCAGCTATTATTAAACTCCAATCTCCGAAATATGGAAATAGAATAGGACAAATTATTCCCCCACTGACCACAGCTACTCTATAATAAATCTCCACGGCTCTTAGCATCAAAATAGTCAAGTATAAAGGCATTATAAAAACAGGAATAGAAACAATTTCAGAAGGTAATAAATAGTATAATTTGTATCCAATTACTGTTGTTAAGGATGTAATGGTAACCAAAGCTAGAGTTAAACCTTTGAAAAAATAAAGGAGGTCTTTTTCCTCTAATTCATTTTTTGCCTTTGATAACTCTGCCCAACCTGTAGGACTAATTAGATGAGCCCAGAGTAATTTAGAAATAAAAGAAATTTTATGGCTATGAATATTAATTAGTGTCATACCTGATAATACTAAAAAAAACTGTCTAACATTAGCTAGTAATACTGTTGTAAAAAGTAAAATAATAGGGGCACCAATTGTATACAAAGATACAAAAATAACCATTCCAGGCATGCTCCAGAGTACTAATAATGATGCAAGGCAAATATAAATATTAAGACCAGCCTCACCGGCATAAACTCCATAACCAAACATCGCAGCGCTCATGCCGATGCCTGGAAAACCAAACCCAGTCAAAACACCTTTTCGAAACGGACTATCTTTCATTTTCATTAATGTATTTTTCTAAACTATTGTTTTGCTATAAGGTCGATTTCAACTGAAGCACCTACAGCAAGACCTGTAACACCTATACATGTTCTTGCGGGAAGTTTGTCTTTATTAAAATAAGATTTATAAATTTTATTTACTTTATCAAAGTCTTGAAAATTAACTAGATATACTCTTACAAAAGTCACTCTTTCCAATGAAGAACCGCATTGTTCTAAAACATTAATTAAATTTTTCATTACTTGATGAGTTTGTTCTTCAACATCATTACTGATAAGTACATCAGGGTTATCTGGTAAAGTAGGCATTTGCCCAGTAATAAAAATAAAGTCTCCTGCCTTAACAGCATGACTAAAGGGGCCAACTCTTTTGGGTCCTTTATCGAAAACTAAATGTTCTATATCCAATCTACATCTCCTGATAAGATTACTTGTTGTGAAAAAAATTATTTTAAATAAACTTGCATTTACTGGGGGAATTTTCAATGAGATTTAAAAACAAAACAGTGATTATTACAGGAGCTGCTGGTGGTATTGGTCGACAGACAGCTTTAAGCTTTGCTAAAGAGGGTGCTAATGTGGCTGTTTCTGATTTGGACTTTGATCAGGCTAAAAGAGTAGCTGATGAAATAACATCTGCTGGTGGTACTGCAGAACCATTCAAGCTAGATGTAACTGATCAAAATGAAACCATAGAAGTTATGAAAAATGCTTATGATCATTTTGGCAGTTTAGACATTGCATTTTGTAATGCAGGAATAAGAGAAATTGTTTCACCTCTAGAATTATCTATTGAGGAGTGGAGAAAAGTAATTGATATAAACGTAACTGGCGTGTTTATTACGGCTCAAACATTCGCAAAAAAATGTATTGAGAATAAGGTAAAAGGAAACATAGTCATAACGTCTTCTACTCTAAGTATAACTTCTGCCCCAAATAGGTGTGCATACACAGCTTCCAAACATGCTACAGCAGGAATGACAAAACAACTAGCAATGGATTTAGCTAAGTACGATATAAGAGTAAATGCTGTTGGGCCCGGAGTAATTAGAACGCCATTAACAGAGAGATACTTTCAAGATGAGGAAGCATCACAAAAAGTACGAAATTTACACGCAATGAAACGTTGGGGTGAGCCTAATGAAATTTCTAGTGCAGTATTATATCTTGCTAGTGAAGAGGCAAGTTTTTGTACGGGAACTAATTTGATTGTTGATGGCGGCTGGACAGCAGGTAAAGATTGGTAGTTAATTAATTTTTTCTAAGACGGGGTGTAAATATTTCAGAAATTCTTCTGGATTTTCGCTCATTGGAAAATGACCAACATTTTTCATTTTAACCATTTCAATCCCAATTGTGTCAGCTAAAACTTTAGTTTCTTCTGGGGTGGCGGAGTAATCATATTCTCCAGTTAATAGATAGATAGGACATTTTGAGTTATCAATTTTCCTTATTTCAGTTCCAATATTCCCATCATATTTGTAGAAGAATAAATCTCCTTTAAAAATTCCTGGTCCTCCTTGCATATAATGCCACATCGTCTCAAACTTTTCTTTTTCAGGGCTGGTTGGTGCCATTAAACCATAAGCAATCCCACCACATACTTCTCCGCCATGTACATCTTGCCTATGAAGCCAACTAATATCGTAATAGGGATCCAAATGTCCTGCGCTTTGAAGACCAATTAGCGCTCTAAACTTTTCTGGAAAATGTATTGCTAAATGCAATATAATTCTGCCACCAATTGAGCAGCCCATAACAACAGGTTTTACTAACTCTAAACCGTCTATAAAGCTTAATATTTGAGAAATATATAAATCGGTTGATAACTGATAATTTCCAATTTGTGAATTTTCTGGTGGCGATGATTTTCCATGCCATGGCATATCAAAAACAAGAACACGAAATTTTTCTAAGATTTTCTTATCATTTAAAAGCGCCCTATATTGTCTTCCATCAGACCCTGCAGTGTGCAAACAGACTAAAGGAATACCTTTACCTGCTTCTTCCCAATATATCCTATGACTAATTCCATTAATTTCAAATTTTCCATACTGACCAGAAATAGGCTCTCTCTCAATCATATTTCTTTCTCCTGAGGTCTTAAACTTGCGAGTAATAACTTGAAATATAATAAATGAGACATTAAGGGGTGAAGATCGCCGTCAAACTTTAAAACTTTTCGTCTGAGCATAGCTATTATATCGTGAGAGCCAGGTTGAGGGATAGGTTGTAAAAATTTTAACCATTCGTCTTTAGATGCCGTCAATTTGAAATTATAACTAGGCATAACAAAAGGTCCTTCTTGAACGCTGGTAACTACACCCTTTTCTATATTGATCAGATACTCATTCTCAAGAGTATTGATCATAAAATTTGTATTAAGATACTGAGCCATTATAGAGAGTTGGTTTCGTTGCTCATTTTTCTCAGTTAAAGATTTAAACATATAATACTCATAAAATAACCAATTCAGATTGGCATATAATTAATTTTTTACCAATTAGAAATTTTATTTGATATGTTATTTAAAATTAAAACTGGAGGGGCTTGTGAACGGTGCAGAGAGTTTAGTTGGTACTTTATTAGAAGGTGATGTTGATGTTTGTTTTACTAATCCAGGAACATCAGAAATGCACTTTGTTGCAGCCTTAGATAAATATCAAACCATGAGAAGCGTCCTATGTCTTTTTGAAGGATGCGCCACTGGTGCTGCTGATGGTTATTTTAGAATGAAAAGATCTCCAGCATCTACTTTATTACACTTAGGACCTGGTTTGGCTAATGGTCTTTCTAATCTTCATAATGCAAAAAAAGCTAATTCAGCTATTGTTAATATAGTAGGTGAGCATGCCCTAGATCATATAAAATTAAACGCACCACTAACTTCTGATATTGAAGGAATAGCAAAGCCAGTTTCACATTGGGTAAAAACAAGTAAATCATCAAAAAATATCGCAAAAGATGGTGCTGAAGCCATAAAGCAAGCAAATGTAAAACCCGGACAAATTGCAACTTTAATTTTACCTGGCGATACAGCCTGGAATGATGGTGATGTAATTCAGCCTGTTGAATTAAATATGAAACCAAAAGATATTTCTTCTAAATTAATAGAAGAAGCAATTTTAGCAATTGAGAATGCTAAGAATCCTTTAATTCTTGTTGGAGGAGCAGCTTTAGAAGAAAATAATCTCATCAAATTGGCAAAAGTAGCCGACAAGATAGGTTGTGAAATAAAGACTGATTGGTTTAATGCTCGTTTAGACAAAGGTGCGGGAAGAGTAAATTCTGTTAGAATACCTTACGTAGTTGATAAAGCTGTCGAGGTTCTAAAAAACTTTGATACTATTTTAATTATAGGAGCAAGACGACCTGTTGCTTTTTTTGCTTATCCAAATAAGCCTGGGGTTTTAACTCAAGATAGTACTAAGTTTTTTGAGTTAGCTAATGTTTCTGACAATATAACTAATGTGATTGAAGAGTTGTCAGATAGAATGGGAGTTTCAACTGATGCTCCAAGTACAATTTCAAAACTAAATATTCCAGAAATTCCTAAAGGGGCAATTAATCCTACAACTCTTGGAATGGTTTTAGGGGCCTTAATTCCTGAAAACGCCATCGTGGTTGATGAATCTGTTACAACTGGAAGAGAGTTTTTTTATCAAACCGCTGGTTCTCATCCTCATACTTGGTTAAACAATTGTGGAGGCTCAATTGGCTTTGGTATGCCAGTAGCTATAGGGGCTGCAATATCATGCCCTGATAGAAAAGTTATTTCTTTAGAGGGTGATGGAAGCGCTATGTACACTGTCCAGTCATTGTGGACAATGGCTAGGGAAAACTTAGACATAGTCGTATTAATTTTTGCAAACCAAAGTTACAAGATACTTCAAGGTGAATTAACTAATGTGGGCGTTGTAAATCCAGGTAAATCTGCAATGGAGATGTTATCTTTACAAGATCCCTCCTTAGATTGGGTTTCATTATCAAAAGGGATGGGCGTTGATGCTGTCCGTGTTGATAACATAGAAGATTTAGTTAAAAGTTTTAAAAATGGATTAAAAGAAACAGGCCCTTTTTTAATAGAGGTAATGATCTAGAAGTAGTTTGTAATAAAATTTTAATAAACTTAAAGTAATAAAAAAATGTTTTGAGAGTTCATATAGTTTTGAGTTGATGAAATTAAGGTAGACTCCAACTTGGAACACTCAAAACTGACACTTCGTTTGCTTATTATAAAAAATTATCTTACAAATTAAATTTCATTTATTTTCACATTTTTAGGTAAGATAATAGAAACTTTTATTGTTGTTGCAGTTTTATTTGCTGCGTTTATACACGCATTGTGGAATTTTTTACTAAGAGGTTCTGCAGATAAATTATTAAGTATGACCGCTGTTGTGTTAGGTCATATTCCAATTGCGTTATTTGCTCTTTTTATTTTTGGGTTGCCTAGCTTGGATGGTTTTTATTTCATTCTAGCCAGTGCTATTATCCATTGTATTTATCAGGCTTTTCTTCTAAATGCCTACAAATATGGAGAATTGTCTGAGATCTATCCAATTGCAAGAGGATTATCGCCTTTATTAATTACTTGTATTAGTTTTTTATTTTTAAATGAAAATATTTCTCTTCAAGAAACTTTAGGAATTTTGTTAATTTCGATTTCTCTTATTATTTATGGGACTAAACAATATTTTGGTAAAGAAACAGACTTCAAGGGATTTTACCTAGCGGTTATAACTGGATGTTTAATAGCTAGTTATTCTTTAGTAGATGGTTATGGTGCAAGAGTTACTCAAAACCCAATAGGCTTTTATAGTGTTATGACTTTAATTAACGGGCTTTTGTTTTATGCTTATGCAAGATGGACAGAAAAAGATATAATCAAAAAAGTTATTAATAATGGTAAAAAATTATTTTTTATAGGTGGCACAGCCTCTTATATGGCCTATGCTATTGTTGTTTGGGCATGTTTATATCAACCAATTGCTGTTGTTTCATCTCTCCGAGAAACGTCAATTATATTTGCAATCTTACTTGGTTTCTTTTTCTTAAAGGAAAAGCTTAATTTTACTAAGTATCTCCTAATACTTGGATTGTTTGTAGGGGTTATAATATTGAGATTAGGCTAATCATTTTAAAAATGGTATTATAGATCCTTACTGAAATCAGAAAGTGCTAGCATTGGACATAACAAATAACCCAAATGAAATTGCTATTATAGTTGCTTTTACCTTTTTAATTGCTGGCATTGTAAAAGGAATTATAGGTATTGGTCTTCCAACTACGGCTATAACCATCATGACATTTTTTGTTTCACCGTTGCTAGCTTTAGGGTTAAATTTAGTGCCAATGACTGTTGCAAATATTTGGCAATTTAGTAAGTCTGATAACCCTAAGCAAATAGTAAGTAAATATAAATACTTCGCTATTTCTCTAGTCATTTGTATTTTAATTTCTTCATTTTACGCAGAACAAATAGGAGATGATTTTGTAAGGCTAATTTTTGCGATAGCGGTATTATCTTTTGTAAGTCTTCAGATTTTTGGCTTTAATTTAAAAATGAAACCTAAACAAGATATTTTTTGGCAAGGCGGACTTGGTACCATGGGGGGGTTGGTAGGAGGTTTTGCTTCAATCTGGGCTGTTCCGGTAACTATGTATTTATTAATGAAAAATGTTAAGCCTAAGCATTTTGTAGATGCCAGTGGCTTTTTAATTACAATTGGGTGTATCCCAGTGTCTATTGGATATATTACTACTGGAATTTTCCACCCTAGCATGTTTGTTTTTGGAGCACTTGGTTCAGTAACTGCTGTTATGGGATTTCAGTTAGGAGAAAAACTCAGAAATAAAATTAATGCTAAAACTTTCAAAAACTTGTTATTAGCCTTTTTTAGTTTGGCAGCACTAAAAATGATAATAGAGACATTTATAAAATTTAATTTTTTTAAATTATTTTAATTTCGACTTCTGAGAGATTTCCAACATTATATATAATATTATCACCATTTTTAGGAGCTCTTGTTTTAATAACACTGCCGGTGATAATAACACTATTTTTAGGAATAGTCCTTCCTAGCGAAGTAAGTAAATTTGAAACCCACAAAAGAGATTCTATTGGGTTTGCATCCTTGATCATAGCATTTTGAGGAGTTTCGTCATTCCAAAATAATTTAGATTGGATTACATCTAAATCTAAATTAGTCCAGTCTGGTAGTTCTTTGCCTAAAACTATACCTGAGCACCAAGCATTATCTGTAATCATACTTAATGGATTAATATTAGAATAATCGGCATCTCGATCTATTATTAATTCAAAAGCTGGTGACAAAGATTTTATATATTTTCTGATATTTTGATTATTAAAAGGACCCATTTCAGGTTTTAAATCATCTGATATAGTAACGGCTATTTCAAATTCTAAACCTAAGCCATGAAAGTTCTGTAATTCGAATATTGCTGGACTAGTCTTTATTTCATTTGCAAAAATTCCACCAGCAATAGGATGATCTATACCACAGAGTTCTTGTTGTACTTTAGAAGCAAGAGCAATTTTAAAACCTCCTAAATCACCTCTGCCAGAATTTCTTTGAAAAATTTGTTGTATCTTATATGCCTCATCAAAATCATTTGGCATTAATGATTGAGGTAAGTTTTGAAAGTTTTGTCTTGATTTATGTTGGTCTAACATAAATTGTGCAATCTGTTCTAATCTATCCATACCCTATCCTTTATGAATGTTTTCAATAAATATCTTATAAAAAATTTGTATTATTACAAACTATTGTTTGATAACATGATGATGGAAAATACACTATTTTCGAGGGATGTTTTGTTAGATAACCATGTAACAAATATTAGTGAAGAAGTTAGTAGTTGGCTATTCAATTTAAACGAAGCTTTGTCTGATAGAAATAACAGAGATTTTTCTATTAAACTTCTAAAAGATTTATTTTTTGATGATAGTCATTGGAGAGATATATTAGCCCTAACGTGGAAAATTCAAACTTTTTCTGGAAATGAAAATATCATCCAAATACTCTATGATAGCCTTTTAGATTATAATGCAGATAGCTTCATGGTTAATGCGGAAAGGGCTGCCCCTAGAGAAGTTATAAGGGGAGGGAAAAGTGTAATAGAGGCTATTCTAAAATTTAAAACTAAGTTTGGTGAATGTGATGGTGTAGTCAGGTTACTCCAAGATAGAGAAGATCCTACTAAATTTAGAGCATGGAGCCTTTTAACATCATTAAATGAATTAAGTTCTTCAAATAAATTTAAAGATGAAGTTTATAAAAATTCATTTGAAGGACCTAATTGGTTAGATATCAGAAACGAAGACAAATTATATAAAGATAGAGATCCTGAAGTAATTGTTGTCGGAAGTGGACAAGCAGGATTATCAATTGCAGCAAGATTGAAACAACAAAATATAGATACATTAATTGTAGATAAAAACGATAGAGTTGGGGATAACTGGAGAAATAGATATCACTCCCTTAAATTACATAACCAAACACATGTTAATCATTTACCATATATGCCTTTCCCCCCAACATGGCCAACCTATATTCCAAAAGACAAATTAGCAGGATGGTTTGAGTACTATGCAGAGAGTATGGAATTAAATGTTTGGACTCAAACCACATTTCTCGGCGCAGAATATAATGAGGTTGAAAAAAAATGGATCGTAAATCTAAAGTTATCTGATGGTAATGTAAAGATAATGAAGCCGAAGCATATTGTGATGGCTATAGGTGTAAGCTCAGTACCTAATAGAACTAAAATTCCTGGAACAGAAGACTATAAAGGCAAGATAATTCATTCTACTGACTACAATAATGGAAGAAATTATAAAGATAAAAATATACTAGTCTTTGGAACAGGCACAAGCGCTCATGATGTTGCCCAAGACCTATATGTTCATGGCGCAAATGTAAAAATAGTTCAACGATCACCTTCTATGGTAGTCAATGTTGAGCCTAGTGCACAGCTTCCTTATGAGCTTTATAGAGAAGGTCCAAGTACAGATGATTGTGATTTAATTACAATTTCAACACCATTAAGCGTACTTAAAAAAACTCATCAATTACTAACAGAAAAAACTAAAGAACTTGATAAGCCATTATTGGATAAACTTAAAAAGGTAGGATTCAAGCTAGAATTTGGTGATGATGGCACAGGTTGGCAATTTAAATACTTAACCCGGGGCGGTGGTTATTATTTTAATGTTGGTGCCTCAGACTTAATAGCTGATGGCAAGATAGACGTAATACAGTTTTCAGATATTAAGGATTTCACTCCTTCAGGGATAAAAATGAAATCAGGTGACCATCATGATATTGACTTGATGGTAACGGCAACTGGCTATAAAGGCCAAGAACATGTTGTAGAAGAGCTTTTTGGTAAATCTGTGGTTGAAAACATTGGTCCAATATGGGGATTTGATGACAAAACTCAGGAGTTAAGAAACATGTGGATGCAAACAAAACAGCCTGGTCTTTGGTTTCATGCTGGTAGTTTAGCTCAATGCCGAATTTTTTCTAAATTTCTAGCTCTTCAGATAAAAGCAATTAATGATGGTATTTTGATTTAATTCTAAAATAATATTTATCAAGGTCTTATTTTGACTCCAGTAAGTTTCTCATATGTTAGAGCCACATTACTCATATCGGCGTTCTCACCAAACTCATCAATTGTATTCTTTAAAAGTTCCTGAGATAATTTTCCAAGAGGAATTTCAATATCATTTGCAAATGCAATTTTAGTTGCTACGCCAGCATCCTTTTTCATCAAACCAGTACTGAACCCCTGAAACATTTTACCTGATAGAATATTATCTGGAAGTGTGATCTCAGTTGCATAGTTTCTGCCAGAGCTTTTTTGAATAATGTTAACTGCTGTCTCTGGCTTAACACCATCTTTTACAAGCATTGATATAACCTCGAAGGTTGCCATTCTGCATATTAAATTTAGTAAATTATTTCCTGCTTTTATAGAATGTCCTGATCCCACTTCTCCTGCATAAAAAATATTTGAGCTAATATCATCCATTATGGGTTTTATAGTTGAAAATTGAGTTTTTGTTCCACCAACCATAATAGCAATATTCCCTTGATTTGCACCTTTTGGCCCTCCACTTACTGGGGCGTCTATAAAATTTATTTCTCGTAACTGAAGAGTTTTAGATATTTTTCTTGTTATTTCAGGTTCTCCAGTAGTCATGTCAATTATAAAGGATCCTTTAGTCGTTGTTTCAATTAATCCATTTTCACCATAAATAACTTTTTCAACGACTGTGCTTGTAGGTAAGCATAAAAATATTCTCGATGTATTACTGGCTAAATCTGAGGGGCTTGAACAAGCTAAAGCACCTTTATCTAAAAAATATTTTAAGTTCTTTTCATCAAGATCATAAACGTATAATTGATATTTTTTAAGTAATCTTTCAGCAAGTGGTTTGCCCATATTACCTAAACCAATAAATCCTATTTTATCCATAAAGTTTTACCTAAACCAAGAATTCAAATTTAAGAAAAAGTCCCATCTATATTAGTTTTAAAACATTTTCGTTGGCTTATTTTTTCATACCAACTTTTTAAATTTGAAAGATTTGGGCGTTCAATTGGTAAAGAATGATACCTGTAAGAAGCAACTCCCATTATAATATCTGACATACCAAATTCGTTATTTAAAATATATTCACGACCTTCTAAAAATTTATCAAAAATTTCAAATTTTTTATTAATTAGAATTATATTCTTATCAATCAATTCTTGATCTCTATCTTCAGGTGGATTTCGAACTAGTCCCCAAAACACAGGTGTCATATTGAGTTGTAAGTCAGTTGTTTGAAATTCCATCCACTGTTCTGCAATAGCAATATCTTCTTCACTAGAAATTTTATAAACATTAGTATGTTTTCTATATAAGTATCTAACTATTGCATTAGATTGAGTAACTATATGCCCATTATGATCCAATGTTGGAACTATAAGTTGGGGATTTAGTTTTTCATAATTTTCTACGTTAACTGTTCCAAATTTTCCATGTTCATCATGCCATTTAAAATCTAAATTTAACTCACACAGTGCCCATGAGACCTTTTGAACATTAATAGAATTTCTTCTTCCATATAAATTTATCAAGTTATTTTTCCTTTATTTCATAACTGATAAAGCTGTAGGACTTACATTGTGGACTAATATAGAATTTCTATCTACAAGATTTGCAACAGTTGGGGCTATATTCTCTACCCATTCTTTACTCTCATAAACTGCTTTATATAACTTAACTTTTTCGTCTTCACTCTCAAACCTTCTAATCCACACATAGGTGTTACCTTTTTGTTCGGAGTTCATAACTCTTTCACCATTCTCGAGTGCAAATTGGTCAGAACTATCCATAATAAAACTGCCATGAATAACCATGCCTTGAGCTATTTGAAATGGCATTATTGTTTTTTCCATAAATGAAATCCACTCATCCATTTTACCAGGAAAAATTTGATAGATTCTTAGTTCAAAAAAAGCACTCATTTCTACACCTCATAAGATAAATAAAATTAAACATTATATAATTAAATTTAATTATTCAAATTTTCATTTATATTATCTAGATAAGTTTCTATGGAGAAAGCGATGAATTACTCGAGGGGTTGTTTTGTTGGAAGAATTTGGAATACTCAAAAAGGAGGACCTTGTTTAGTTAAGGTCAAAGATGGGTTTGTTTATGATATAACTTCAAAGGAAACACCTACGGTAAGGGACTTATTGGAATTAGAGAATGTTGATGAGTATTTAAATAATTTACAAGGTGAAAAAATAATTCCAATCGAGGATCTACTTCTCTCCAGTTTAAAAAAAGACAAAGAAATTCATTTACTAGCTCCCTGTGATTTTCAGGCAATAAAAGCCTGTGGTGTTACCTTTGCTAAATCTATGGTTGAGAGAGTGATAGAAGAAAGAGCGGCAGGAGATCCTAGAAAAGCAGAAAATCTCAGAAATCACATAGGTGGAATAATAGGAGATAGTTTACAAAATATTATACCTGGATCCGAACAAGCAGAAGAGGTAAAAAAAGCACTTATCAGTGAAGGTTTGTGGTCTCAATATTTAGAAGTTGGAATAGGTAAAGATGCAGAAGTTTTTACAAAGGCCCAAACATTATCTTCTGTGGGTTTTGGAGCAGAAGTTGGTTTAAACCCAATTTCAAACTGGAATAATCCTGAGCCAGAGATTGTCTTAGCAGTAAATAGTAATGGTATAATAAAGGGAGCTACTCTAGGTAATGATGTCAATTTAAGAGATGTAGAAGGAAGATCGGCTTTATTATTAGGGAAGGCAAAAGATAATAATGCTTCTTGCTCAATTGGTCCTTTCATAAGAATTTTTGATAACACATATTCCATTGATGATATGAAGTCAGCGCAACTGACTTTAAAAGTGGAGGGAAAAGAAGGTTATGTCTTAAATGGTTCTAGTTCTATGTCCGAGATTAGTAGGGACCCAGAAGATCTTGTTAAGCAAACCATTGGAAGGCATCATCAATACCCAGATGGTTTTATGTTATTTTTAGGAACCCTTTTTGCTCCGACCGAAGACAGGGACGTAGTTGGAGAAGGTTTCACTCATAAAGTTGGAGATAAAGTAACAATCTCCGAACCTAATCTTGGAGAGCTTATTAATTATGTAAACTTATCTACGGATTGTCCTCCATGGGATTATGGTATCTCTTCCTTTACCAAAAATTTAAGTCAAAGAGGTTTGCTATAAAATTATTAAGGCTAAACCATGAATGAACTTGAAAAAGGGGCTTTGAAAGGTGTTAAAGTATTAGATTTCTCCACTCTTTTACCTGGGCCACTTGCAAGTTTATTTCTAGCAGAAACTGGTGCTGAGGTTATTAAAATTGAGAGACCAGTTACAGGAGATGAAATGAGACTGTCACATCCTAAATGGAGTGATGAAAGTGTTTCATTTTCAATGCTTAATAGAGGTAAAAAAAGTTTATGTTTGGATTTAAAAGATCAAAGTAGCAAAGGTATTTTAAAACCCCTCATTGAAACAGCTGATATAATAATCGAACAATTTAGACCAGGGGTAATGAAAAGGCTTGGTTTAGATTATGAAAGTATAAAAAAAATCAATAGTAAAATAATTTACGTCTCTATAACAGGCTATGGCCAGACTGGCCCAAACAAAATGGTTGCAGGACACGACTTGAACTATATTGGTAATACTGGACTTTTGAGTCTCAGCATGGGGACAAAAGGAAAACCTACAGTTCCTCCTGCATTAATTGCTGATATCGCTGGAGGTTCTTACCCGGCAATTATTAATATTTTATTAGCATTAAGAAAGAGAGATTTACATCAAACTGGTTCATTTTTAGATATTTCAATGTCAGACAATCTTTTCCCCTTTATGTTTTGGGCATTAGGTTCAGGCTTTGCCTCAAATACTTGGCCACTCAATTCTGACTCAATTCTTTCAGGTGGCTCACCTAGATACAATATTTATGAAACTAAGGATGGGAGTTACATTGCAGCTGCGCCTCTTGAAAATCGTTTTTGGAAAAAGTTTTGTAAGGTTATAAAATTACCTAAAAAGTTTGAAGATATGGAGGATAATCAAGAAAAAGTCATAACAAAAATTAGAGAAATTATTATTTTAAAAGACAAAGATTATTGGGCTCATCTTTTTAATGAAGCTGATTGTTGTTGCTCTACAGTAAAATCTATTGAAGAAGCTATAAACGATAATCACTTCAAAATTAGAAATGTTTTTGAAAAACAAATTGCTAATGAAGAAGGTCAGAAAATACCTGCTCTTCCAATCCCAATTGATAGTCAGTTTAGAAAGACAAAGAAAGTTGAAAAAGCGCCTAGACTTGGTTCTGAAAACAGTGATTTGATTAAATCATTAACTTGACCTTATGTTTACTTCTTGTCACAGTAATTATAAATTAAATAAATTTATCTGTTTGCAACTTTAGGA
>Ga0213864_10000468_pt1 | contig 18103 bp, 12 predicted proteins | sample PICome_5_FD_160078 | JGI IMG/M metagenome (GOLD analysis project Ga0213864, IMG submission 160078) | Coastal seawater microbial communities near Pivers Island, North Carolina, United States - PICO247 | ecosystem: Environmental > Aquatic > Marine > Coastal | place: USA: North Carolina... | reverse complement strand
AAATTAACTCATAATGAAATTATATATGAGATATATGATGTTGATGATGTGATTGATTTTTTTACTAAGGTTCAGTCGGGTCAAGTAGAGGTTGAATACACTACTGATGATTTTATAAATAAAACAACAACGGTAACTTTGATTTCAAAAGAAACACTAGAAGAATTAGGATACAATGACATATACTTACAATTAGGCGTCGGACCAATGATGAAATCAGATTTGCTTTATTCTATATCTTATCCATTCGTTTCTATTTATGAGAATTTTTCTAACATATTCACTACTATTAGGCTGCTCTTCTCTCCTAATCAAGGAGTTGATGCATCAGACTTATCAGGTCCAATAGGTATTTTTTCTCTAATAAGTAGAGCTTCATCTGAAGGTGTTATAGAGTTGATATCATTTACTGCTTTTTTAAGTATAAACATTGGAGTCCTAAATCTACTACCAATACCAGCATTAGATGGTGGAAGATTAGTTTTTCTTTTATATGAATGGATCTTCAAAAGAAAAATTCACCCTCGCATTGAAAATCTGTTAAATTATTTAGTTTTCTATTTTTTGATGGGACTAATTGTTTATGTTACATATAATGATTTGCTTAGATTGTTTTAATATTTATTAAAAAAAAATATAAATTTATTTTATATTTTTTTTTGTTGACAAATGAAAAAAAAATGTATAAAATTGATATTGCTGTAGTAAATATTGCTTTATTAAATTCATATGTTTCATTTTCCGGTTTAACATCTTAAAATAGATAAAAAAGTAACACAAAAATGTTGACTCGGATCTTTAACTATGATATCATATTAAAGCACTCGCTTTTTGTGAGGAATTGGTCTTTGAAATCTGAATCATGATGAGTAAAGTATCAGAATTATAATTAAAGCTTAGAGCTAATTAAACTATTTGTAAATAAATTTTATGGAGAGTTTGATCCTGGCTCAGGATGAACGCTGGCGGCGTGCCTAATACATGCAAGTCGAACGAAGTTACTTATAACTTGTTATTTGTAACTTAGTGGCGAACGGGTGAGTAACACGTAGGTAACCTGCCCTTAAGACGAGGATAACCATTGGAAACGATGGCTAATACTGGATAGGTATCATTAAGATAACTTTTTGATATTAAAGGACCACTGGTATACTTAAGGATGGGCCTGCGGCGCATTAGTTTGTTGGTAAGGTAATAGCTTACCAAGACTATGATGCGTAGCCGGACTGAGAGGTTGAACGGCCACATTGGGACTGAGACACGGCCCAAACTCCTACGGGAGGCAGCAGTAGGGAATTTTCGGCAATGGAGGAAACTCTGACCGAGCAACGCCGCGTGAATGAAGACGTATTTCGGTATGTAAAATTCTTTTATTAGGGAAGAACGGTCTGTGGAAAAACAGAATTGACGGTACCTAATGAATAAGCCCCGGCTAACTATGTGCCAGCAGCCGCGGTAATACATAGGGGGCAAGCGTTATCCGGAATTATTGGGCGTAAAGGGTGCGTAGGCGGCCATTTAAGTCCTTGGTGTAAGTGCAGCGCTCAACGCTGTGATGCTAAGGAAACTGGATGGCTTGAGTGAGATAGAGGCAAGTGGAATTCCATGTGTAGCGGTAAAATGCGTAAATATATGGAGGAACACCAGTGGCGAAGGCGGCTTGCTGGGTCTTCACTGACGCTGAGGCACGAAAGCGTGGGGAGCGAACAGGATTAGATACCCTGGTAGTCCACGCCGTAAACGATGAGTACTAAGTGTTGGAGAAATTCAGCGCTGTAGTTAACGCAATAAGTACTCCGCCTGAGTAGTACGTACGCAAGTATGAAACTCAAAGGAATTGACGGGACCCCGCACAAGCGGTGGATCATGTTGTTTAATTCGAAGATACGCGAAAAACCTTACCAGGTCTTGACATCCCTTGCAATGCTGTAGAGATACAGTGGAGGTTATCAAGGAGACAGGTGGTGCATGGTTGTCGTCAGCTCGTGTCGTGAGATGTTGGGTTAAGTCCCGCAACGAGCGCAACCCTTATTGCTAGTTGCCATCATTTAGTTGGGGACTCTAGCGAGACTGCCAGTGATAAACTGGAGGAAGGTGGGGATGACGTCAAATCATCATGCCCCTTATGACCTGGGCTACAAACGTGATACAATGGCTATTACAGAGGGCCGCAAAGCTGTGAAGTGAAGCTAAACCCTTAAAAATAGTCTCAGTTCGGATTGAAGTCTGCAACTCGACTTCATGAAGCCGGAATCGCTAGTAATCGCAAATCAGAATGTTGCGGTGAATACGTTCTCGGGGTTTGTACACACCGCCCGTCAAACCACGGAAGTTAGCAATACCCAAAGCCGGTGGCCTAACCGTAAGGAGGGAGCCGTTTAAGGTAGGGTTGATGACTGGGGTTAAGTCGTAACAAGGTATCCCTACGGGAACGTGGGGATGGATCACCTCCTTTCTAAGGAGAAAGGCGTAGGTTAATCACCTACAACATTAACTTTTACTTATCATATTCAGATTTGAAAGACTGCTTCTCAGTAAGCATATTTCAGTGTTAAGATTTGGTCTTTGAAAAGTAGATATATTCTGTCAACAAAATTAAGAAACAAAGGGCGTACAGTGAATGCCTTGGTACCAAGAGCCGATGAAGGACGCAACTAACGGCGATACGCCGCGGGAAGCTGTAAGTAAGCGACGATCCGCGGATTTCCGAATGGGGAAACCCACTACAGTGAAGCTGTAGTATCCTTTTATAAGGAGGGGAACGCAGGGAACTGAAATATCTAAGTACCTGTAGGAAAAGAAAGTAAAAACGATTTTGCTAGTAGCGACGAGCGAACGCGAAAAAGCCTATCACCATAAAGAGTTACAAAACTATATGTTAGATAAATGATCTGGGAAGTTCAACCATAGAAGGTGACAGTCCTGTAGTCGAAAACATATAGACTCGGTGTGAAAGTACGGCGGGACACGAGAAATCTTGTCGGAAGATGTGAGGACCATCTCATAAGGCTAAATACTCCTTGGTAACCGATAGTGAACCAGTACCGTGAGGGAAAGGTGAAAAGAACCCCGGGAGGGGAGTGAAATAGAACCTGAAACTGTATGCTTACAACTAGTCAGAGCCCGTTCATGGGTGATGGCGTGCCTTTTGTAGAATGAACCGGCGAGTTACGGTATCTAGCAAGGTTAAGTCTTAAGGGACGGAGCCGAAGCGAAAGCGAGTCTTAATAGGGCGTTGAGTTAGATGCTGTAGACCCGAAACTGGGTGAGCTAGCCATGGGCAGGTTGAAGTTAGGGTAATACCTAATGGAGGACCGAACCAGGACACGTTAAAAAGTGTTTGGATGACCTGTGGCTAGGGGTGAAATTCCAATCGAACCCAGAAATAGCTGGTTCTCTCCGAAATAGCTTTAGGGCTAGCGTTCGTATTATTTTCATGAAGGTAGAGCACTGAATGTATGATGGCCTCACCTCGAGGTACTGATTACAATTAAACTCCGAATGTCATGAAATTTGACGAGCAGTCAGACTGCGGGTGATAAGGTTCGTAGTCGAAAGGGAAACAGCCCAGACCGCCGATTAAGGTCCCCAAATCATTGCTAAGTGGTAAAGGAAGTGAAGATGCTCAAACAGCTAGGAGGTTGGCTTAGAAGCAGCCATCCTTTAAAGAGTGCGTAATAGCTCACTAGTCGAGTGACTTCGCGCCGAAAATGTATCGGGGCTAAGCAATGTACCGAAATCGCGGACTCGTAAGAGTGGTAGGAGAGCGTTCTTAGGGCGATGAAGCATGATCGTGAGGACATGTGGAGCGCTAAGAAGTGAGAATGCCGGTGTAAGTAACGAAAAGATAGGTGAGAATCCTATCCGTCGAAAACCCAAGGTTTCCAGGGTAAAGGTCGTCTTCCCTGGGTTAGTCGGGTCCTAAGGTGAGGCTGAAAAGCGTAGCCGATGGCCAGCAGGTTGATATTCCTGCACTAGTTATATGACTGATGGAGCGACAGAGAAGGCTAACATCCGCCCCTTATTGGATTGGGGACAAGGGAACAAGTTTTGTGTATAGGCAAATCCGTACACTTTAAGAACAAGTTCCGGTAGGTAAAGGATGATGATGTCATGCTCTCGAGAAAAACTTCTAGGGCTAATCATATAACTACCCGTACCGTAAACCGACACAGGTGGGTGGGTAGAGAATACTAAGACGCGCGAGAAAACTCTTGTTAAGGAACTCGGCAAAATGACTCCGTAACTTCGGGATAAGGAGGACTTTTAATGAAAAAAAGAAGTCGCAGAGAATAGGCCCAAGCGACTGTTTATCAAAAACACAGGTCTCTGCAAAACCGTAAGGTGAAGTATAGGGGCTGACGCCTGCCCGGTGCTGGAAGATTAAGAGGAGATGTTAGGTAACGAAGCATTGAATTTAAGTCCCAGTAAACGGCGGCCGTAACTATAACGGTCCTAAGGTAGCGAAATTCCTTGTCGGGTAAGTTCCGACCCGCACGAAAGGCGTAACGATTTGGGCACTGTCTCAACAAGAGACTCGGTGAAATCAAGCTGCCGGTGAAAACGCCGGCTACCCGCGACAGGACGAAAAGACCCCATGGAGCTTTACTGCAATTTGATATTGACTTTGGGTGTAGCATGTACAGGATAGGTGGGAGACTTTGAAACTAGAACGCTAGTTTTGGTGGAGTCATCCTTTGGATACCACCCTTGTTGCATCTGAATTCTAACCTACGTGAGTGTATCACGGGGGACAGTGTCTGATGGGCAGTTTGACTGGGGCGGTCGCCTCCCAAAGAGTAACGGAGGCGCTCAAAGGTTCTCTCAGATTGGTTGGAAATCAATCGTAGAGCGTAAACGCATAAGAGAGCTTGACTGCGAGTGCTACAACACGAGCAGGGACGAAAGTCGGAGTTAGTGATCTTCCGGTTCCGCATGGAAGGGCCGGGACTCAACGGATAAAAGCTACCCTGGGGATAACAGGCTAATCGCTTCCAAGCGTCCATAGCGACGAAGCGGTTTGGCACCTCGATGTCGGCTCGTCGCATCCTGGAGCTGGAGAAGGTTCCAAGGGTTGGGCTGTTCGCCCATTAAAGCGGCACGCGAGCTGGGTTCAGAACGTCGTGAGACAGTTCGGTCTCTATCCGTCGTGGGCGTTGGAAATTTGAAGGGAGCTGCCCCTAGTATGAGAAGACCGGGGTGGACATACCTATGGTGTACCAGTTGGTCTGCCAAGACCACAGCTGGGTAGCTAAGTATGGAATGGATAAACGCTGAAAGCATCTAAGCGTGAAGCCAACCTTAAGATGAGATTTCCCCATTAGATCCCTTATAGACCATGAGGTTGATAGGCTGGGTGTGGAAGTGTGGTGACACATTAAGCTGACCAGTACTAATAGATCAATTGACTTAATTTTGGTAGAATGTATCTAGTTTTGAGAGATGTCTGGTGACTATTGCGAAGTGGACACACCTGTTCCCATTCCGAACACAGAAGTTAAGCACTTCAGCGCCGAAAATAGTACAATGTGCGAAGATAGGACGTTGCCAGGCAAATCTTAATTTTTTTTTAAAAAAAGCCTACATAGCTCAGTTGGTTAGAGCACTTGACTGTTAATCAAGGAGTCCTAGGTTCGAGTCCTAGTGTGGGCGCCATTAAAAATAAAAAAAAACACTTTCTTTGAAAGTGTTTTTTATTTTTAAACTTTTAATAATCGTAAAGAGTTTAATATAACTAATATTGTCGAGCCTTCATGAGCTAAAACACCTAAAGGGAGTGCAATTAAACCAAAGACATTACTTAATAATAACAAACATATTATTAGAAGAGAGAAAATTATATTTTGATTAATTATCAAATTCATTTTTTTTGATAATTTAAACAAATAAGGTATTGAGCTTAAATTATTGTTCATAATAATTATATCTGCAGTTTCTAAGGATATATCAGTGCCTGAACCCATAGAAATTCCTAATTCTGCTACTTGAAGTGCTGGTGCATCATTTAGACCATCACCAACCATTAATACTTCTTTCAGTTTTTGATTTTTTGTTATGATATTTAGTTTATCTTCAGGGTAGCAATTAGCAATGTATTTATCTATACCTAAAGCATTTGCAATAGAACCCGCAGAAGAATTATTATCTCCAGTTAACATCATAATATCTATTTTTTTTGATTTCAAGAAATTAACACTTTTAAGTGCATCCTCTCGAATTGTATCTTGAAGAGAGATAAAGCCAATCTGTTTTTGATTTTTATATATCCAGACTATAGTTTGTCCTTTTGATTCTAATAATAAAGATGATTTTCCTAATTTCAAGTTTTTTTTCGCGTTGAATCTTCCAATCTGATATTTGTTTTCATTATAGAAACATTCGATACCTTTGCCAGGAATTTCTTTAGTTGATAATTCTAAATCTTGAGAAAGAAAAAAATGATTAACTATTGCTTTTGAAATGGGGTGACTTGATTGTTTTGCCATATTATAAATGATTGAGGTTAGTGGATCTAATGCATTACCCTTGTCTATAATAAAATTCTTTACTTTTGGTTTTCCGGTTGTAATTGTACCAGTTTTATCAAATATTACCATATCAATATTATTTAATTTTTCAAGATATAATCCCCCTTTGATAAGAACATTATTTCTTGCTGCACTTGATAAACTTGACAATATTGCTGGAGATATGGAAGCAACTAATGCACAAGGACTTCCAACAACTAAAATTATGATTCCTCTATAGAAAGATTCTTTAATAGATAATATTCCAAGAATGGAGGGGATTATCATAAATAAAATAGACATTAAAATTACAATATAAACGTACCATTTTTCAATTTTATCAATTCTAGATTGTTTTGGAATTTTTTGTTTTTGTGCTTTAGATACTAAATCAATCATCTTTTGCATAACAGATTCACTTGGATCTTTTATTGTTTTTATAATTATTCTAGAACCAATATTAATAGTACCCGCATAAACTTGATCATTAATAGAAATATTTTTTGGAATAAACTCTCCAGTAATTGAAGATTGATCAACTGAGCTATCACCATCTATAACTAATCCATCCACAGGTATTTTTTCTCCGGTGGTTACTACAATTAAATCTCCTACTTTTACTTCATTCAAATCTATTGTGATAATTTTTTTACCAACTTTTTTATTTGCATTTTTTGGGGTTAAATTTAACAATGAAGTAAGATTTTTTTCACTTTTACTTTTCGTTAAGGATTCTAGTACACCACTTACTGCAAAAATAAAAATCAATATAGAACCTTCAAAATATTCTCCAATCAAAAAAGCTCCAAATGAAGCTAAAATCATTAATATTTCAACATTAAGAGACTTGTTTTTGATGGTTTCCTCTATTCCTTCTTTAGCTTTATAAAAACCACCAATGATAAAAGCTGATCCATATATTAATAACAGCAGATCTGAATTATTTATCGAAAAAAAATTCGACTCAATTAGTAATCCTAGTAATATTAATAATGTAGATATAGCAACAGCTATTATTTCAAATTTTATCTTCGAATTATTCATTCTAACTCCATCTAAATATGATTCAATTATAACATTATAAACTTTGAGCTTGCAAAATTATAAGTATGAATTTTATTTATATAGTAATTTTGTTATAATTAATTAAGGTGAGTTATGAATTATATTTATGAAAATAATGAAATTTATGTAAAAAAAGATGATGGAGATTTTTTAGTCCATTGTACCTTTTCATTTTTTAAAAAAGGCATTGTTAATATTGATCACACGTATGTTGATCCTAGTTTAAGAGGTAAAGGTGAGGCATCGAAATTACTCCACGCAACAATGAAATACCTTAAATCAAGAAAGCTAAATGTAGTTGCATCATGTCCATATGCAGTCAAGTGGCTAAATAAAAAAGAAGAATATAATGATATGATTATCAAAGATAAAAGTATATCAGAGGGATGTAAAATTATATGAAACCATTTTTAATTTTGGTTGCTGGAGGATCGGCATCTGGAAAATCAACTGTTGTTAAAGAAATAATTAAAAAAGCAGGATTAAAAGATGTAATTATTATTAAACATGATGATTATTATCACGATCAAAAAGACTTATCTTTTGAAGAAAAATTAAATCAAAATTATGATCACCCCAATTCATTAGACAATGAGTTATTAGTAAAACACATTAAAGATTTAATTTCTGAGAAAACAATTCAAAAACCTAAATATGATTTTGTTAATTATTCTAGATTAAAGCAGACTGAGGAAATAAAGCCAAAAAAAGTCATAATTGTTGAAGGTATATTAATTTTACAGGATGAATCATTAAGATCAATGTCAGGATTGAATTTATATGTTGAATTAGACGATGACACTAGATTTATTAGAAGAATGATGAGAGATATAAAAGAAAGAGGAAGAAGTGTTGATTCCATAGTAAGTCATTATCAAAATACTGTAAAACCTATGTTTTATAAGTACGTTAAACCATCAAAGAGACATGCACATGTAATTATACCCAATGATAATAAGCATGATATTGCAGTTGATTTAATTGCAAGCAAAATTAGAAATGTATTAGGTATGTGATTTTGAGAGCAATAATAATAGCAATGAAAGAAGAATCTCAAAGTTTAGGTGAATTTAATAAAGGAATTAACGTTTTAGATTCAAAGAATATTTTAATCATCACAGGAATCGGTAAAGTCAATGCTGCAATTGAAATGACAAAAGCTATAATGAATTACCAGATTAGTGAAGTTATAAATATCGGTTTTGCAGGTTCAATCAAGAAGCATCATGTTTATGATGCAGTTTTAGTAAATAGAGCTATTCAGCACGATGTAGATTTAACAGCTTTTGGATATGAAAAATATCAATTGCCTGACATGCCAATTGAGTATAGATCAAATGAACAATTATTGAAAAAAATGAGTAATTTATTTTCATTTAAGCATGATCTTTTATATTCTGGAGATCAGTTTATAACAAGTATTAATCATGAAGATGGATTATATGATATGGAAGGCGCAGCATTATATCAAGTTTGTTACATATCAAAAGTCCCTATAATCTCAATAAAAATCGTATCAGATATAATTGGTGATTCATCCAATAATTTTGGTTCATTTAATATTGTAAAGGGTTCAAGAATTATTTCAGATATTCTTAAAAAGATAATAGGAGGATAGAATGAAAAATATTTTACTAATGTTTTCTCACGATGTTGAGGATGTTGAGGCAATCGCAACAAGGGCTCTTCTTATTCGAGCGGGACTAAATGTTGTTACAGCAACTTTTCAAAAATCTCTTCAAATAGAAACTGCATTTGGCATTCACGTAAATGTAGATTTTAATGTTGAGGAACTTAATCTCGATGACTTTGATATGTTGGTTATACCTGGTGGAAAATATGTTCAAGAAACAATAGATATACATGATAAAATGCAAATAATTGCAAAAAAATTTTATTCTGAAAAAAAGCCAATTGCTGCAATATGTGCAGGTCCTAGATTTTTAGATAGGGCTGGGATATTAAATGAAGTTGAGTTTACTGCGCATCCGGCTACAGGATTAGATTCTAAAGAAAATTATCGAAATGTAAAAGCATTAACTTCTAAAAATGTTATAACTGCAAAAGGTGCAGGTTGTGTTTATGAATTTGTAGATCATATAGTTAATTTTCTGTTAGACGCTGAAAGAGCCAAAAATCTAAAAAAATCAATTCAGCTTATATAATTAATTTAGGTGATAATGGCTTTATTGTTGACAAAAACATATAAATTGGTATAATTAAAATTGCACGTAATGATGGCCCGTTGGTGAAGCGGTTAACACATATGCCTTTCACGCATACATTCACGGGTTCGAGTCCCGTACGGGTCACCAAAATGTACCCATAGCTCAGCTGGATAGAGCGTTTGACTACGGATCAAAAGGTCGGGGGTTCGAATCCTCTTGGGTACGCCATCTTACGGGAAGTAGCTTAGCTTGGTAGAGCGCCTGGTTTGGGACCAGGAGGTCGCAGGTTCAAATCCTGTCTTCCCGACCATTTTGCGGGTGTGGTATAATGGTATTACCTCAGCCTTCCAAGCTGAAGACGTGGGTTCGATTCCCATCACCCGCTCCATATTAAAAGCATTGGTTTGATACAATTGTATCAAACCTTTTTTTCGCTTTAATAAAGGGCTTTTTGAGTTTGGATAATTTTATTGTGTGTTAAACATAAAGTTGTTTTTCATAATTTTATGCTTTTTTGGCTAAAATCTCTACACGATTTGAAGTTGATTTTACACGATTTGAATAAAGAACCGTATAACTACTATAACTAGATAAAATTACATTTAAATCCAACCAGAAAAAGTGTATAATATAAATAACACTATTTAGGGTGGATGAATCAGATGGCAAAAACAAAAAGTCGAAAAGAAATTTGAGAATTGAAAAAAACAATAACCAAAAGGGAAAGATGAAATTGAGTAGAAATATAGACGTAAAAGCAAATATGATTTGGAATATCGCAGACACATTAAGGGATGTTTATAAAAGACATCAATATGGAAGTGTGATTTTACCATTTGTTGTTATAAAAAGATTCGATGAAGTATTACAAGATACGAAAGAAAAAGTATATGAAACATATAAACAAGTAAAAGATTTTGATGATCACAAAGTGCTTTTAAAAAGAGCTTCAGGTCACGGATTCTATAACTGTTCAAGATATACTTTAAGTTTAATATTGTCTGATGCTGATAATATAGAATCCAACTTTAATGATTATGTAAATGGATTTTCAGAAGAAATCCAAGATATATTAAGTAACTTTGAGACGCACAAGTTAATTGAAAAACTTGCATCTAATAATCTATTATATAATGTTTTACAAGAAGTGAATAAAGTCGACCTACATCCTGATACTGTATCAAATATTGAAATGGGATATATCTTTGAAGAAACTATTAGAAGATTTAGTGAAGCCCAAAATGAAGAAGCAGGAGAACACTATACTCCTCGTGAAGTTATTGAACTAATGGTCAACATCTTATTTAGTGATGAAGATTTATCTAAAACTACTGAAGTAATTACAAAAACAATTTATGATCCAGCATGTGGTACTGGTGGGATGCTGACTGTAGCAGAGAAACATTTAAAAAAACAAAATTCATCTTATAATTTAATTAGTTATGGACAAGAAATTAATTCTGAAACATATGCTATATGTAAAGCTGACATTTTAATTAAGGGAGAAGATGCGGACTTTATTAGAAACGGGAATACATTATCTAATGATAGATTTAAAGGTTACAACTTCGACTACATCATATCGAATCCTCCTTTTGGAAAAGATTGGAAATCTGACCAAAAGAAAGTAAAAGAAGAAGAGAAACTTGGAGCAGCAGGAAGATTCCATATGGGCTTACCTTCAGTAAGTGATGGTCAAATGTTATTCTTGCAAACTGCTGTAGCAAAAATGAAAGATAAAAACAAAGGCGGATCTCGAGTAGCTATTATTCATAATGGGTCACCGTTGTTCACAGGAGATGCAGGAAGTGGCCCTTCAAAAATACGTCAATATATTATTGAAAATGATATGCTAGATGCAGTTATTGCTTTACCTAATGACATCTTCTACAATACAGGAATCGCGACCTATTTATGGCTTTTATCGAATAAGAAACCAGCACATCGAAAAGGGAAAGTACAACTTATCAATGCAAATGATATATTTGAAAAAATGAGAAAATCATTAGGTAAGAAAAATAAGGAAATTACTCCGAAACAAATTGAATATATTTCAAAAGTTTATGGGGAATTTAAGCCAGGTGAGTTTCAGTTTAATGATAATATAATCGAATCTAAAATATTCGATAACGAAGATTTTGGATACTTGAAAGTTACTGTTGAAAGACCATTAAGGGATGAAAAAGGGGAACTGATTCTTAAACGTGGTAAAAAACAACCTGACTCAAATCTTAGAGATACTGAAAACATTCCTCTAAAAGAAGACATAAAAGAGTATATGGAAAGAGAAGTACTCCCATATACACCTGATGCATGGATTGATAAAAAGAAGACAAAAGAAGGATATGAAATTCCATTTACTAGATACTTTTATAAATATATTCCACCTAGAAAATCAGATGATATTTTCTCAGAAATTAAAGAACTAGAAGACAAAGAACTTCAATTGATGAAGGAGTTGTTTGGGAATGATTAGAGGACATAAAAAAAGCTCGATTGAATGGGAAGAAACAATACCTGTTGACTGGGATGAAGTCAGAGCAAAATTTTTATTCAAAAACATTAAAGAGATTGTTGGAGACAAATGGGATGAATATCAAAGAATTTCACTTACATATGATGGAGTTATTCCCAGAAGCAAAACAGATAAAGAAGGGTTGAATCCTGCAAGTTTGGGAACTTATCAAATTGTGAAAGAGAACGATTTATTATTTAAACTAATTGATCTTGAGAATGAAAAAACAAGCAGAGTTGGGTTAAGTTCATATGAAGGAATAACAAGTTCTGCATATGTTCGAGTTGACATTCAAAAACAATTTCCAAAATACTACTATTACTGGTACTATTCAATGTGGTTTAGATATATTTATAATAAGCTAGGGAATGGAGTAAGATCAACTATAAATGCATCTCAACTTTTAAATTATTCTGTTCCTAAACCTTCATATAAAGAACAACAAGAAATTGCACATTTTCTTGATAAAAATGTTGAAAAAATTAACGAACTTATTCAAATTCAAGAAGATGCTATTGTAAAATTTGAGGAATATAAGCAATCAGTTATATCAAAAATAGTAACCAGTAGTATAAATCATGGAGTTAAAACAAAACTAAGTCCGGTTAAGTGGTTGCAAAAAATTCCACACCATTGGAAAGTTATATGCTTGCGCTATTCTGGCAAATTATATGGTGGGCTAAAAGGTAAAAGCGGAAGTGATTTCAACAATCCTACTAACGTGTTCAATCAGAGTTTTATTCCTTTTACAAATATCGTAAACAATGATGTTATTCAAGTCAATGAATTTCAAAAGGTTAATGTGTTACCAAACGAGCAACAAAACGAAGTTAAACAAAATGATTTACTATTTCTAATGAGTTCTGAGAACTATGATGATTTGGGAAAATCCGCTATTATTTTAGATGAAATTGAAGATCTATATCTAAATAGTTTTTGCAAGGGGTATCGGATCAAGAGTAAAAATATTTATCCAAAATACTTAAACTATGCAGTCAATTCAACATATCTTAGACAAGTAATAAGTCTTGGTGGTAATGGGTATACTCGCATCAATCTTAGACAGAATCATCTTAAAGATACAAAAGTTCCTCTTCCACCATATAATGAACAGTTTGAAGCTGTAAAATACTTGGATGAATTAACTAAAATTACAAATAAGTTGATTCAGATTAAGAAAGACAAAATTGAAAAATTAAATGAATATAAAAAGTCATTGATTTATGAAGCTGTGACTGGGAAAATCGAGGTGATGTAAATGAATGAGTATAATGAAAAAAGATTAGAAGATACTATAGAAGAATATTTAATCAGCGAAAATGGCGGATACGCGAAAAGCACAGATTCTGATTTTAATACAGAACTGGGATTAGACACTAAGAAATTACTTGCTTTTATAAAAACATCACAAGAATTTGAGTGGGATAAGTTTACTAACAAATTTAAAAACAATCCTGAAAAGAACTTCCTATTAAAGCTAGATGAGGCAATAAAAAAACAAGGGATACTTAAAGTTTTAAGAGCGGGATTTAAAACTAGAGGTATTAAGTTTAGAATTGTTTATTTTAAACCGGTTTCTTCACTAAATGATACAGATAGAATCAACTACTCAAAAAATATATGCAATGTAGTAAGACAATTGCATTATCAAGTAAAGGGTAATAATTCACTTGATATGGTTCTAATGGTTAATGGAATACCACTTATTACAATGGAACTAAAGAACCAGTTTACAGAGCAAAATGTAGAACATGCAAAACATCAATACCGCTATGACAGAGATCCTAATGAAGCAATTTTTAAATACAAGTATCGTTCATTAGTTCATTTTGCTATTGATGTTAAAGAAGTATATATGACGACTAGACTTCAAAAAGAAAATACATTCTTCCTACCATTCAACCAAGGAAGTGAGGGTTCTGGTAATGTTGGTGGTACAGGGAATCCTGTAAATGTCAATGGATTTGATACAGCTTATTTATGGGAAAAAGTATTGCAAAAAGATAGTTTGCTAAATATTATACATAAGTATATGCATGTCGAGAAAGTTGAGAAAACCGATAGAAAAGGAAACCAAATTAAGAAAGATATCGTAATTTTCCCTAGATATCATCAACTAGATGTTGTAACAAAACTAATTGATGATGTAAAACAAAAAGGTTCAGGAGATAATTATCTAATCCAGCATAGTGCAGGTAGTGGTAAATCAAATTCTATTGCTTGGTTAGCATATCGACTAGCTGGACTGCATAATGAAAATAACGAACCAATCTTTAATTCGATTATTGTTGTCACAGATAGAAGAGTTCTAGATTCGCAACTGCAAGATACGATATATCAATTTGATCATATGGATGGTTTAGTTGAAAAGATTGATGAAAAGAAAACGTCTCAACATTTAAAAGAAGCGATAAACGGTAATAAAAAAATAATCATATCGACTATCCAAAAATTCCCTGTAGTATATAAAGAAATTAATGGAAGTAATAAAACCTTCGCAGTCATAGTGGATGAAGCACATTCATCTCAAACTGGAGAAGATGCCAGAAAGTTGAAAGAAGCTCTTGCTGATAAAGAAGCGCTACTAGAAGAATATGCTAGACTTGAAGGATTGGATGAAGATCAAAGAGACTTAGAAGAAGATAAAGTAGTTCAAGAGTTAATTTCACATGGGAAACATACGAACCTATCCTTCTTTGCATTTACAGCTACCCCAAAAGAAAAAACACTACAGTTATTTGGTCATAGATCAGAAGACGGTACATACAGACCCTTCCATATCTATTCAATGAGACAAGCAATTGAAGAAGGCTTTATATTGGATGTGTTGCAAAACTATATGACTTATAATACGTACTATCAAATCGCTAAGAAAATTGAAGATGATCCAAAAATAGATGCATCACGTGCATCTTCAGCAGTTGCAAAATTTCAATCATTACATCCTCATAACATTTCACAAAAAGTTAAAATTATAGTTGAACATTTTGATACAATCACTAAACATAAAATAAATGGTAAAGCCAAGACGATGATTGTTACTGCTAGTAGATTACATGCAGTTAGATATTATCAAGCTTTAGTGAAATATATTAAAGAGAATGACTATAAACACTTAGATGTTTTAGTGGCATTCAGTGGAACAGTCAATGATGATGGAATAGAACATACTGAAATTAGTTTAAATAAACTGAATCAATACGGTTACCATATTAAAGAGAGTCAACTTCCAGAGTACTTTGAAAGTGAAGACTTTAATATGCTTGTTGTAGCAGAAAAATATCAAACTGGATTTGATCAGCCATTACTACACACAATGTATGTAGATAAAAAATTAAGTGGTGTAAAAGCCGTTCAAACACTTAGCAGATTAAACAGGAAAACAAAAGGGAAAGAGGATACTTTTGTACTTGATTTCGTAAATGATGCGGAAGATATTCAAAAATCATTCCAGCCTTACTATCAAGCAACTATTTTAGAAAATGGTACTGATCCAGACATCTTATATAACTTAGAATCGGATCTTAATGACTATAAGATATATTTGTCTCATGAAGTTCATGAATTCGCAAAAGTGTATTATTCTACTTCCTATGAACTTAAAAACATGGGTCGATTAACTAATCATTTACAACCGGCAATTGAAAGATACAATGAAAGAGAACCCGAAGAACAAAATCAGTTCAAAGCAGACTTACAATCATTCAATCGTTTATATGCCTTTATTATTCAAGTTGATAGAATGTTTGATAAAGAGCTTCAAGAATTTTATGTGTATGCTAGAATGTTACAAAAAATCTTACCAAAAGGCGATATTGGAAAGATAGAATTGGATGATAAATTAGTTTTAGAATATTATAAAATTGAAAAGAGCTTTACTGGTTCTATTGAATTAGAGAAAAAAAATGTTGTGTTATCTGCAATTAAAGGTGGTAGCGGAGGAAAAGAACAAAAGAAAGATCCACTTTCAGTTATCATTGAGAAATTCAATGAGCGATTCGGAACAGAATGGTCTGAAGCAGATAAAGTATTAATGCAGCTTGAGTCTAGATTATTAAAGAGTGACCAATTACTTGGCTTGGGTAAATCACCTGATAGAAAAACATTTAATGATATCTATGAACGTGAAGCTGAAAATATTATAGCAGATCAATATTTTGAAAATACTGAGATATTCAGCTATTTAATGAGAAACCCAGATGCAAAACAATATTTGATTTCAGAAATGAAAGAAAAAGTATATCACGCTCTTACTAAGAGAAAGGATTTCAAATGATCAAGTTTGCTAAACTATCTGAAAAAAATTTTGCCTCGTGTATTGATCTCTATGATACATTAGATGAAGTTCAAAAAAAACACGTTGCTCCCAATGTACTAAGTCTTGCACAAGCATATGTATATCAAGATAGAGCTTGGCCAAGAGTAATTATGAAAAATAAAAATGTAATTGGTTTTCTTATGTTAGAACTAGAGACTGAACAAATTCCAGAATATAACCAACCAGGACATTACTTGTGGCGATTGATGATTGGTAAGCCTTATCAAGGAAAGGGATATGGAAGAAAAGCTCTTCAATTAGTGGTTGAAAAATGTAAAAAAGAAGGTATGAAATCACTATATGTGTCTTGTAATATGGATACAAAAATGCCTTATCATTTTTATATCAAAAATGGGTTTAAAGACACGGGATGGGAACAAGATGGTGAACGATATTTAAAATTATTATTCTAAAGAGGATGTTTGACCTCAATAATTTAAAAGTTAGTATAGCAATTAAGAAAACCTTGACATTAAGTATAAATATAGATAAAATTATAGTTAAAAAAGGAGTAATATAAATATATGGCAAAAATTTTAGATGTTGAGGATAAATCAGTCTTTGTTGACGACCAAGGCACCCATCTTAAATTAGATATAAGTTTATTTGATTTTGAGCCTAGAGTTGGAAATAATATTGTTATTTTTAGAGATGAAAATGGTAAGACCGCTAAAGTTATGCTGGGAGAACAAGATTTTGTTGAAGGAAAAGGAATTAAAAGTAGAACTTTTCGAAAAATTATTGCTTTCTATTCTATCGCTTTTGGAGTACTAAGTTTAATAGGGCAAGTTCAGATGACTATAAATCCAGGATCACTTTTGTTTGCATTGGTGGTTTTAGCTTTGGGTGTTTGCTTAGTAACTATCAGAAGTGAATCTGTATTGCATGGGTTTTCGATAGGTACATTTATATTATATTGTCTCGGTTTATTATCGAGTTTATATCTATTTTCCATTGCTGGTGAGAGCATATATTATGGTGAAGTTTTATTGCTTCTGTTATTTGTCTTTGCAGTATTTGCTATTCCATTCACATTTGGTATTTTTTATTTAGTTAAATATTATAAAGAAAAAAAGTTGTATGATAATAGAACAACGTATTTTAAAAAATAGATTGATTTTAAAAAAAGCCTTAAGGGCTTTTTTTTGATAGGTATTCATTTCTTTATCATTTTTAGAAAATATTTATGGATATCTCTATTTTTAGATAGTTCAGGATGAAAGGCTGTCACAAGGATATTTTCTTGCCTTGCAGCTACAATTTTTTTATTGTGTTTCGCAAGTATTTCTACTTTCTTTGAGGCTGAAACAATATAAGGTGCTCGAATAAAAACAAATTCTAAATCTTTATAGTCACCAAAATTTCCTTTACATCTAAAACTTCCAAGTTGTCTTCCATATGCATTTTTTTTAGCTTTGATATCCATCAAGTTTAAAAAGGATTGAGTGTGATTTTCTACTTCTTTTGCAAGTAGCAATAGACCTGCACATGTTCCTAAGACGGGAAGACCATTACGGATAAGATTTTTTAA
>Ga0213864_10000466_pt1 | contig 18121 bp, 24 predicted proteins | sample PICome_5_FD_160078 | JGI IMG/M metagenome (GOLD analysis project Ga0213864, IMG submission 160078) | Coastal seawater microbial communities near Pivers Island, North Carolina, United States - PICO247 | ecosystem: Environmental > Aquatic > Marine > Coastal | place: USA: North Carolina... | reverse complement strand
AAAAGTGGAATGGTGGTAGTGCTCCCTCTGCAGGTGGTGCAAGTGGAAACGATTTATACTCTTACACTATAATTAAAACAGGTGATGCTGCGTATACAGTTCTTGCCAATGTTGCCAACTTTGCTTAATAGGAGATAAAAATGAATTTAAATAATTACTTTAAAAAGGAATCACCATTACTTGATATGCTTGGACTGGGTGGTGGTGTTGGAAGTAGTTTATTATCTCGTGTTGCTGGAACCACTGTTGACGAACTATTTTCAACAAAGTTATATTCAGGTAATGGCGGCACTCAGACAATAACTAACGATATTGATTTGTCTGGTGAAGGTGGATTAGTTTGGACAAAATGCCGAAGTGCATCACAGTATCACCGTCTTGTTGACACTGCTCGTGGTGTTAATAGGGACTTAATTACAAACGGAACTTTTAGTGAGCAGAACCAAGATAGTTCTAATTCTGTATCAGCATTTAATAGTGATGGATATAATCTTGGACCTGATGGAGCTGTAAATACAAGCGGTGAAGACTATGTTTCTTGGACTTTTCGTAAGACTGAAAAATTTTTCGATGTAGTAACATATACTGGTGATGGACAAACTAACCGAAATATACCCCACAATCTTGGTAGTGTTCCTGGGTTTATCGTAGTGAAGGGACTTAATTTTGGTAGTGATCCTTGGTATTCATATCATCGATATACTGGAAATCAAGGTGAACTAAGATTGTCTGAGACTGATTCTGGTGTCACTGGATCTTCCCGTTGGGCAAGTTTTACTCCAACATCTACTTACTTTAGAGGAGATACTGCTGCAATTAACGTAAATGGCAGAACCTACGTTGCCTACTTGTTTGCTCATGATGAACAAGAGTTTGGAGCTAGTGGTAACGAATCGATTATTAAGTGCGGTGGTTTTACCATGGGAGCAAACACAACTATATCCCATACACTTGGATTTCAACCTCAGTGGATTCTATTTAAGAGATCCAGCGCACAATCTCCTTGGTGGATAGTTGATACTACTCGTGGAGTGTCAAGTTCAAGTTATAAAGTGTTGTTTCCCAACTCCGAGACTGCAGAAGAAACTAAAAACTACACCGGTTTATACCCTACATCAACAGGTTTTACTTTTGATAATACCAACAATGGTAACTGGAATGCTGGAGGAACATTTATCTACATCGCAATCAGTGATGGTTCATAATATCATAAATAAGAAAAAGTAGTGGTATAGAGCACTGTGGCGATTCAATTTCCAAATAGTCCCGGTATTGGAAGCGTTTTTACTGATACTGATGCTGGATTTTCATATGAATGGACGGGAGTCGTTTGGAAGAGTTTTACTCCTGCAGCAGCAAATAATATTAAAGAATTAGATGATATAAGTTCTAGTTTTGATAATTCAACTACAACATTTAATTTAACCATTGATGGTGTTGCATATGAACCAAGAAATGCTGCGATGTTGCAGATTTCTTTGGGTGGTGTCATTCAAGAACCAAGCACTGATTATACAGTCTCCACTTCTACAATTACATTCACCACTGCACCTAATGCAGGGTTAGACTTCTTTGGTGTTGTAAGAGGAACTGCTGTTGCCATTGATTATGCAAACAATGGTAATGTTCAAACAAAGCAAGAATTCACTGCTACTCTTGGACAAACATCATTTACAGTAACAAATGGATATACACAAGGATATGTTGATGTATTCCGAAATGGTATCAGATTAGGATCTGATGATTTTACTGATACTAGTGGAACAGCGATTGTATTAACAGTTCCTGCACAGGCAGATGACTTAATTGAAGTTGTAAAATATAATGTTGCCTCTATCGTAGTTACTCAGGGCAACTTCACTAACTTAAACATCAGTGGTGTTGCAACAGTTGGTGTATTAACTGGTGCTACATCTATTCAATCGGGTGTATATTATGGTGATGGTAGTGCATTAACAGGCATTGACGCTACCTCACTGAAAGATAGTGGTGGTAATATTAAGGCACAGGCAAATCCTGGTGGTGTAGTAATTACCGGTATTGCCACTGCAACTGAACTTCACGTTGGAGTTGATACTGGATTCTTTACGGAGGAACTAGTTGTCAATGGTGATGCTAGAATTACGGGAATTCTTTCAGTCGGAACAGCAACAATTACTTTAGATCCGACTGCAAATAAAATTCAGATTGGAACTGGAATTACACTTGATGCAAATACAAATTCTATTGAAGTTAATGGTAGTAAAATTGCTGATACCAGCGGAAATGCAAATTATTCTGGTATTGTAACTGCTTCTACTTTTGTAGGTGATTTAACAGGTGATGTTACCGGTAATACTTCAGGAACTTCTGGTGGGCTCACTGGAACTCCAAACATTACTGTTGGTTCTATAACAGCAGCGTCTGGTTCCTTTAGTGGTAATGTTTCTCTTGGTGGCACATTAACTTATCAAGATGTAACTAATGTTGATTCTATTGGAATAATTACTGCAAGAACTGGAATCATTGTTACAGCAGGTGTTTCTACATTCGGTGGCAATGTCATCCCTGATGGTAATGGTACAAGAGATCTTGGTGCAACAGCTAAGCGTTGGGCAAACCTTTACACCTCTGACTTAGACTTAAGTAATGAAGCAAGAGGTGGCAACGAAGTTGATGGAACTTGGGGTTCTTATACGATTCAAGAGGGTGAGAATGATCTCTTCTTAATAAACAGGCGAACAGGTAAAACGTTTAAGTTTGTTTTAGAAGAAATAAACTGAGGTTAGAAAAATGCCAATATTCGTAGGTTCAAATAGTGATGACTCTAGGATTAGATCCAATAGAGTTGGTTTTGCAGTAAGTACAGCAAACCCCGGAAGTGCATCAGAAGGTGACGTATATTTCAATAGTTCTGATGGTGGTTTAAGAGCATATGATGGAAGTGCCTGGAGTGCTGTAGGTGCTGGTGGTGGCACATTCAGTGGTATTGCATCAGGAACTTTAGCGAACGGACAGACGGTTATTATTCAGACTGATGGAACTGTTACTGGTGTTGCTTCAACAGCTGTACCTCAGGGATTTGGTTCAGCTACAGAATTTGAATCTGGTACTGCTTCTGAAATGTCCACAGCATATGACTCTACTAATGGTAAAGTAGTAATTGCTTATAAGGATGGTGGAAACTCTAATTATGGAACAGCAATTGTAGGAACCGTTAGTGGAACTAGTATTAGTTTTGGCACACCCGTAGTATTTGCTTCCACCACTGTCAAATATCCGTCAGCAACATTTGATTCCACTAATGGTAAAGTGGTAATAGCTTATGAAGATGATGATGCCTCTGATCACGGAAAAGCAGTTGTTGGTACTGTCAGTGGAACTTCAATTAGTTTTGGGAGTGCTGTTACATTTGAATCTGCTGCTGTTAGTTACGTAGGATCAACTTTTGACTCCACCAATGGTAAAGTAGTGATTGTTTATCAGGATGATGCAAATAGTGAATATGGAACTGCAATTGTAGGAACCGTAAGTGGCACTAGTATCAGTTTTGGATCTCCTACTGTTTATGAATCTGCTGAAGCTTTAGAAAATGTAGCAACATTCGACTCTACTAATGGTAAAGTGGTTGTTGTGTATCGAGATTCTGGAAACTCTAATTATGGAACAGCAGTTGTAGGAACCGTTAGTGGAACTAGTATTAGTTTTGGCACTCCTGCTGTATTTAACTCTGCTAACTCACCCAGTCTTTCAGCAACATTTGACTCTACTAATGGTAAAGTAGTCATTGCTTATAGAGATTATGGAAGTTCTCAGTATGGAAAGGCAATTGTTGGAACTGTCAGTGGCACTAGTATCAGTTTTGGTTCTGAGGTTCAATTTAACTCTGGCATCACCAACCAGAATTCACTGACATTTGACTCAACCAATGGTAAAATAGTTCTTGCTTATAGAGATTATGGAAATACTGATCAGGTTAATGCTGGAACAGCAATTGTTGGAACTGTAAGTGGAACTAGTATTAGTTTTGGAAGTGCTACTGTATTTAATGGTGCTAGCCAAACTACTGATATTTCAGCAATATATGACTCTACTAATGGTAAAGTAGTAATTGCTTATAGGGAACAAGATGGTAACACTGGACAAGCGATTGTATATAATGTAACAAATAGCTCCAACCTCACATCAACTAACTTCATTGGTTTCTCTGATGCTGCATATTCTGATGGCGCTACTGCAACAATTCAGATTGCGGGTGCCGTTGATGATGCTCAAAGTGGTTTAACGACTGGTTCATTACATTATGTACAAACTGATGGAACTTTAAGCACAACAGCAGATTCACCATCAGTTGAAGCAGGAACTGCACTTTCTGCAACTAAAATAAAAGTCAAAAAATAAATACAACTAAAGGTAAATAAAACATGGCACCAATTTTTGTAGGATCAAATAGCGACGACACTAGAATAAGATCAAACAGAGTTGGTTTAGCTGCTAGTACCTCTGATCCTGGAACTGCATCAGAAGGTGATATTTACTATGATAGCACTAATAATCAGATAAAAACTTATGATGGAAGTTCCTGGAGTGCTATTCAAGGTTCTGGCACAGTAGAATTAGTAGCGTCTGGGGGTATATCTAACGGACAACCTGTTATTGTTTCAAAGCGTGGGAAGGCAGTAGGTGTTGGCACTACTTCAGAATCTCTTGGATCAATAGTAAGTTTTGATACAGGTAATACCAGAAGACATAATGCTGTATTTGATCCAGATACTAATCAGGTGGCACTTGTTTATGCTAAAGATACTCCTGGATATGTTGTCATGGGATCTATCTCTGGAAATACTGTTACCTACGGAACACCAGTTGAATTTAATTCTGGCAACACTCAACATAACTCAATTACTTATGATACAACCAATAATAGACTTGTAGTTGCTTTTCAGGATAGTGGTGATTCGCAAAAAGGAAAAGTGATTGTAGGAACTGTTACTGGAACTGCAGTAACCTTCGGATCTGAACAACAATTTGAAAATGGTAATACTCAACTAACTTCAATAGTATTTGATGATAGCAACGATAAAGTCGTAATAACTTATCAAGATACTGGAGATTATTATTATGGAAAATCTGTTGTAGGAACGGTAAGTGGAAATTCAATTAGTGTTGGATCTGTAGTGGAATGGAATAGTACAACCACTGAATATATTACATCTACGTTTGACTCTACCAATAAAAAAGTTATCGTAGCTTATAGTCAATCTAGTAATGCATATATGAGAGTTGGAACTGTATCTGGAAATACTATTTCTTTTGGTAGCGCAGTGCAGTTTAATTCGGGAGGAGCACAATATAATAATGGAACACCAATGATTTATGTTCCATCCATTGATAAAGTCCTTATAGCATATAGAGATGGTGGTAATAGTAACTATGGGACTATTATTGCGGGCACAGTTAGTGGAAACTCAATATCTTTTGGATCTGAAACCGTGTTTGAAAATTCAAGCATATATGATCCTTCACTCGCATATAACACACAGACAAAAAACATAGTGGTTGCATATAGAGACGCTGGTGATAATGATTATTGTAAATATTCTGTTGGAACCATTAGTGGTACTACCATCACTATGGGCACTCCAGTTACAGCGTCTACTGATTCGATCTCTGAGGCTAATGCCACATATGATTCTTTCAATAATAGAGTTTTACTTCACTGGGCTAAGGATGATTCGCCAGAAAGAGGTGACTCAAAAGTACTTCGTAATGAAGGAAGTAACCTCACATCAGAAAACTTTATTGGATTTTCCGATGCTGCTTATACTGATGGACAAACAGCAAACATTCAAATTATCTCCTCAATTGATGATGCACAATCTGGTTTAACAACGGGTTCAAAATTCTATGTGCAGAATGATGGAACTTTAAGCACAACAGCAGGAGATCCATCAGTATTAGCAGGAACAGCAGTATCAGGTACTGAAATACTCATCAAGCAATAAATAGGAAAAAATAGATAAATTCTGCAGGGTATAATAGATGGCACCTTTATTTGTAGGATCAAATAGTGATGATTCTAGAATAAGATCAGACAGAGTAGGTTTAGCAGCGAGTACATCTAACCCTGCATCTGCTGATACTGGTGATGCGTATTATAATAGCACTGATAATAAACTAACTGTATATAATGGAAGTGCCTGGAGTGCTTTAGGTGGTGATGGTGCAAGTGTAGAATTAACGGTATCAGGTTCAATATCTGATGGACAACCTGTTATTATCAACACTGACGGAACTGTGGGTGTCATTACTCAAACTCCAGGTGATACCCCTAGTATTGGTGCCGTTACTACTTATAATGCAGACAAAGATTATGGTGGGTCTTGTTATCTAGCATCGCAAAATACGGTACTTTTAATATATAACGACGAAGACAATAGCGAATATTTTTCTATTGCAGCTGCTACTATTTCAGGTTCTACGGTGACTATTGGTTCCCCAACAGTAGTTGAATCTGAATCTTGTTTTTATATGTCTATTGCAGCGCATCCTTCTCAGAACCACGGTGTAATAACGTATAGAAAAAATAGTTCTACAAATTTAACTTATAAACCTTTTAGTTATAACGGATCATCATTTAGCTTTGGTTCATCCTATCAACCACATAGTAGTAGCGTTGTTCACTCAAAAGTTGTCTACATGTCAGGAATCGGTGTGTTTTTTGTGCAATTTAGAGGAGGCAGCGGTAGTCGTGGAAGATGTTATGCCATTGAGGTAGATTCATCAGATTTAAGCAGTAGCTATGGTAGTGAATATACTTTTGATCAGGGATCTGCCTGCTATTCTCCTGATATTGCTTACGATCCAGACACAGATACTGTTGTAATGGTTTATTTTGATAATAACAATGATGGAAATGCTATCCGCGCCGCTGTAACTAGTACTAATAACCTTAATGTCTCATTAGGTAGTAATGCTTCTTTTGCAAGTGGTGATGTCCAGGGAAATGCAATTGTATATGACACAAATGCAAACAAATTTGTGGCATTTTATAAACACAATACTTCAAAAACTTGGATTGCCCAAATTGTATCAGTTTCAGGCAGTCAATCAACTTCTTTAACTTGGCCTTCTGGTGAGACTACAGCATCATCTACTGAAGTACAAAATCAGCAAAAAAATGCAGTTGTATTTGATTCTTTTAGAAACAAAATAATCTTTGTTTTTAAAAGCAATGGATTATCCTATCTCGTCGTGGGAACTGTTTCTGGATCATCTATAACTTTTGGATCTACTATAAACTGGTTATCAACAGATTTCAACCAGAACGCTAATCTTGATTTTGATACTAGTCAAAATAAAGCCCTTTTAAGTTACGGAGGATCTTCCTCAGTTCAAAGAGAAGCTAGAACAATAGATACCAACCCACTGGTTACAAATCTTACAGTAGATAACTTTATTGGTTTCTCAAATGCTGCTTATACTAATGGACAAACAGCAACAATTCAAATTGAAGGTGCTGTTGATGATGCTCAAACTGGACTTACAACCGCTAGAAAGTTCTATGTGCAAGGTGATGGTACTTTAGGCATATCAACAGATGATCCAGTTGTTCCAGCAGGAACAGCAATATCTGCAACAAAAATTATCATTGAAACATAGTTGTGACAGTTGAATAAGTGGCACATACCCGTCAGGTTTACGCTTGACGGGTTTTATAATATGTGCATACAGACGGAGGAGGATGACTGCCACTGAAAAACTTGTGTTCATTGCTTCATTCTTCTGGTTGATGAACTGGGGAACTCGTGTAACTTCTGCTGCGATCAATGCTCTATCTTGACATCACTGGAAAGGCATCTAGAAGACGCTGTAAGGACATTATTGAGTGGTTTAAGGCAAAGTATCTGCCTAATCATCATCTAGACATTACAGTCGCTCACAGAGGACTTAAGCGTGAAGGTGCTCAAGGATTCTGCACTGTGATGGATTGTGATCATCGTCCTCGTGAGTTTCTGATTGATATGGAAACAACACTGGATGATCAAACTTATACAATCGTTCTTCTTCATGAATTGTGGCATGTTTATCAACATGTTTCTGGTTCACTCCGTGACAAACGTGGTGTGCGACACTGGAAAAATGTAAATGCTGATGATCTTGATTATGCAGATCAACCCTGGGAACATGAAGCAGTAGAGATGGAAATGAAACTCTACAATTCTTATCTGGGTTTAGGCCCTGAATCACATGGAAAGGGAACATCATTCCCTAATCGCTTGACAAATTCTTAAATCTCACTATAATACCTTTGTGGAGGTTAATCAAAGTATGAAAACTGAGTTCATCTGCGTCAAACCAAAGAGCTCCAAGGCAAAGAATCGCTTTGCTAATGAAATGGATCTGCTTCATTCTTGTAGAGTTGAGAAACGTGAGAATGGAATGGTATTTCTTGCATCTATCAGTGGTAAATACTTCTTTTGGATGAATGAATCCGCAGACGATCACTGGGAGGTTCTATGCTAGAATTCTTATTAGCATCAGGTTTATCCTGTTCAAGTTCTCAAGAACTGTTAAATAGAGTCAATGAATATGCAAGAAGAACTCAATCTTCTGAAACGTATATTCAAGAAGTCATTGACGTTATTAAAGAAGACAACCCGGAGTGTTTTAATGAATGATCAGAACACAATTGAAGATACTGAAACTAAACAAGAAAAGTGGAATCGTGGATTAGACATCTTCATTGAGTCTGTAATCAAACCTGATCCTTCTCTTCGCCAATGTGCTCATAATCAACGATGCTATCATGAACTGATGGATGTTCGTCAGGATGTTCTAGACTATCTTAACTCTCTTCGTTGGCATGACTGAACTAGAAAAGCACTTTACAGTTCAGTCACATCTGAATAATCTCTGTATTTTGTTGAATGGAACCCTCAAAAAGTCTTACACCCTTGACTACACAGGAAAACAAACAGCAAGATACACCATCGAGTTTGAAAGATCCAACGATACCGATCCTAATGTTTCTGGGAGTGATAGTAGCGACACTTAGTGTTATCGTAGCTGGTTATTTTCATGGTAAAATGAATATCGGCGCTGTCTACCACTCAATCACAAACTATACATGACATTTTCTCCCGAAGAACTTAAGTACCTGAAACATGTTTTATCTGCTGCCAGTTCTTATACTATTGCTAGAGGTGAGCAAATCGATTTTTCAACAGTAAATCACAAACAATTATTGAACAAGATTGAGGATCAACTTGGCAAAATCCACTGGAAATAAATTTGGTTTTAATTTGTTATTGGCAACAACAAAAATGAAGCGTCCTAGTCTACTTGATCCTAATGGATCTCTTCTTTTTCCATATGAATCATTCCCTTGGAGGCTTCAACTAAAAGATGTCGTGTGTCACTTTGAATGTAAAGAACACATGGTAAAGTATCTGAATAGGTACGACTACAAACCTAAAGATGTGAAAATTTCTAATCGTTATGGCGAACAGTATCAGTACAGAGGTAGAAAAAAGAAATCTACATAGTTGTAGTTGGGACTCAGGTATGAACAATGGATTACCTATTCAACCGCACGCTCAAATCCTAGTTCTCAACAATAGTTACGAACCAATTAATATCACAAATTGGAAACGTGCTATTGTTCTTCTCCTTAAAGAGAAAGCACAAGTATTATCAAGTCGTGTTATTCGACTGTTTAATTATATTCGCATCCCGTTTGCAAAAATTGTAGCACAGACACCATCTAGGGCTATGATTTACAAGCGGGATAATAATAAGTGCCAGTATTGTGGTGCTACTCGATCACTCACCATTGATCATGTCATCCCTCGTAGTAAAGGAGGAGAAGATTCGTGGGATAATCTTGTAGTTGCATGTGCATCTTGTAATGTCAAGAAGGGTGATAAACTTCTTGAACAAACTAATATGAAACTTGCAAGAAAACCATTTACACCTTATAATAAGGTACAGTTTACGCTGTCATATTGTGAAGTGCCTGAGTGGCAGGAGTTCTTATTCGTATGATGAAACAGTATCCCTACGAAATTGCTTACAAACTGAATAGCACTGGTAACAAGCGATTGAAAAAACGTGTCGATGCAGCATGTCAAGCGGAAGCACAACGATTGTTTCAAGCTGATATGCCATCAGCAACTATTTTGTATGCAAGAGCGTTGCCTCAAAATTAATTATGAAAAGAATTAAAAAATTAGCACAAATGAAATCATCTCATTATTATATTTTCTGGGGAATTGCCACCGCTGCTGTAGTTGCAGGACAACTTTATGTTGGCACTGGTTATCGACTTCTGCACAATAGTATGCAAGAATTGCTTAATAAAGTTGATGGAGTTCTCCTTCACAGTGAAGGACGCAGAGGTGGTTATCTTTAGAATTGTATCAACACTCTAAAGAGAATATTAAGTTCGTCATGGTTTGCTGATAAATGTATTAGAATACTGTCAATTCAGGATCGCCTATGACTCTTCCAAAGGACAAAAAACCTAAGCAGCAAGAGATTGAAAGCATGAAGATTGCTGTTAATGAGGTTGACATCCGTGCCATCCATCCTGATAAGATGGAAGACTTCGCTGCCCACATGGTAGAACAACTAAAAGAATCCGAATGAATCAAATTTTGTTATCTGATTGTGTCTCAGGGATGAAGACACTTGGTGGTGAATCTATCGACTTATGTGTTACATCCCCTCCTTATGATGATCTTCGTTCATACAACGATAGTTCATCATGGAATTTTGATACATTCAAGAACGTCGCCGCTGAACTTTATCGAGTGATGAAGATTGGCGGCGTTGTTGTGTGGGTGATTGGAGATGCTACTGTCAAAGGTAGTGAAACTGGTTCTAGTTTCCGCCAGGTGTGTCATTTTATGGATCTTGGGTTTCTATTACATGACACCATGATCTATGAAAAGAATGGTAGCCCTTTCCCTGCAAAAAGGACAGGTAATCGATATTCACAAATCTTTGAGTATATGTTTGTCTTCTCAAAGAAAACTAAACCAAAGACTGCACATCTGCTGTGCGATAAACCAAACCGTTGGGCAGGTTATACACATTTTGGCAAAGGAACTATCAGGACAAAGGATGGACAACTTAAGGACAGGCAGATCAAACCCATCCCGGAATTTAGTCCGCGAAATAATATCTGGAAATATAATACTGGCAAAGGATACTCAACCAAAGACGATGTTGCCTTCGAGCATCCTGCAATCTTCCCCGAAAAATTAGCACGAGATCATATTCTTACATGGAGTGATGAAGGTGATTTAGTGTTAGATCCTTTTATGGGTTCAGGAACTACTGCTGTTTGTTGTTTAGAAACTAAGAGAAAGTTTATAGGATTTGAGATTGATGAGACTTATCACGACATCTGCACCAGGAGACTGGAGCAGCATGTGACAGTTGAAGAAGCGTCACTCCCTGACTCGAATCCCCTTGAAGATGCCCTATATTAACAGAGTCAAAGGAACACACCTCACCCATGGCAACCCGCTCCCGTATCGGCATTGAACTCAAGGATGGCAGTATCGTGTCTTCTTACCATCACTGGGATGGTTATCCTGAGTGGCTGGGACGCATCCTGAAGTCTCACTACAACACCCGCGAACAGGTAGCAGAACTGATTGACGGCGGCGACATGTCATCTTGCTGGGCAGATGAGATCTGGGGCAAGAAACTTCCTCAGGGTGAATATGCTCCCGAGTATTATTCTGCTCGTGGTGAGAACTGCCCTCCTCGCTATGATCAAACCCGCGAAGAGTATCTGTCTGACGGTGAAGAGTTTTCTTATATCTTTACGAGTGCAGGTTGGGTATGTTATGATATGAATGAGTTCAATGATAAGCAACCTGAAATTGTTGCTATCCCCGGAGGTAATTTGGCGGTATGAATGGTTCAACACTTGTGGTAGACTACGAAGAACTGGAGGTGTTACAAACCGCCCTTCAGAAGTTGTCTAAATCTGATAGCACAGATCCAAAAGTTCCTGTGCTGTATAACAAAATTGTTTCTATTATGGAAACGATTGAGCTTCAAGAACTCTACAACAACGATCCCCGCAATGACTGAAACTGAAAAGAAGTATTGGCAAGACATTGCCACCAATTTCTGGAAAGAGATTGAACAGGAAGCAGAGGAACTTGAAGTAACTGTTGATTACTACATCGAGGAGTTTTTCACATCATGACTGAAGATCAAAAGTATAAAGTTATCATCGAAGAAACCAATGGTTGGTTTACCTATGATGAGAAAGCACAACATCTTACCCGTGCAGAGGGTATTCAATGGGTTGATAATGCCATGAAAGATGGTGTTTCACCCGATAGATTGCGAGTAGTTCGACAAGAATGGGGCACATGATTGGAAACCTTGAACCTGAAGAACATGTTATGGATGACAGTGTAATGTATCCTGGTGGAATGTTAGGGCAACTTGCTATTGCTCTAGAGAAAATGGGATGGGATCAAGGTGATAATGTAGCAGTAGAGATTGCAGGCACCTCAGTGTATGAAATTGATGGTGCTGGCACTAAGTGGGCACCGGTAAAAGGCACCCGTAAGTACAACAAAGATGCTTTCATTATCATCAAGAATCTTGATCGTAATCCCACTGTTTCGAGTATACCTAATCCAGAACTTAAGGGACATCATCTTAAGTCAGAGAAAGAACTTGCAGCAGAACTAAAACGTAGTGATGACGCTAAGGGCTATGACACATACAGCAAATGAAAATGAATATGATATGCTAGTTGATCTTTCTAGTCATATTAGTCGTGGAAATGTTTGGAAAGTTCTTGTAGATCTTTCTATGAAAGGTGCTATTGATGAACCTGAATACATTTACACTGTGGCAGTTGAAGTAGTGGCACCCAATAGAGATCTAGCACAGTATATTGTGTCTACAATGTATCCAGAGTATGAAACAATCTCTGTCCCTGATGAACCTGTCTCTGCCTGATGATTTCTCCCATCAACCCCCAAAGAATTACTCCTACGAAGTCACCCAACTTAGGAGGAATGTTCTTGCTATTTGGTTACGGGATCACCGTAGTTATTCTTACACTAATGATGATGTTAGGACTATCTGGGGATTCTATGACACAAAAAAACGAGAATACTTTGCCCCAGTCAATGCAAAGAAACCAGGACAATCAGTAGACATTTCTGATACTCGTGACTATACTGCTATGCAGTTGAACCTTAACCCGCTTGAATATGTCTTATACTCCTGAGGTTGATGATTATGTAAAGTGGCGAAACATTGAAGGTTGGGTGTATTTTGTTGACAAAGAATACCTGACGATTGAAGTTGGTGTTAAGGATAAAGGTGATGACTTAGTGCCAATGCACAAGAAACATCACATTCTAATTGTATGTCACCATTGGGATTGGCATGAGTTAGAATACATCAAAAACAGAAGAGGTAACATTGACACCTACAAATCACAAGTTGGTAGGTATTCAGATCCCCAGTGAATTATCATGCTTAAGTATCAAGTTTCGTACAAAAAACCAAAGAAGAAAGGCTATGCCTGCCATAAAGCAGTCTTCTATAAGATTGAAGATGCTATTTTTTGGGAGGAACATGTAAAGAACAACCTGGAAGGCAGGGACGTTCAACTAACTGTCCACTAGGTTGACACAACACCTCAGTTTCGTGTATATTAAATGAGTTGAGAGGCAAAACAGTAAGAGGCACCGACAAACAGGTGTCCGCCATCTCAACTGCGGTGCTCCCCTTTGCTGGTTTCAGGAGTAGCGGCGATAGGAAATCAGCACCCTATTGTTTATTTTATTGTAATGTTTTTTGAGTTCACCGACACCCCTCAGATTGAAGAAGTTCTTTACATGAATGATGAATCTATTGATCAGTTTCTTGATGAGCAGGGTGACATCGTAGGTATGAACGTAGAATGTGATGAGTTTGATACAAATATGACTGTGTAATTGTCAACTCATATACATACCTTTGGTATGGTTGTTGAGGAAGCTCTAACAACTCTAGATTTCTTTGAAGGCATCCCGACTAAATAGGGGTGCCTTATTTGTTTTTATGACGCCTCACAAATACGATCACATACTAATCCATCGAAATCCTTACAACAACAAACCACATACAGTAGAATACATCGATCCAAAATTCATACAAACACGAATCTATTTCCAGTGTGAGAGTGAATACTTTAGGAGAAAAAAGACAATTAAATAACTGGCACAAGGGGGGTTGCGAAACCCCTTTTTTTATGCAATGATGTAATCATGAAAAACCTTCACATCCAACACCCCGAAGATTCTATTCTGTCGGGTGATCTCTCTGTTCTCGATTGGTTCCTCACTCCTTCACATCTTTCTGTGAAGATTGATGGTTCTCCTGCTATTGTTTGGGGCACAAATCCTGCGACAGGAAACTTTTTTGTTGGCACTAAATCTGTCTTCAACAAAGTAAAGATCAAGATCAATGAATCGCATGAAGATATTGACAACAACCACAGTGGCGAAGTCGCTAAGATTCTCCATGCTTGTTTCGATTATCTTCCTCACACCGATGATGTGATTCAGGGTGATTTTATTGGTTTCGGTGGTGATGATACTTACACTCCTAACACACTCACATATATTTTCGACGACATTGTGACTGAGGAGATTATCATCGCCCCTCACACTTTCTATCAATGTGAGAAAGATCTGCGGGATGCTGTTGCATATCCCATGGAGTATTTCAACATGCAAGGTAATGCCTATGTGAAAATGGTGCAACCAAAGTGCTGGGAATCTGAAGAAGATTTTGAGGAGATTGTTGGTTTCGCTCGACAGATGTCTCAACTGGTTACTTTCGTGGATGAAAAGGAAGCAGCAGAACTTACAATCAAACTGAACAAGTGCATCCGCGAAGGTATTGATGTGGTGCCTGATACGTTTGATAATTCTATGCTGATTTCTTTCTGGTTCTTGATTAAATCTATCAAGGATGACATGTTGTTCATGTGCCGTAATAATGGCCCTAAGGCATACATCGGCAACAAGCAATGTGAAGGCGAAGGTTATGTTCGGAGCAATGAACATGGACTCTATAAGTTAGTCAATCGCTATGAGTTTTCTCGCGCAAACTTCAACAATATGAAGGCATGGGGACAGTCCTAGAACTGTCCACCAGAGGCACCCAGCAGCGTCTCTAACCTGTATATTAAAAGAGTCAAAGGAAATCCACCATGTCCACTGAATTTGCTGATTTCGTCGCCACTCAAGATGCACGCAACACAATTCAACTGAATGTGCGTAAGTATACTCTGATGCTGTGTGAAGCATTGGAGAACGATTTTACTCGTCGTCATTCTAATTCTGATCCTTACAAGTTCTACATCGAAAGTGGACGTAAGTATCACAAAATTGTGATGGAGACTGAATCTCAAAGCAAAAGTGTCCATGCTTTTGTTGATAAGAAGACAGGTGAAGTTTTCAAACCTGCATCATACAAAGCACCTGCAAAGATTGTTCGTTACAATCTTCTTTCGATTGAATCTCGTGAAGAATGTTTCGAGCGGGCAGATTGGGCAGGTGGCTATCTCTACATTCGCTGATTAAAATGATTACATTCAACAAAACACAACTGAAGAAAGCAGGGATTTATTCTCTCGCTGTTGCTTCTATTGTTCCTATTATCTCAGGTATCTTTTACCTGCTTTCATTTGCACCAGCACCAATCGGCTTTGGTGTAATTTTGGGGATACTTTCATTTCCATTCTTTATGATGATGACTCGCTGATGTTAAAGTGATTGACAACCACTCTAAAAGTTGTTATGCTATCTACATGCCTGGGACGACAGAGGTTCTCGGGATACAAAAAACCCCCTTTTTATTCATGAACGCTGCAATTTTTCCTTGCAAAAATGATCCCCTTCCAATGACAATTTGGGATCTATATAACAATTACAAGGGCGCATATGCTCCAGAAGAATTTCAACGTCCCGAATCTTGGAGTACAAAAGAACGTAAAGCATATTTTCTTTCAGTTCTGATGAACCGTATCGAAGGCACTTTTGTCTTTGTTGATGTTGAAATCGCCCGTTCTAGGGTTGAATCTATTGATCCTACAGATATTTCTTACACTTATTTCAATAACCTTCTCAAGCAGATGATTGAAAAAATCGTCCTGGAAGGTAACAATCGTCTCAAATTCTTTGAGGCACTCCTTAACGATGAGTACACTATTCCTAGTGGAACTTATTACTATCTCCCTGATCCTCATTCCACATCTCTGACTCAATTTGTAGTTGGAAAACATAGCAATGTTTTCAGCAAACTTCCTAAACTCGTTCAGAAGGCAATTAAAGGACGTAAAGTTATTGTCAGTGAGTACACCCAAATTGATTACAAAGGCCTCTCTGATGTTTTTGTAAATGTAAACAGTGGTGTTCCTCTTAATGCACAAGAACTTCGCAATGCTTTGCACACTAATTGGGCATCATATGTGCGACAAATGCGTAAAGAACTTGCACCACTCTTGATTAAAATGATTGGTAAAAGGTACAAAAAACGTCTTGTTGGTGATGAGTGGATTGTCGATGCCATTGACATGGTTCTGAACAATTACTGTAAAGATGAGAAAATTTCTGACTATGAAATGAACGGAGTTACTCAAACATCAAAGAACAAACTTTATGTCAGTGACTATAATCAATTCGATGAACAAAAGTTCACTGATAACTTCATTATTCTTGCGGATTATGTTGACAAACTGATTGATGACAAATGGGAAGAGTTGCCTGAAAAAACCATCCTTCGTAAGAGTTCAGTAATGAATCTCTTCTGGATGATTAACAACGGCATCGACACCTATGAGCAGGCAGTTGAAGCCCTCCACTTGCACGAAGAAGTATATAAAGACAAAGATCTCCGCAATGATGTAGATTACACATACAAGTGGGCATGTGGTGGAATGGGAGATAAAAATATGGAGTTCCGTATGCAAGTTCTGCCAGAAATTGTAGAGAAAACTAAATCAAAAGTGGTTGCTTGATATGTGACAGCACATGTAGTGTCCACCGCACTTGCTGGTGGGCACTTTTTCGTGTATATTATCTTTATTGGCGATTCATCGATGTTCACTCTCCGTCCACATCAGCAGCGAGCATGTGATTCAATGCTGAAAAATGAGAAGGGAACTGTTATCATCCCGACAGGTGGTGGCAAGACAATGTGTATGATTCAGGACACATTGACAGCCTTCGATGATAATGTAGATTGCACAGTTGTTGTAGTTGCTCCGCGTATTTTGTTGGCAGAGCAACTTTGTAGCGAATTTCTTGAGCACATGACTGCTAGTGTGCTGCATGTTCACAGTGGTGAGACACATCATTTCAGCACAACAAAAGCAAAGCAGATTAAACTGTGGGACAAGTATACTCGTGGAAGAAAACTTATTTTTACAACTTACAATAGTTTGCAGAAAGTTGTAGACAGTGAGATTGTCGTGAATACTGCTTATTTTGACGAAGCGCACAACAGTGTCAAGCGCAACTTTTTTGCTCCGACTGAAGTCGTGTCACAGTCAAATGCACGGACATTCTTTTTTACTGCAACTCCAAAGTACAGCAGCACGATATTCAAACCAGGTATGAATATGCCTGAGATTTATGGTAACACCATTTGCAATGTGCCTGCTCCTGAGTTGGTTGAAGGTGGATACATCTTGCCGCCCAAAGTTGTAGTGAAGAAGATGGAAATGGCTGACAAGGGTATCAACTACGATCGCGACAGTGATTATATGCTGAGTGCGATTGATGATGAGAATGTTGATAAGATCTTGATTGCTGCTCGTACTACCAAACAGATCATGGGGTTGGTGTCACAAACTGACTTCTGTGTTGAGTTGCATCAGCGTGGTTATTCTTGGATGATGATTACATCGAAGACAGGTGCAATCATTGATGGTAATAAAGTTGATCGGGAGACATTCTTTGAGACGTTGAACACTTGGGGCAAAGAAAAGGGTAAGCGATTTGTTGTTATCCATCACAGTATTTTGTCCGAAGGTATCAACGTCAACGGACTGGAGGCTGTACTTTTCCTGCGTAACATGGACTACATTGGTATCAGTCAA
>Ga0213864_10000465_pt1 | contig 18188 bp, 20 predicted proteins | sample PICome_5_FD_160078 | JGI IMG/M metagenome (GOLD analysis project Ga0213864, IMG submission 160078) | Coastal seawater microbial communities near Pivers Island, North Carolina, United States - PICO247 | ecosystem: Environmental > Aquatic > Marine > Coastal | place: USA: North Carolina... | reverse complement strand
TAACCCTGTTTGAGGATATGCACCCCGCCGATATTGCCGACCTTTTGGAACAAATCGGCCTTTATGATCGTCGGCGTTTGATCCTGCTTTATGACCGTGATTTTGACGGCGATGTTCTTTCGGAATTGGATGACACCCTTCGCGAAGAGGTGATCTCGTATCTGAAACCAGAGGTCCTGGCCGAGGCGGTCCGTTATCTGGACAGTGACGATGTTGTCGATCTTCTGGAAGATTTGGAGGAAGAACAACAAACCCAAATCCTAGACGCGCTTGATGACAGTGATCGGGTCGCGGTTGAACAGGCGCTGCAATTCCCCGAATATTCTGCGGGTCGGTTGATGCAGCGCGAAGTTGTCAAAGCGCCTGAACATTGGACCGTAGGGCAGGCTATTGATTTCATGCGCAGCCAACAGGGCCTGCCAGATCAGTTTTATCATATCGTTTTGGTTGATCCGCGGATGCGCCCGATTGGGAACGTGACCCTTGGGCGGTTGATGTCCTCAAAACGCGATGTGGCGCTGATGGACCTTAAGGAAACTGTGTTTGAGGTGTTTCCCGCCACCCAAGACGAAGGTGATGTCGCCTATGCCTTTAACCAATACCACCTGATCTCTGCGCCTGTTGTGGATGAAGAAGGACGTTTGGTGGGGGTCATCACGATTGATGACGCGATGGCCGTTCTGGATGAAGAGCACGAAGAAGATATCCTGCGCCTTGCGGGTGTTGGCGAAAGCAGCCTAAGTGACAGCGTGATTGAAACCACCAAACAACGCCTGCCGTGGTTGGCGGTGAATTTATTCACCGCAATCCTTGCATCCCTCGTCATCGCAATTTTCGAAGAAACCATTGCTACCTTTGTTGCCCTGGCGGTGTTGATGCCGATTGTCGCCTCGATGGGGGGGAATGCAGGCACGCAAAGTTTGACCGTTGCGGTGCGTGCCATTGCAACCAAAGACTTGACGGGATCAAACGTTTGGCGCGTGATCACCCGTGAAATTTCGGTGGGGGCGATCAATGGTTTGATCTTTGCCGTTGTCATGGGAATTGTCGGTGTGATTTGGTTTGGCTCGCCCGCCTTGGGGTATGTCATTGCACTTGCCATGATCATCAACATGATTGTTGCGGGGCTGGCGGGGACTGCGATTCCCGTTATTTTGGAAAAACTGGGCATTGACCCCGCGCTTGCATCAGGGGCGTTTGTGACAACTGTGACCGATGTCGTTGGATTTTTTGCGTTTCTTACACTTGCGGGGGTTTTCCTATTATGACGCTTGATGAACAAAAGGCGGCCGCGCGCAAGGCCGCATTCGCCCGCCGGAAAGAGGCGCATAGTGGCAATGTGGGATCGGCGGCGGGCATGCTGTCATCTGTTTTGGCGGGGTATCGTGGTGTTCCCTGCGCAGGGTACATGCCGATCCGCACCGAAATTGATCCACTGCCTGCCATGGCAGAGGCCGCCGCGCATGGGCCCGTTAGTGTGCCTGTGATCGTAAAAGAGGCATCACCGCTGTTGTTTTCCAGATGGGAACCCGATTGCACATTGGTGGATGGTCCCTTTGGGGCGCGTGTCCCTGCGGTCGCAGATTATTTTGAACCTGAATTGGTTATTGTGCCACTGGTCGCGTTTACGCGTGCGGGGGGACGATTGGGGTATGGTGGTGGGTTTTATGATCGCACCTTGGAATTGCTGCGCGCGAAACGCGCGACTTTGGCCATTGGATTTGCCTATAGCGCCCAAGAATGCGCCGAATTACCCCTAGAGGCGACAGATCAACCACTTGATATGATCGTAACAGAACGCGAAATTATCGAAATCAAAGGATAATTCTGTCTGACGCCTTGCCCTTTTTCACTTTCCCACCTAACCACGACGGATGAGAATTTTATTTTTGGGTGATGTCGTAGGACGCGCAGGGCGCGCGGCGATTGTGAACCAACTGTCAGATTTGCGTCAGGCGTGGAAATTGGATTTCGTCGTTGTGAATGCGGAAAACGCAACCAGCGGCGCTGGTTTGAATGCAGCGCACGCCAAGGCGATTTTAGAGGCGGGTGCTGATTGTATCACGCTGGGCGATCATGCCTTTGATCAAAAAGAGATGATGACATTCATCGAAAGCGAACCGCGCATCATTCGTCCGTTGAACTTTGCCAAATCCGCCCCCGGTCGGGGTGCGCGGATTTTCAGCGACACGCGCGGGCGCAAAATCTTGGTTGCCCAAGTTTTGGGGCAGGTTTTCATGAAGCGCCCCTTTGATGACCCGTTTTCAGCGGTGGATCAGGTTTTGCGGTCCCATCCTCTGGGGGGATCTGTGCAGGCAAGTTTGATTGACGTCCATTGTGAAGCGACGTCGGAAAAAATGGGGATGGGCCATTTTTGCGATGGACGCGCATCCGTGGTCGTGGGCACGCATACCCATGTCCCAACAGGGGACGCAATGATTTTGCCCGCTGGCACCGCCTATCAATCTGACGCGGGCATGTGTGGCGATTACAACAGCGTAATCGGCATGGAAAAAACCGAACCGATGCGCCGATTTATTACGGGCATGTCCAAGGGGCGCTTTACCCCTGCCGAGGGGCCCGCGACCCTTAGCGGTTTGGTCGTTGAAACCGATGATAGTACTGGCAAAGCGCAAGTGGTGAAGATGATCCGACACGGTGGCCTGCTAGAGGCCAGTGCACCATGAGCGCACGATTGTTGCCCTATGCGGCGCTGATGCTGTTCGGCATAGGCTGGGGGGCAAGCATTCCCCTTAGCAAGATCGCGGTGAGCGCTGGGCACATGCCCCTTGGCCTGATCTTTTGGCAATTTGTGATCGGTGTTGTTCTGCTGGGTGCTATGATCGTGGCGCGTGGATCGTTCCCACGTATCACCGCTGGTTCCCTTCGGCTGTTTGTGCTTATTGCGTTTATTGGGACGATACTACCGAATTATGCGTCCTATTCTGCTGCTGTGCATGTGCCGGGCTATGCCTTGGCCATTTGTATTGCGGCGGTGCCGATGTTTGCCTTTCCGATTGCGATTGCCATTGGAAATGAACGGTTTTCGATCCTTAGGTTTCTGGGGCTGATCAGCGGTATGGCGGGTGTTGCGATCCTTGTCCTGCCCGAAGCGAGCCTGCCTGATAAAATGGCCGTTTTGTTCATTCCCGTCGCCTTGGCGGCCCCGTTTTTCTATGGGATCGAGGGGAATTATATCGCGAAATTTGGAACGCTGCATCACACCGCCATTGAAACGCTTTGGGGGGCATCCCTGATCGGGATGATCGTTGTGCTGCCCCTGACGCTTTGGTCTGGACAATGGATCAATCCAATGAATGGTATTGGTACGCCTGAACTTGCGCTTGTGGCCTCGGCCGTTTTGCATGCGCTGGTTTATGCGGGATATGTGTGGTTGGTGGCCCGTGTCGGGGCCACGTTCGCAGCACAGGTTAGTTATTTTGTCACCCTTTTCGGGGTGGCGTGGTCTGTGGTTTTGTTAAATGAATCCCTAACGATCTATCTATTTGTGGCACTTGGTTTTATGTTGATTGGTATGGCGCTTGTCTCACCAAAAAAGACGGATGCATGATTGAAATAAGTTCTGACATCGCAGCATGGGTTAGCATTGGCATCGTTTTGGCAATGTTTGCCTTGTTCATTACCGAAATTTTCCCAACCGAGGTTGTGGCTATATCAGGCGTGGCCTTAATGTTGGTTTTGGGGCTGTTGCCCTATGATATGGCGCTTACTGTGTTGTCCAACCCCGCACCTTGGACGATTGCGGGTATGTTTATTGTGATGGGGGCCTTGGTTCGTACGGGGGCCTTAGAAAGTTTTATCGCCGCCGCCGAAAGGAGAGCCACGAACAATCCCTATCAGGCGCTTGTTGCGCTATTGTTGATTGTCGTTGTTGGATCGGCCTTTGTGAACAACACACCTGTTGTGGTCGTCATGATCCCTGTGTTCATTCAATTGGCGAAAACCATGGGCATTCAGGCCAGCCGCCTTTTGATCCCGCTGTCCTACGCGGCCATTATGGGCGGGACATTGACCCTGATTGGAACATCAACAAACCTGTTGGTCGACGGCGTCGCCCGAGCCCAAGGGGTAGAACCGTTTTCAATATTTGAGGTCACCCCGATTGGTTTGGTCGTCGTGATTTGGGGGGCGGTATACCTATATTTCTTTGGTCCGCTATTGCTGCCCAAACGCGATAGCCTTGCCAGTTTACTGACCGATAAATCGCGCATGAAATTTTTTACCGAGGCGGTCATTCCTCCTGAATCCAACTTGATCGGTCGCGAGGTGACAAGCGTTCAATTGTTTAAACGTGATGGCGTGCGCCTGATTGATGTGGTGCGCAAAGGAGAGTCGTTGCGCCGTAACCTGAAGGGGCTTGAGCTTTTGCAGGGGGATCGCGTGATCCTGCGCACGCAGATGACCGAATTGCTAAGCTTGCAAGAAAACAAATCCCTGCGCCGTTTTGATCAATTGTCAGCAGTGGAAACAACAACGGTTGAGGTGTTGATCACACCGGGTTGCAAAATGGTTGCGCGCCGTTTGGCAGACCTGCGGTTGCGCCGCCATTATGGTGTTTACGCGCTGGCTGTACATCGCAGAAACCAAAACCTGGTGAGCAAGATGGACGATCTGATTGTCCAAGTTGGGGATACCCTGCTGCTTGAAGGGGCGCCTGCGGATATTCAACGCCTTGCGGATGAAATGAACCTGCTGGATGTCGCAAAACCCAAAGAGCGCGCCTATCGTCGCGGACACGCACCCATTGCCGTTGGCACGATGATTGGGATTATTGCATTATCCGCGCTGGGGATCGCGCCGATTTTGATGCTGGCCATTATTGGCATGGCGATTGTGTTTCTGACCCGCTGCGTCGACACGGAAGAGGCGTTTTCATTCGTTGATGGACGGCTTTTGTCCCTGATCTTTGCCATGTTGGGCATTGGCGCGGCGCTGCAACATTCGGGCGCCGTTGAAATGATTGTGATGGCGTTGGCACCCGCATTGAAATGGATGCCCGGCGTCGTTGCCATCTGGGCGCTGTATCTGCTTACCTCGATCCTGACTGAAATGGTGTCCAATAATGCGGTTGCGGTTGTGATTACCCCCATTGCGATTGGGCTTGCGGATGCGCTGGGATATGATGCGCGTCCCTTTGTCGTGGCGGTCATGGTCGCGGCATCCGCGTCGTTCGCGACGCCGATTGGGTATCAGACCAACACATTGGTTTCTGGGCCGGGTGGGTATCGGTTTACAGATTTCATGAAAATTGGGATTCCCCTGAACCTTTCGATCGGGATTTTGGTTTCTGCTGTGATCCCATGGGTCTTTCCATTGTGATCGGGCTTGCCCATTTGGGCTGAGACGAATAAGACAGTCGGGACCAATTCAACCAGGAGGGAACAATGGCGGGCCATTCCAAATGGGCAAACATTCAGCACCGCAAAGGACGCCAAGACGCTGCGCGCTCTAAGCTGTTTTCAAAACTATCCAAAGAGATCACTGTCGCTGCAAAAATGGGCGACCCTGATCCAGAAAAAAATCCACGTCTGCGCCTTGCCGTGAAAGAGGCAAAATCAAACTCGGTTCCAAAGGACGTGATCGAACGCGCGATCAAAAAATCCACAGCAGGGGATGGCGAAGAATACGAAGAAATTCGCTATGAAGGTTATGGACCAAATGGGATCGCAGTGATTGTTGAGGCGATGACCGACAACCGCAATCGCACTGCATCAAACGTGCGATCCACCTTTTCCAAGAACGGTGGAAACCTTGGCGAAACAGGGTCTGTTGGGTTCATGTTCGAACGCAAAGGCGAAATCGCCTATGAGGCAGGCGTTGGCGATGCGGATGATGTTCTAATGGCCGCGATCGAAGCGGGCGCGGAAGATGTCGAAAGTTCAGAGGATGGGCATTTGATTTATTGTGCGGATACGGATTTGCACGAGGTGTCCAATGCGTTGGAAACTGACTTGGGTGAAAGCCAATCGACCAAACTGATCTGGAAACCAACCACAACAACAGAACTGGATGTGGATGGGTTGCGTTCGCTTATGAAATTGGTTGATGCCCTAGAAGATGATGATGACGTTCAGCGCGTCACAACGAATTTTGAGGCCAATGATGAGGTCATGGCCGCGCTGTAATTTGGATGGCGGGTACACTGTGCCCGCCATATTTGATCCTGTGGATAACGCCCAAAAATTTAGGGTCAATGTCCAAATTTCTTTGAAATTGGTAATTCTTAAATAGAAAAAAATATCAAAATATTACCTATGATTGATTTGCGTGCTACCAAAGTAATACCAATTAAATATCAGATATTATTTAGAAAATAGATTACATATAGATAATTTATATTTACAATATACAATCTAAAGAAATAAAAACATCCTAAAGTATAATTACTTCCATTCCAAAGTCAGTATTTTGTGGTATTAGCTTGTTACTAGTTAGGGATAGATCGGCAGAAAAGTGTGGTTATGTCGGCACAACGTTACTTAAACGTATCACAATTACGAGAATTGCTTTTGGGGATGGAGCGGGACCTTGGATTGGGTAAACTAACCCAAAACGAAAAAGATGTCTTTTACGCAGTGCAGTTGGTTATCGCAGCAAACGGCGGCGTTGCACGTTCAGAAGACATCAAAAACCACGAGCTGACACGCAATATCACACAGCCAACATTTCACAGAAGTTTGAAAAGCTTGGTCTCACAAAGTTTGCTGTCACACGCGCCCAATACCAAAGCGGGTTCGTACATTTCACCGGAAGGCGTTCGCGCCCCGATGCCTGCGGAACTTTCCGCTATTGTTTAAGGCGTCAGACCAACCTAAACAGGTGATATACGATCTAATTTAGGTTGGCCCAGATGCTTTCAATTATGGCAAGCGGATTTGCGCTTGGCTTTTCACTCATTTTAGCGATTGGTGCGCAAAACGCCTTTGTTTTGCGCGCCGGTGTCATGCGACGTCACGTGCTGCCGCTTGTACTTGTTTGTGCAATTTCTGACGCAGTGTTGATTGCCGCTGGGGTTGCAGGCTTTGGCGTACTGGTTCAGAGCTATCCTGCAATCGTTGATTATTTGCGATACTTCGGCGCGGCGTTTTTGGTTGTTTACGGTATTCGCGCGTTTCTATCGGCCATGCGGGGTGGATCCGCGATGGAACGCGGGGCAGAAGAAAACGATCTTTGGAAATCTGTGGTCATTTGTTTGATGCTGACGTGGTTGAATCCACATGTCTATCTGGACACGGTTGTTTTGGTTGGATCCTTGGCGGCGCAATCTGCGGACCCTTGGGTCTTTGGTGCGGGTGCCATCAGCGCAAGTTTCGTTTTCTTTTTCTCATTGGGATATGGCGCGCGGTTCCTGTCACCTGTGTTTCAAAACCCGCGTGCATGGCAAATATTGGATGTCGTGATCGCCTTGGTCATGTGGTCAATCGCCTACGGCCTTCTATTTAGGATGTAGAAGGGTGATTTCGTGACGACAACGACAGACACATCAGCCCCCAAAAACCCCCTGATCGGGGTTGGTTGGATGATCATTACGGGCCTCCTGTTTGTGGGGGTGACGGCGCTGGTTAAATTGGCGGGTACCCGCATTCCTGCGGCTGAGTCTGCGTTTTTGCGCTATGTGTTGGGTTTGGTTTTCTTGATCCCCATGATCCCCGCCATGCGCCGCTCTGGCGGGTTGAACGGGTTGGGGCCCATTTTTGCGTTTCGCGGCCTTGTGCACACAATCGCAGTGACCTTATGGTTTTATGCCATGGCGCGCATTCCAATCGCGGATGTGACGGCCATGAATTACCTCTCGCCCGTCTATGTGACTTTGGGTGCGGCGCTTTTCTTGGGTGAAACGCTTGCCATGCGGCGATTGGTGGCGGTTCTTGGGGCGCTCATTGGGGCGATGATTATCCTGCGCCCAGGGTTCAGAGAGGTCAGTGATGGGCACATCGCCATGTTGGCAACTGCCGTGTTCATGGCCAGTTCTTATTTGACGGCAAAACACCTTAGCGGAAAAACAAGCGCGGTGATGGTGGTTGTGATGTTGTCGATCACTACGTCCATCGGGCTTGCACCATTGGCATGGGCGGTATGGGTGCCGCCCACGCAGGAAGAGGTGTTGATTTTGTTCGCGGTCTCCGCCCTTGCCACCGCGGGGCACTATACCATGACGCTGGCCTTTGCTGCAGCACCCGTCAGCGTGACGCAACCTGTCGCATTCTTGCAATTGATTTGGGCTGTGTCGATTGGGGCCGTCTTTTTTGGTGAACCCATTGATCCCTTCGTCATTGCGGGGGGACTGATTATTGTCGGATCCATTAGTTATATGAGCTGGCGGGAGGCGGTTCAAAAACGAAAAGAGATCACTCCCCACGCCACGGCACCGAAAACTTGAGTCAACGCCCTGTTTTTGCGGGTCACACACCTAATATCATTTGGAAATCAGACGTCTAATAACCCATGCTTACTATTGATCATATCGTCCTAAGTTCAACCAATCTTGCACGCGACGCAGCCGCATTGGAAGAACGCCTTGGTGTGCCCCTGTCTGAGGGTGGGAAACACGCGCTTTTTGGAACCCACAACAAACTTTTGCGTTTGGGGGATCTCTATCTGGAACTGATCGCGATTGATCCTGACGCGCCAAAACCAGAACGTGCGCGTTGGTTTGCATTGGATGATTTTTCAGGTGACATGCGTTTGACGAATTGGGTCATGGCCACGGAAAAACCCCGACGCGTGATTGGAAAAACCCTGATGGGCACTGGTGAATTAATCACCGTGTCGCGGGGGGATTTGACATGGCAGATCACCGTCCCAAAATCGGGTAAATTGCCATTGGATGGATTTGCACCTGCCATCATTGATTGGATGGGTGCACAAACCCCAACGGAACGTTTGCCAGATGTAGGGTGTTCATTGGAAAAATTTGTTGTGTCGCATCCGCATGCAATTTCCTTGCGTTCGTTTCTAAGCCCGCTACATTCGGATCCGCGCGTGGATGTGCGCGGATCGGAGGTGCCATCATTTCACGCGACGCTCAAAACTCCCAAGGGAACAGTCACACTGACATCGTGATCCGTGATGCCGTGCCGGATGATGCGCGTGGGGTTGCCGATATTTGGAACCATTATATCCGCGACACCTTGGTGACGTTTAATTTTTCTGAAAAATCGGTGGCGGATGTGGTCGCTGATATCACCGCGCGACAGGCGGTGGGCCATGGGTTTTTCGTGGCGCAAAGTGATGCGGGCATTCTTGGCTTTGCCACCTATGGGCAATTTCGCGGTGGCGTGGGATATGCGCATACTATGGAACATACCGTGCAAGTACACCCCGATTATTTTGGGGCTGGGGTCGGACGGGCGATTATGGTGCACACATTAGATCACGCCAAAGCCCAAGGGGCCCATTCCATGTTTGCAGGCGTCAGTTCGGGGAACCCCGCAGGTGTGCAGTTTCATGAACGTTTGGGATTTCAAAAAATCACGACCTTACGCGAAGTGGGGCGCAAATTTGATCAATGGCTTGATCTGGTGTTCATGCAAAAAATGCTTTAGGCTGGGATGAATTAGGATGCACCCATGTCAATTTGGAAACGAATATCAGATGCACTTGCCGCCCTTGCACAAGGCGAAGGGCTTTCGGCGGTTTTTGAAAAACTACGCACACCCCCCGAACGCACGATTGGTTTTACGATTGCGGTCATTGCACTGGGCGCAAAAATGGCCAAGGCGGATGGATTGGTTACGCGGGATGAGGTGACGGCGTTTCGTCAGGTATTTCACATTCCTGCCTCAGAAACCCAAAATGCAGCACGTGTGTTCGATTTGGCACGCAAGGATGTTGCGGGGTTTGATCTGTATGCAGCGCGTATTCGCGACATGTTTGGGGCAGGACATCAGGCCTTGGTCGATCTGCTTGAGGGATTGTTTTACATCGCGGTTGCGGATGGCAGGTATCATCCGAACGAAAACGTATTTTTGGAAGAGGTTGCACGCATTTTCGGCGTGCAATCACGCGATTTCGTCAATATGCGCGCGCGCTTTGTTCCCGATGAAAACCCAGATCCCTATTGCGTTTTGGGGGTTGATCCCACTGCGGATGCGGAAACCGTGCGTCAGGCCTGGCGCGCCTTGGTCCGTGAATATCATCCTGATCGGATGATTGCCCGTGGCGTTCCGGAAGAGGCGATGAAACTGGCAGAAAAACGTCTTATTCAGGCCAACTGGGCCTATGAGGAAATCCTTAATACCCATAGGTAGGCTCATGTGCGCATCGCAACCTATAATGTTGAGTGGTTTGATGCCCTGTTTGATCGCAATGCCAATCCGCTGATCGATCACAATTGGTCCTCACGCTATAACGTGACACGCGCGGATCAATGGCATGCGGCGGGACAGGTGATGCGTGCAATCGATGCTGATTGCATCTTGGTGGTCGAGGCTCCCAATCACAAAACAGGGCGCAGCACGGTTGATATGCTGGAACGGTTTGCGGGTGAATTTGGGCTGCGCGCTGCGCAGGCCGCGCTGGGGTTTACAAATGACACGCAACAGGAATTGGCGTTCTCATATGATCCGCACCGCTGTTCGATCAGGCATGTGTCCATGTCCGCGCCTGATTTCCCGCGATTTGATGGCACCTATTCCATTGATCTGGATGTGGATGCGGTTTCCGATCGGATCCGATTTTCCAAACCCCCATTTGAAGCAGAATTGATGTGCCACGACTGGCGTCGCATCACATTGATCGGTGCGCATCTGAAATCCAAGGCCCCCCATGGCGCCAGGTCCAAGGACGAGGCGATGCTAATCTCAATCGCCAATCGCCGTAAACAATTGGCCTAAGCGCTATTTATCAGAGGGCACGTGGATCAGGTTTTGGATATTGGTGCCGAGGTGATCGTTCTGGGGGATTTGAATGATGGTCCCGGGCTGGATGTTTATGAAGAGTTATTCGCGCGTTCGTCTGTTGAAATTATCATGGGGCAATCACAGGGGCCCGAAAAGCAATTGTTTGATCCCCATGCGGTGCAAATGATCGAAAAGACGGGTTGACCCGTGCAGGGCTGGATCAGCCTGATGGCGCAGATACGCTTTATGCGGGTGAAGGCAATGACGTTCTGCATATCGCCACGGATGATGTCGCCCTTGGCGGGGGTGGTGAGGACGAATTTAACGTCCACATCAGCCAATTTGTTTCGGGCAAACCCGTTCCATTGGTTGCAGATTTCGAACTGACTGAGGATAAGATTGTCATCACCTATGATCCTGCTGTGATGAGCAATACAACAATCACCTATACCTCTGTTGAAAATGGGTTGTTGGTAAACGTGGGCGGTGTTTCGGTCCTGAAGCTTGAGGGCAGCTATACCGAGGCACAAGTTTCGTCACGTGTCAGTATTGTTGAAGAAAACTCTACACTAGTAACAACCTAGAGCTCGCATTCAACGTTGATGCAAGTGAACCCAAACGTGCGGCGCAGACCTCTCCAAAGAGGTCTGCATTTTTTTGACTAAGTTCCAAAACCAATTCACGGGTCGTTTCATTCCAGTTTAGGGCGGCACGTTTTTTGTTATCTTTCACCCACAACATCGCACCAATGCGCATCGCCTTGCCCAGTATTTCGGCCTGTTCAATTTGCGTGTCACTGAGCAGTGGGAACAAATCGGAATAGGGCGACCCTTCGCGTTTGTTGCGATAGCGGTGCAGCAGCGAAACGCCCAAAAACACACGTTCCCAATGTTTTAATCCACCCAAATTCGAACGCGTAGCTGTTTCAAAACACAGATTTGCGCGAAAATCGGGATGGGCGCGCCAACTGACATCATGCAACAGGCAGGCGGCGCGAATGATGCGCTGGAAATCCTCTTCCGCATCCGCGAAGAGAGGGGTGACAAATTCATAAAGGCGATCGCCAAAGCCCGGAACGCGCGCGTCCTTTTCTTCGACAAACCGACAGGCCGCCAACAGTGGATCGGCCGCGCGCATGTCATCGGGCATGACTTCATACAGCATCCCTTCGCGAATGCCGTAACTGGAAATCGCGATGTCGGCGGGTTTGAATTCCTTTAACAGACGATGCAAAACCTCGGCCGCATAGGGGACCAGCGCCATCCGATTTTCTGAAACACCGCAGGCCACGCGCAGCTCTGCGTGATCCTCATTCGCTAGATAATCAATGGTTTCGTGCACAGATATGCTGTCCATGCGGTATTCGTGCAAAACATGAAGCGGATAGCCCCGCCGATGCATATCGATGCGCGCCAATGTCCGCCATGATCCCCCAACCAGAAACAGGCGATTGTGCTGCGGACCCATTTGTTTGGCCAACTCTTTGACGGCGGTTTTGACAGCCTTGGCGCGCGCCTCAGCACCCCCTTTGATTTCCTTTAGTTGCAGTGGTCCAAGATCAGAGGTGGTGCGTTTCCCAACGATCCCACCCGAAATTTCCGCCAGCTCCATCGACGATCCGCCAATATCGCAGACCAAACCATAGGATCCGGGCCAGCCCAACAACACGCCTTGGGCAGAGAGGCGGGCCTCTTCCTCGCCATTGACGATTGTGATGTGTTGGCCTGTTTGGTTCAAAACATCGAGGCAAAATTCCTCGCCATCTTCTGCGTCTCGGACCGCGGCGGTTGCGACGGCGGTTAATTTTGGAACCTCCATTGCGCGCGCCATTTGCACAAATCGTGCAATTGCGGCCAATGCGCGTCTGCGCCCCTCTGGGTTTAGGATACCTGTTTCTGACAGGCCCGCACCCAATTCACACATAACCTTTTCGTTGTAAAAATAGGCAGGTGAACGCGCAGCCCCATCAAAAACCACCATCCGAACGGAGTTTGATCCGACATCAATCACACCCACTTTGGACAATTCTGCATGGGGATCAGAACGATAGATAGACCCATCAAATGGGGTCCATCGGCGGGATGCTTGATGCGGGCGTGAGGACATCTGCAGCGCTTTCGTTTTTTCTTGGTTTTAAAACATGCAAATGGCGTGATGCAACACTTAAGCTGTGATCAGATCGTCAATTATGGATGCGACAAAACTGCGCGTGATCGCGCGTTTGCGCGACAGGGCCGCGCGATCAATATGATCCACTGCATTTTGCGCTGCATCATAGGACCGCTCTAACCGCAGTAACAAATAGGGGAATACGTCAGGGGGCGGGAATAACTGACGATCTGCGAATAATTTGGCAAGCAGTGCCTGAAACAACATATCATCAGGCGGGTCCAAACGCGCCGTGCGTGTTCCATTCAGGCGGGACGCCAAATCCGGCAGTGCGCAGGTCCATGTGGCCACATCGCCGGTTCCTGTCATCAACAATGCATTGCCATTGGCCAAACACAGGTTGTGAATATGAAACAGTGTCGCTTCGCGTGATGCGTCACCCAACAGTGTTGGGATATCATCAATCACCAAATCATGTGCTGCGTATTCTTCGACCGATTGGTCGGTTATATCGGTGGCCGCAATGACGCGGGTGCCGCGATGATTGGCCCAGACATTGGCCAAATGCGTTTTCCCCGATCCTTTCGGCCCAACAAGCAGATGTTTGTTTTGCGGCCAATTTTCGCAATCTTCGATCATAGCAAGCGCCAAGGCATTGCTATTGGCGATGAAAAAATCACCACGCTCCAACGCGGGGCGCGTTGGCAAATCAAAGGTCAATTGCTCGGACATAGATGCCTCTTATTCTTTTCCGCTAAGCCCGCGGTAAAGTCGGCTGTCTAGATACTGTGCTGTGACAAAGCGCGCAAGTACCCCAAGCGTCGCGGCCAGTGGAACGGCAATCAACATGCCGATAAATCCAAAGAGCGCGCCAAAAACACTAAGCGCCAGCAAAAGCCAAACGGGGTGTAACCCAACAGAGCTGCCGACAAGTTTCGGGGTCAAGTAATTCCCCTCAATCATTTGACCTGCGAAAAAGATGCCTGCCACAATTGCAAGGGATGACCAATCCCCCCAAAATTGAAACAGCCCCAGCCCAAGGGCCAAGGTCCCACCAACCAAGGCGCCCACATAGGGAATGAACGTGACCAGACCCGCAACCAAGCCAACGACGAGGCCAAAGTTCAACCCAACCGCCATCAATGCGACGGCGTAATAAATCCCAAGGATTAAACAAACGCTTCCCATTCCGCGCACAAAGGCAGATAGGGTTGCATCAATTTCACCTGCAAGGCGGCGCACCACAGGGGCATGATCGCGTGGGATCAGATCATTGATGCGTGCAATCATATTGTCCCAGTCCAGCAATAGATAAACCGCAACAATTGGCGCAATGACGAACAGCATGGCGATGTTTACGATGGACCCTGCCGATGTCATCAAGGCCCCAAACAATTGCGATCCAAAGTTTTGGAAAAATGCCGCTGCACGATCGCCAATAAATTCCCCCAAGTTCCGCAGGGCCTGAACCAGATCAAACTGTTCGGCCAAACGCGTAGGCAGGATTGAACGGATCGAACTTTCAATGGATGCGACACGCTCTGCATCGATGGTCAGGTTTAAGAGCCCTTGGATTTGGTTTGATAGGACCACAATCGCCAATAAGACGGCCGGCAGGATGATTAAAAGCAATCCGATAAATATGATCGCGGTTGCCGAAATACGCGTAAATCCTGCGGCCTCTAATCGGTCGGCCACGGGATCAAGGAAATAGGCAATCGCGGCCCCCAATACGAAGGGGAGCAATATATTTCCCAAATACCACAACATCAGTGCCAAGATGATCGCACCGATCCCCCAATATTTCGCCTGTTTTTCTATCGGTAGTGCCATATTCAATCCCTTATTTCCCCTAACATCGGAAAGTGTTGCGCCTGATTCAAGGGGGAAAGCGCGCCTTGGGCTTGTGTGGGGTCATTTCGCCCGCTAAGGAGAGGCAAGAAAACAACAAAACTATGGGGTTAATCATGCGCCTGTCACGTTATTTCCTACCTGTACTCAAAGAAAATCCAGCCGAAGCCCAAATCGTCAGCCACCGCTTGATGCTCCGCGCAGGCATGATCAAACAGGCAAGCGCGGGGATTTATTCATGGCTGCCCCTTGGGTTTAAGGTACTGCGCAAGTTGGAAAACATCATCCACGAGGAACAGTTACGCGCAGGCCATTTGCCAATCCAGATGCCAATTTTGCAGGGCGCAGATTTGTGGCGTGAAAGTGGACGTTATGACGCCTATGGCGCGGAAATGCTACGGATGAAGGATCGCCATGATCGCGATATGTTGTTCACCCCAACGGCCGAGGAATTGGTGACGGACATTTTCCGTTCGCACGTCGGATCCTACAAGGATTTGCCGATGACGCTCTATCAAATCCAATGGAAATTCCGCGATGAAATTCGCCCGCGCTTTGGTGTGATGCGGGGGCGCGAATTTTATATGAAAGACGGCTATAACTTTGACCTGACGAAAGAAGACGCGCTGCATGCCTATAACCGCCATTTGGTCAGTTATTTGCGCACCTATGAACGCATGGGGCTTCAGGCGATTCCAATGCGGGCGGACAGTGGCCCGATTGGGGGCGATGATACGCATGAATTCTTGGTTCTTGCGGATACAGGCGAATCCGAGGTGTTTTATGACAGCAAGGTCACGGATCTAAGCTTTGGGGATCGTGAAATTGACTATGATGATCGCGCGGCCTGTCAGGGCGTGTTGGATGAATTCACTTCGCTTTATGCGCGTACCGACGAAACCCATGATGAGGCCCTGTTCAATCAGATCCCAGAGGAACGCCGCCGCGTTGCACGGGGCATCGAAGTTGGCCAGATCTTCTATTTTGGAACAAAATATTCTGAATCGATGAACGCCATGGTTCAGGATGCAGAGGGCAATAATGTACCCGTCCATATGGGCAGTCACGGGATTGGTGTATCACGCCTGATCGGCGCATTGATCGAGGCGAACCACGACGAGAATGGCATTATCTGGCCCGAAGGGGTCACGCCGTTCCATTGCGGTATTGTGAATCTGAAGCAAGGGGATGATGAAGCAGATGCGGCCTGCGATAGCCTATATAAATCCCTAATCGCGCTGGGCCTTGATCCGCTTTATGATGATCGCAAAGAGCGGGCAGGGGGCAAATTTGCAACCATGGATCTGATTGGTTTGCCGTGGCGCATTACAGTTGGTCCCCGTGGTTTGAAAAACGGCGTGGTTGAAGTGACGAACCGTCGGACAGGTGAAAGCGAAGAGATGCCACCAGAACAGGCGGTTCAGAAAATTCACACGATTTATGCCGCAATTTAATCGTTGGGGTTCATCCTATGTGGGATGAACCCCAACTGACCCAGCGTCCGTGAAAATCCGCGCGTCCAACATCTTGCACTTGACCACCAGGCCAAAGTTGCAGGGTCAGCTTTGCGCCCTCTAAATCATCTGAAATTTCCATGGACATATAGCCCAAGGGTCGCTCAGGCGTTGCGCGATCCCCCGCCTGCGCAAGCGCATATGCGATTTTGTCCTTACTCTCTTGCGGGAAATATTGCAGAGCGATTGTGTGGAACACAAAATGTAATGTGCCATTACGCTGTTTACTTAGTTGATTTGGCAACCAATCTGCGGCATCTGCTTGTTCCACCTTTGTGGTTTGATGAGGGGCGATGTGTTTGATGCGGTCTAATCGATCACATTGATCTGCCCATGTATAGGACAAGAGCCGCAAATAATCCAAACGATCAATGGGGTTCAACGGATTGATGTCGACCCCTGCACGATCAAAAATTTTTAGCGGCTGTTGTGGGGGAATTGCGCCCATCCATTCAGGGGATAGGGTTATAATAGAATCCTCTACGCTTTGCAGGGCGCGACCCGCATTCAAAGTGTAGCGATCAAGCAGCAGATTAAACCCCGCACTCGCACCTAACTCGCTAAGCATGACGGGCATGGGGTAACGTGACAGGCAATAGTTTAACCCCGCCAGTATCGGCGCGGCACGGTGCACTTCGTTGGTTTGTGGGGGGATTTCAACCATGCACGAATGAATTATTCATGTTGTTGAAAGGCAACCAAAAACCCGTTCCACAATGCATGATCCGAGGCCGAGTTTGGCGGATATACCTCGACCAAGCCGTAGGGGCAACATACCACTGGTGATGCCTCCATCCTTTTCCCAATCTGCAAATAATCTTAGACACGCCTCATAGTGCGCACAGTTTTGGCCGATCATACGCATCAGGCGGGACATGAATGGGGATCCCAGCGTTGCGCAGATTCTGGATTGTTCTAAAAAGGCTGTTTCAATACTCACTTAAATTTATCAATCAGTTTTTGGATCGCTGTTCGGTCGTCCGTTGCCTGATTTTGAGACTGTTTGGGTTGAGTGTCAATTTTCTTTCGCTCTTTTTGCGTGTTATGAGAATTTTGCTGCCGTTGCAGGGCGACCGCGTTCATGAAACCCGCAGTATCACCAGTGGCAAGTTTGACAGCACCTTTGCCGATCCCCCGCATCATGTCGTCGATCCAGTTTTGATCCGCTTTGGCGAAATCCCCCAACACGTATTGTGCCACGCGGTCTTTGTGGCCTGGATGGCCAATGCCCAGTCTGATCCGTCGATAATCGGGTCCGATATGTTGATGGATCGAACGCAGGCCGTTGTGGCCTGCATGTCCACCTCCCATTTTAGCGCGGCACTTTCCGGGTGCGATATCCAATTCGTCATGAAACACGGTGATGTCCGATGGTGTCAGTTTGTAAAACCGCATGGCTTCGCCAACCGATTGACCAGATAGGTTCATGAACGTTTGGGGTTTTAGCAGGATAACCTTTTCCCCGTCCAATACACCATCGCTTAGCTCTGCTTGGAATTTATTGCGCCATGGAGAAAATCCATTGTATTCAGCGATTTTGTCTAGCGCCATAAAACCGATGTTATGCCGGTTGCTCGCATACTTGCTACCTGGATTTCCCAGACCTACAAATAGTAACATGCTGTGCCTTTCATTTTCCAAGTACATACAATTTCGTGAACGGCGGATCAATTGAGCAATAAAAAAGGGCCTCAACGGCCCCTTCGATAGTTTCAAAATTTTTCTAGATACTACTCGTCGGCTACTTCATCAACGGTTTCGCTAGCCTCTGCAGCATCTGGCTCGTCTGCATCATCGCTTCCTAATCCCTTCGGTGCTGCAATATTTGCAATCACAAAGTCACGATCGATTG
>Ga0213864_10000461_pt1 | contig 18247 bp, 21 predicted proteins | sample PICome_5_FD_160078 | JGI IMG/M metagenome (GOLD analysis project Ga0213864, IMG submission 160078) | Coastal seawater microbial communities near Pivers Island, North Carolina, United States - PICO247 | ecosystem: Environmental > Aquatic > Marine > Coastal | place: USA: North Carolina... | reverse complement strand
TCCTGAAATAGAGTTCGATAAGCTATTGTTTAAAGTTTCAATTGTTTCTCTTATTTTTTCATAACGTGTAGCAATTGTTGTTGTAAATTTAAGAGAACCAAAAATAATTATTGGAATTGGAATAAAAGCAAAAAGTGCAATTGTTGGAGAAATATATAAAAACGTTCCGCCAATGACAAAAACAGTTGTTGCAGTTTGCAGAAGTTTGTTTGCACCAGTATCAAGAAAACGTTCAAGTTGATTTACATCATCATTGAGTATCGCCATCAAGCGACCTGAAGATTTATTTTCAAAGTAGGTCATATCTAGAGATAAGACATTTTTAAACGTATCGGATCTTAGTTTGTGTTCTATATCTTGAGAGATACCTCTCCAAGTTACTGCTGACAAGTAATCAAATAATGATTCGAGACTCCAGATTACAAATGTTAAAACGGCCAGAACTATTAGTTGATCTCTTCTATTTTGAATTCCAAATGATGCAAGAAAAGACTCACTTCCTTCAACAACAATATCTATTGCAATACCAATTAATACTGGAGGAGCTAGATCAAAAAGCTTGTTGAGAATGGAGTAAACAATTCCACGCTTTGCTTTGGTCTTATTTTCTGTAGCAAATTTAAATAGTTGTTTGAGATTACCGTCTTGCATTTAAGGTATCTTACTTACTTATTTTATTTATACCGTCTCGAATCTCTTTCAAAAGCTGGACTTCTTTAGATTCCGCAACACTGCCAGTATCCACTTCCTCGTCTGCAACAATATTTTCAAAGTGGTTATAGGCTTTAATCACTAAAAACATAACAAATGCAATAATTGTATAATTGATTATCTCGCCTAAAAAAGCGCCAAAACTACCAGCTTGAATCCCTGATGATGGATCTACATCTCCAAATAGTCCTAGATTTTCCAAATTAGGTAAATTAATTAGTAAACCAATGACTGGTTCAATTAGCCTTTTTGTAAATACATCAACAAGAGATTTGAAAGATGCACCCATAACAAAAGCCACACCTAACTCAACGACATTACCTCGATTGATAAAGTCTCTAAATTCTTTAATCATTTTTCCTCCAATTAATTGTTAATTCTTACAATATCAGTATTCTTAATTGCTATGAGGAAATTATTTATAACTTTTTTAACACTAGTTTTAGTTGCCTGTTCTTCTGGAGATATTGAAGAGGCTAGTGTTGATGAAGATTCAACTACTTCCACGACTACATCTTCGACCACAACATCAACAACAACCACTGTATTTATTGAAGAACCTTGGGATGTTGATGAGTATGGGATAGAGCTCATTGAAATGGGCCCAGAGATGAAAGCTCAATTTGATGAACTAATTAGTTTTGTTGAAAAAAGAGTTGGTTTGAAATTTACAGAATATCCAAAATTTCAACTCTATACAGTAAATGGTTATCAAGAATATAATGCTGTTTCTTATCTTGATGATTTCGATAAAGATTATGAAGAAGGTGAGTGGGAGAGAGCAGTACTTTCAGAAAACATGTGGGGCTTAACAAATGCTACTCCTGAACAAATGAAAAATTTATTAACAGAATTCCAGCGTTGCGCTTCTTCAGGGTCGTACAATTTATTAGATAAGATTTTAAGAATTCCAGTTAAGAAAAATCAAAAAAAGTTTAATTTATGGGAACAAAGAGTTTTAGTTCATGAATTAACACACTCATTACAAGGACAGGTCGTAGATTTGTCTGGATGGTATTTAACCATGAAAGAAACAGATGATTTCTCAGATTATCCAGGAAGAAGAGCGGTTATGGAAGCTCAGGCTAATTTAATAGAAGCAAGATGGGAGAGTTTGTTAGACAGCTATGACAGGACCACTATGAATTCTCAACAGCCAAATATCTCTTGTGCAGTTGAGCTGCCTTCGTATTTTTATATTCCATTTGATCTCTATTATTCTTTTGGACCTCAGCTTATTAAAGAAATTAACTCAAATGGTGGTATGAATGCAATAAATGAAGCCTTGTTTGAATTACCTACAGATGAACAAATTTACAGTAGTGAAAAATATTTTTCTGGAGAAGTGTATGAAGAGGTCTCTCTTGATGAAATAACAATTAGTAATTTTTCTTTAATTGATGAAGGAGATATTGGCTCATTAGATATGGTATACATTCTTCAAGATTTTATTGGTAGGGTTGAGTCAGTCAAGGCAGCTATAGGTATTGGTGGCGGTGCTTGGAAAGATTACGTAGATGAGAGTGGAAATCTTGTTATGACTTTAAAGGTATCTGGAGATACAACTCAAGACCTAACAGAAATTTATGATGCTTATTTATTGTGGACATCAAAGCAGGGTAGATTTACTGAGGCTGAAAGCTTTGCAAATGGACAATTGTTTGCAGGAGATACTAATTTCTGGATGTACAATGACGGCACTTTTATAAGAATGGTGTTAACCCAAGATAAAAACATTCTTGAAGAAATTGCAGATCAAATAATAGATTTTTAAATAATGGGTAGTTTATATATCTGCCCAACCCCAATTGGAAACTTAGACGATATCTCAAAACGAGTTATAGACACACTTTCCAGTGTTGATTTTATATATTGCGAAGACACAAGAAGAGCTAGTAAGTTGGTTTCCAAATTTGGTATTGATACTCCTTTAAAGTCATTCTTTCTTGGTAATGAACACTCAAAAAATGATGAAATTGTATCTTTATTAAAAGAGGGTAAAGACATAGCATTGATTTCTGATGCTGGAACTCCATTGATTTCTGACCCTGGATCTGAACTTATATTGGATTTAGTTAACAATGATTTGAATGTTATATCACTGCCTGGACCATCAAGCATACTTCCAGCATTGACAGTTTCAGGATTCAATCTTAACGAATTTCAGTTTCTAGGATTTATCCCAAAGTCTGGGAAGGAGAGAGAGTTGTATATGCAGAAATTAGTATCTTCAAAAATAACATCAGTCTGCTTTACTTCACCTAAAAGACTAAAAAAAGACTTATCTTTTTTCTATGAAAATGATTTCAAAAATAATATCGTTGTATGCAGGGAAATATCAAAAAAATTTGAAACAATCTATCGTGGAAATGCCGAAGCTTTACTCCAAATTTTACCTGAAGACATCAAAGGGGAAATTACAATTGTCGTTGAAGGCACTCCGTCAAACAAAACAAGAGATTTTGATTTAGAAAAGACGCTAAAAATACTTACAAACAGTAACTTGTCAAAAAGAGATATCTCTAAAGCAGTATCAGAAATTTCAAATTACTCTAGTAATGAAATATATGACCTTATTAAAGATCTTTAATACTCGATAAGCAATCACCGCAAATAAAGTTATCTTTGATTTGCTGAACAACTTTTGCATTTTTACAAAAAGTACACAATTGATCCCTTTTAGTAATAATTAACTTACCTTCTTCAACATATAATGAGATTTCATCTTCATGGGAAATATTGAGGGCTTCACGAATAGATTTTGGAATAACAACCCTGCCTAATTTATCAATTTTACTTTTGTTGCCTTTACTCATAATTTTTTATACACCTATTCTTATATAGTAGTGAAAAATAATGAAACATTATCGCAATATAAATGGGTAGATACACACTGTCATCTTCAATTAATGAAGGGTAATAACAGTGAAAGTGATCTTTTTAATCTTCACTATGTGATAATTCCAGGTGTTGATGTGAAGAGCTCTGTTAAAGCTGAAAATATGTCGGCAAACTTATCAATGGATTCGTATTGGTCAGCTGGTTTACATCCTCATGAAGCCGATGATTTGTCTGAATGTAGAACACAGTTGTACGAATTAATGGAACGCGCAGATCTCATAGGAGAGACAGGCTTAGATTTTTATCGAAATATGTCTACTCGTGAAAATCAGATTGAAAACCTACTATTTCACTTAAACGTTGCTGAAGAGTTGTCAAAACCAATCATTATTCACTGTAGAGATAGCTTTAAAGATGTTTACAGAGTTCTCGAAGAAGGAAGGTATTCGATTCCTGTCATTCTACATTCATGGACAGGTGGTAATAATTGGACAAAACAGTTTAAAGAACTAGGCGTTTACTTTTCTATCTCAGGAATTGTTACATATAAAACAGCACATGATTTACAAGCTTCCGTTAAACAAATTCCTTTAGACAAACTATTGCTAGAAACTGATGTTCCATATCTAACTCCTGAGCCTTATAAAGGCCAATCAAATGTACCATCAAATATAATGTTCACAGCACAAAAACTCTCAGAACTTCTCGAGTTGGAGTTAGAAGAACTTTCAAAGACAACTATTCGCAACACAGACGCTTTGTTAGGAAGAACTCATGAGTGAATATACATGGATAAATAAATTGGATTTCAAACCTAATTCAAACTTAGGTCAAAATTTTTTGATTGATACAAATATATCAAGAAAAATTACAAAACTTGTCCAAGGGCAGTTAGCTGATCCAATACTTGAAGTTGGTCCTGGTACTGGGTCTCTCACCAATGAACTGTTAAAAGATCAATACAGAATCAAAGCGTTAGAAGTTGATTCTTCTGCAGTAGGAGTTTTACAAGAGAGGTTCTCTGAGGTTCCAAATATAGAGATAATAAATGAAGATGCAATGACGTTTGATTACTCTCAATTAACTGGACCGTGGTGGATTTTTGTATCAAACCTTCCTTACAATATCGGGACGCGTTTGTTGGTAAAATTGGTTACTGAGGTACCAGTACTTCACAGGTATGTAGTTATGCTTCAAAAAGAAGTTGCTCAACGCATTGTAGCTCAACCTGGTTCAAAAGATTATGGAGCAATATCGGTACTTTTTAGTTTGTATACAAATGCAAAACTCCAGTTTGATGTTTCAAGAAACTGTTTCCATCCACAGCCTAAAGTAACGTCCTCTGTTGTCACAATCCAGAGAGAGGCCTTAATTGATGAAGCAATTCGATTTCAAGCTTTTGAAATATCAAAAACTGCTTTTCAACAAAAAAGAAAAAAGATTCGAAGCTCACTAAAGACAATACTTTCGGAAAGTCAATTAGAAGAATTAGGTTTAGATCCGAATTCACGCGCTGAAGAATTATCACCTGAAGATTTTTACAAAATAGCAGAAGTGTAAATATGATTTTTCAAACTGCGGCAAAGATAAATCTTAATTTAAAAATATACCCATTAAATAAAGGGGAGAGATTACATAATCTTGAATCTGATATGGTTCCTATAAGCTTGTTTGACACAATTTCAATCGAAGAAAGTGATGTAGATGAAATTTTATTCAATAAAGGAGAATTGAACGGAATAGAAAGTACGCTGCACACATCTTTGAGGCTAATGAGAGAAGCAAATCCTGAATTTGTTACAAAGTTTAAAATTTATGTTGAAAAAAATATTCCTCATGGAGCGGGACTTGGAGGCGGAAGTTCAAATGCAGGTGGTTTAATAAATTTTTTATCAAGTCAGTATGGTTTAAAGACACCTAACTACATAGATATTGCTAACAATATTGGAAGCGATGTTCCATTTTTTGTAAATAATAAACCAGCAAAAATTTCAGGTGTTGGAGATATAATTACTGACATAAATTTAGACAAAGTTGATGAACTATTGTTAGCTGTTCCAAAGCTTCATATAAATACAGGTGATGTATTTAAAGCATTCGATAAAAGAGTTGAACAAGGTGTTGTTAATAAAACAAAAACATATTTTTCAAACGATTTATGGGAGGCTGCTATTGAGGTTGAACCTAAATTAGGTCAAAAGCAGCAAGAATTAAATAAACACTTTAACAAAGAGTTTGTAATGTCTGGCAGTGGTTCATCATTTTTTGCCCCTATTGACAATATTGAATACTTGGAATCAGAGATCGAAAAACTTGATTTACAATTGTTTTCAATTTGTAAAAAAATTGATTCCTGTTTCTTTCCAATAAGTGATTAGAATATATGCATAACAATTGGGGGATGGTGTAATTGGCAACACAATGGGTTTTGGTCCCATCGTTGAGGGTTCGAGTCCTTCTCCCCCAGCCATTTTTGAAATGAAAATAGCAACAATCATTTTAGCTGCCGGTAAAGGGACTCGAATGAAGTCTGAATTACCAAAAGTACTTCATAAAGTTCTTGGAAAAGATATATTGCAATATCCAATTAAAGCTCTAGAACAATATCAAAATAATTATGTAGTTGTAGGGCATGAATCTGAAAAAGTTATTAAAACATTACCTGAGGATATTCGATATGTAGTTCAAGAAGAGCAATTAGGCACAGGTCACGCTGTCTCCATAGCGGTAAACGAGGAAAGTTTTATAAATGAAGCTAATGACTATGTTGTAGTTGTTCCAGGAGATGTTCCACTAATTCAGAAACGAGATATTGAGAACCTTGTTTCTAAAGTAAGTAAATCTGAAAGTGCCGTGGGTTTTTTAACTGCTGAGATAGACAACCCTTATGGGTACGGAAGAGTTATTAAAGATGGTACTTCAATAAAAATTGTTGAAGAAAAAGATTGTTCAGATGAACAGAGACTCGTAAAGGAAATTAATTCTGGAATTTACTGTTTCAATACGGATTTTCTTTCTCAACATATTAACCAGCTCAATACAGAGAATGCACAAGGAGAGCTCTACCTAACTGATTTAATTGGTATTGCAAATCTCGAAAATTTAGATATCGTTATAGTACAAGTAAGTGAAGAGTCAATAAAAGGAATTAACTCTATGGGTCAACTTAATGAAGTTGAAGACTTGATGCAAAAAGAACTAATTCAAAAGTTCTTGGACGAAGGGGTTTATTTCCAAGATCCTACCTCTACTTATATTGACTCAGACGTAACAATTGCTTCAGGCACAAAAGTTTATGCAAACACTCACCTTAAGGGATCAACAGCTATCGCTGCTAATTGTGAAATTGGACCAAATGCACAAATTAACAACTCATCAATAGGTGAAAACTCAAAAGTTCTGAACTCTGTTGTAGAGGATTCAATTGTTCATCAAAATGGAAATATTGGACCATTTGCACATATACGTCCTGGCTCAGAATTAGGAGAAAATGTTAAAGTCGGAGCTTTTGCAGAAACAAAAAAATCCAAATTAGGAAAAAATTCCAAAGTTCCTCATCTTGCGTATGTAGGTGATGCAGAGGTAGGTGAAAATGTTAACTTTTCTGCTGGTGCTATAACTGTAAATTATGATGGAAAGAATAAACATCAAACAACTATTAATGACGGTGCATTTATAGGTTCAGACGTGATGCTTGTTGCACCCATAACAATTGGCGAAGAAGCATTTGTTGGTGCTGGTTCTGTTGTTACAAAAGATGTACCTTCTAAAGCTTTAGCAATTGAAAGAAATAATCAAAAAAATATTGAAGGGTATGTCGATAGGAAGAAAAAAAATGATTGAGCAACCAGGTAAAAAGAAAATGTTGCTCTTTTCAGGCTCTTCTAATTTAGAGCTTGCAGAAAAAGTTTCTAGCCATTTAGGTACTGAGATTGCAGAGATGGAAGCAAAAGAGTTTGCAAGTGGGGAGCTTTACATCAAGCTTGGTGAAAGTGTTCGTGGTGCAGATTGTTTTGTAATGCAAAGCCACTCAGGTGATATTAATAAAACAATTATGGAACAACTTTTAATTGTTGATGCATTAAAGAGAGCATCTGCAAAAAGAATTACCGCTGTACTTCCTTTCTATCCATACTCAAGGCAAGATAAGAAAGCCTTACCAAGAGAGCCAATTTCAGCGAGACTGATTGGTGATTTATTCGTAGCTTCAGGTGTTGATAGACTTGTCTCAATTGATTTACATACACAACAGATTCAGGGATTTGTTGATCAACCGTTTGATCACCTCACAGCAGTTCCTTTGTTTGTAGATTATTTCAAAGATAAACTAGATGGATCAATATCTGTAATATCACCCGATGCTGGTGGTGTTAAAAGAGCAACTACTTTTGCAAAACACCTTGAAGCTTATGTTGGCTTTGTCCACAAAAAGAGAGATCCAAAAATACATAATGAAGTACAATCATTCACTGTAATTGGAGAAGTCGAAGACAGACACGTTATAATTGTTGACGACATTATTGATACTGGTGGAACTATTGCAGCTGCGTCTCGAATTTTAGAGCAAAAAGGAGTTCTCTCAATCAATGTTGCTGCTACTCACGGTATATTTTCAGATGGTTCTGTTGAAAAACTTAAAGACACACCAATCGACAGCATCATTACAACCGATACACTAAAGCAGAATGGTAATGCCGAAGAAATTGGAAAAGTTGAAGTTCTTAGTGTTTCACCAATAATTGCAAACGCACTAACATCTATATTCACAGATGATTCTGTCTCAGCACTGTTTATGGGAGAGAATGTTTTATAGGAGATAAAATGGCTGAAAAAATTAAAGCAAAAATTTACATGGTAGGTGCTGCTTCAGGAGTAGAGGTAGAAGTAAAAGATAAAGACAAGTTCCTTGAGGAGTTATCAAAGCTTACTAAAGAAAACTCTTTTTATATGCACAAGGATGATGATGGTGAAATTGCTATTAATACATCTTTGATTCAAGCCGTTGAATTTAGTGAAGATAAAGATAGCAAAAGGGGAGCAGGACTAGTTTCCTAAATATTTACGACAAGACCAGTTTTTCTATACTGTCTTCTTATTGATTTTCTCTCTTCTTCAGTTGTTCCACCCCAGATACCGGAGTCTTGATTTGTGCGAATTGCGTACTCTAGACATTCATTGACAACAGGACAATCCATACAGACAGCCTTAGCTTCATTTGTCTGTTTCATGGCTTTCATGGATGAACCTACCGGAAAAAAGAGATCAGTGTCTGCATAAACACAAGCACCTTCAAGCATCCAATCTTCTTGTTCGAAATCTATTTTAAACATTTCACACACTTCCCAACTTTGTGAAAACTTTCACAATCTATTGTAGTAAACTTATTGTTGTAAGGACTGGGTTTTGAAAAATATTTTTTCACATAGAGGGCTACCTCGTGCATATACAGAAAATACCTTTACGGGTATAAACAAGTCATATGAGTATGTTGATTTTGCAGAAGTTGATGTACGTATAACAAAAGATAATGAATTAATTCTTCATCATGATCCGAATATTGGCGACATAAATATTAATGAAGTTTCTTATAAAGAGTTGTCTAATTTATTGCAACAATTAGATATTGAAGAAATAGCTATAAAAAATAGGTCTCAATTTAGTGGAAAAGTAAATTTTGAAATTAAAACAGATTCACTCAATCAAACACAAAAAGATATATTGTTTCAAAAAATGTTATCAATTCTTAACCATGAAGACATTATTAGTTCGTTTGATTGGCAGATGATATTGTCATTTAAACATTTATTTAATTGCCAATATGGAATTATTTTGCATAAAGAAAAAGAGCTATTTGAAGCAGAGGCAATAGGAATTCATGATGAAGAGATATTATTTATGGTAAATAAAGATCTTTTTGAAAGTAGAAACTTTAATTTACCAAAAGAAAGGACCGTCCTTTGGACGGTAAATAATGAGTTAGATTTTCAAAGATACTTAGAAATTGATTTATACGGAGTTGTCACAGACATTCCTGATACAATGCATTTATACAGAAAGTGAGAATATGGCAGTAATAGATGATTTAAGTAACGCTTTAAAAGAAGCAATGAAGTCTAAAGATAAAACAAAATTAGATGCCATTAGGCAAGTCCAGACTGAGGTAGCAAAGAAAAAAGCTGAAAAAGGTGAAGAGGCTACAGACGAACTAGTTCTAGGAGTTATATCTTCTTATGTTAAAAAAATGAACAAAGCTGTTGAAGAGTATGAATCTCTTGGAGATAGAGGTGTAGAAATGGCTGAAAAAATTAAAGGAGAAATTGATTTTTTGAGTACGTGGCTGCCTGAACAACTATCTGATGAAGAGGTAGAAAAAATAGTTGATGAGGTTTTGTCTGAATTAGGTGATGTTGATATGTCACAAATGGGAAAAATTATCGGTGCTGTTATGGCTAAAGCTGATGGGTTAGATGGCTCTACAGTTAGTAAAATTGTCAAAAGTAAAATTTCCTAAAAATTACACCTTGTTTCCTATAAATTAACATTTATCCTTACTAATTATGAAAAATTATTCCTACACAATTGCTGTGCTTGGGGCAGGAAATATCGGTGCTTCTGTTATTGATCGTCTTTTAGATATAGATGAGGATCTAATTGATATTGAAGTAAAAAAAGTACTTGTTGCAGATACGTCAAAAGAGAGAAGTTTCGACGCTTCTTTACTGACAGATAGCTTTGAAGATATTGTTCAAGATGACTCTATACAGTTGGTAATTGAAGTTCTTGGCGGTCTAGAACCAGGAAAAGATTACATAAAACAATTATTAGAAAGTGGCAAATCTGTAATCACTGCAAACAAAGACATCATTGCTGATTGCGGCAAAGAGTTAATCGAGATAGCTCAAAAAAATAATACATGTCTTTATTTTGAAGCTGCGGTTGCTGCGGGAATTCCAGTATTGAAGCCATTAATAGAAAGCCTTAGAGGGGAAGCAGTAACTCGTGTAGCTGGAATCATAAATGGAACAAGTAACTATATCTTGACATCCATGGAAGAAGGAAATACATATAATAGTGCTTTAGAAAATGCTAAAGAACTAGGATATGCAGAGCCAGATCCTACAAATGATGTCGAAGGTATTGATGCTAAGTACAAAGCAATGATTCTCTCACTGCTTTGTTTTGGAGTTTCACCATCAGCCGACGATGTGTTTACAGAGGGTATTTCTAATGTTACAAAAGAGGATTTTGACTGGGCAAAAAAATTAAACAAAACAATAAAGTTAGTTGCACAAATCGATAATGACAAAAATGGGTTCAATGCAAGGGTATACCCAGTCCTTGTTGACACTAAGCATCCTCTTGCTTCAATACGAGGTGCATTAAATGCAGTTCTTGTTGAAGGCGAAAACATTAATCAATTAGTATTTTCAGGTCCAGGTGCTGGATCTGCCCCAACGGCTAGTGCCATTATTGGAGATGTCCTTAGTGCATGTCATCAAATGAGCAGCGATCAAACAAATTGGTATCCGCTACGATCTCCAAAAGAAGAGATTAAATCAATGGACAATGTAGAGTCCAGTTGGTTTATGCGATTATCAGTAAAAGATGAGCCAGGAGTTCTTGCTACAATTGCAGGATTGTTGGGTAATCAAAATGTCAGTATTGAAAGCGTTATTCAAGAAGGTAGGGGAGATAATGCTGAACTCGTTCTCGTGTCTCACGAGGCGGCAGAGAAAAACCTTAGAACTGCAATCAATGAAATTGCAAATCTCGATGCTGTTAGTTCAGTAACTTCAACCATAAGAGTTTATTCTTAATTCAGTGATTACTTACAACTCAACTAGAGGAAGTTCAAATACTCTATCGTTTCAAGACATTATTTTATCTGGTGTTGCAGATGACGGAGGCTTGTATCTGCCTAATAAAACTTCGCTTGAGAATTTAAGCTTTTTAACACAAGAAAATCTTTCTTACGAAGACTTTGTAAAGACAATTTTTATAGCACTTGATAAAGATGCTGCACCCTATGTTGATGAATTAAAACTTTACCCTGGGTTTAGCACTTCTCCAGAACCAGTACTCAAAGAAATATCTGATAATAAATTTGTTATGGAGCTATTTCATGGACCAACTAAATCATTTAAAGATTATGCACTCCAACCACTCGGAGCTATTGCCGATAAAAGACTTTCTGAATTAAGTGAAAGAGGACTGGTAGTTGTTGCAACAAGTGGTGATACAGGAAGTGCTGCAATAGAAGCTGTAAAACATTCAAAAAACATAGATATTGTAGTCTTGCATCCTTCAAATAAAATTAGTGAATATCAAAGAAAACAGATGACCTCTATTTCTCAACCAAACGTGTTGAATATTGCTATTGAAGGTTCTTATGATGACTGCCAGCGAATAGTAAAAGAGATGCTCTCAAAAAATCCATTTAACAGAAGACTTATTTCTCTGAACTCTATTAACTGGTTGAGAGTCATGGGACAGGTTTCGTATTATGTTTGGTTAACAAATCAATTCAGTTCCCCAGTAAATGTAGCGATTCCATCAGGTAATTTTGGCAATGCTTATTCAGCCTGGTTTGGAAGATCACATGGACTTGCAATTAACAACATACTGTGTTCTACAAATGTTAATGATGTATTGAATAGGTTTATTTCTTCAGGCACTTTGGAACCTCAGACAACTCAGCCAAGCATTGCACCAAGTATGGACATTCAAATACCTTCAAGCCTGGAGAGACTAGTGTTCGATCTTGAAGGTAATACTTTGTCACTTTATGATTCATTAGCAAAAACGCAAAAATTTAATTTAAGTACTGACAGTATTAGAAAATTACAGCAAGTTTTTTCATCTAAGACTTTTCTAGATGAAGAAATTAAATCAGAAATAGTCTCAATATATGAGAAGTCTAATATTATTTTTGATCCCCATAGTGTCACTTCTATAGGAATGTCACTTGAACAAACAGATAAGCTTCCTACGATTGCAGTTTGCACTGCTTCTCCTGAGAAATTTAGTGAATCAATAAACTCTGTTATTTCTAGCTATGAAGTTGTTAATAACTCTGAAAGTGAAAGCTTTCTTACCCTTGAAAATACAGTGAGCGTTGTAGAGGAAGCTATAGCAGTTAGTTTTCAATAATTTACTTGGAATCACTTATTACTGCGTGAGCTTTATTTCGGTTGCAATATTTTCGTTTACAAAAATAAATTAAATATTACATAAAATTTTAATTCAGTTTATAATAAAACTGTCTTTCAGACAACGTCACAATTCCTTTCATTAAAAAGTAAGTGATTTGAAAATAGGAGAAAAATGTCAGCAAGATCACAATTACAATCAAAACCTGTCGCAGACTTAAGGTCTATAGCGGATAGTTTGGGTATAGAGCATAAAGGTCTTCAAAAGGCAAAATTAATAGATTTGCTTGTTGAGCACAGTGACGAAATTTTAGATAGTGACGAAACTGTTGAAGAAGTAAACGTAGAGGTTATCTCTTCTTCTGACGATGCACCGGCAGTCGTAAGCTCTGGCGATAGTCAAATAAAAGAAGGCGATACTAGAACTGGAATACTTGACGTACTTCCCGAAGGTTATGGCTTTTTAAGATGTAATGGTTATAAACCAAGTGAAGATGATGTATATGTAGCTGCAGGTGCAATTAAAAAATACAGAATGAGAAAGGGTGATTTGGTCTCTGGGCCAATCAGAGCTCCAAGGCAAAAAGAAAAATATCCTGCGCTTATTGAGCCAAAAACTGTGAACGATGCTGATCCAGAATTGCTTGCTAGAAGAGTAGATTTTAATAAACTAACACCTCTGTTTCCTGATGAGAGATTAAAACTTGAAATGGATGGACAACCTGAAAAAATTCTTCCGAGAATAATTGACTTGATTGCTCCAATCGGAAAAGGACAAAGAGGGTTGATTGTATCTCCGCCAAAAGCTGGAAAAACTACAATCTTAAAAGAAATTGCAAACTCAATAACCACTAACAATCCAGAGGTTTATTTAATGGTTGTGTTGGTAGACGAAAGACCAGAAGAAGTAACGGACATGCAGAGATCAGTTGATGGCGAAGTAGTATTTTCTACATTTGATAGACCGCCAGATGAGCACACTCAAGTTTCTAAGTTAGCAATTGAAAGAGCTAAGAGGTTAGTTGAGGAAGGTAAAGATGTTGTTATTCTTTTAGATTCAATCACTCGTTTAGCCAGAGCTCACAACTTAGCAACACCTGCTAGTGGTAGAATCCTCTCTGGTGGTGTTGATTCAACAGCTCTCACACCTCCAAAACAATTCTTTGGTGCTGCAAGAAATATTGAAGGTGGTGGAAGCTTAACAATCCTAGGAACTGCTCTAGTTGAAACGGGATCCAAAATGGATGAGGTTATTTTTGAGGAATTTAAAGGTACTGGAAACATGGAGTTAAGACTTGATAGACAGCTTGCAGACAAGAGAGTGTTTCCTGCGATTGATGTTACTCCTTCAGGTACTCGAGAAGAACAAAGATTGGTATCTCCAAAAGAACTAGAGTCACTTTGGAGCTTAAGAAGAGTTTTAGTTGGCTTAGAAGGCGGAGCAGCTACAGAGTTGTTAATTGATAGGCTTAAAAATTCAAAAAGCAATGATGCATTCTTAAAGGATGTCGCAAAAGCTAAAGTTTAAGGTAAAGTAGAACTATGAAACAAGGTATACATCCAGATTATAGAGAGGTAGTCTTTCAAGACGAAGATGCAGGATTTGCATTTTTAACTCGTTCAACTATCAAAACAAATGAAACTATAGCTTGGGAAGATGGAAATGAGTATCCACTAGTAAAGCTTGAAATTTCTTCAGCTAGCCATCCATTTTTCACAGGTAAGCAAAAATTGGTTGACTCTACTGGTAGAGTAGAAAGATTTAAACAACGTTACGGATCAACGTCCACTAGACAATCTGCTAAATCAGAATCTTCTCAAGAAGAAGAATAACTTACTTTTCTTTACTTTCTAATGTCAAATTCTGATATTGCTTATGGTGGACAGGCTGTAATTGGTGGAGTTTTGGTTCAAAGTCCAACAGGTTGGTCATTAGGAATAAGGGATAAAAATAACAATCTTCACAAATATTATGAACCAAGAGTTCAGCTTATTAGAAGAAACAATTTTTGGAGCGCACCCTTAATTCGTGGATTTGCAGCATTAATCGATTCGCTTTATGTCGGTTTCAAAGCGATTACATTATCAGAGAGAATTTACTCAAATTTCGAAGATGAAGAAGAAAGTCTTTTTTCAAAAATTATTACATATTTAGTACTTGGAGTAGTTTTAGGAAGTTTCATAGTCGGCCCAAGATTATTAGTTGAGTACTTATCAGCAACACAGTCCATTACTGGAATCTATGAAGGTTTGCTTAGAGGAGTGATTGTAATTATCTATATATATTTGATCGGCAGAACTAAAGATGCTCAAGAGTTGTTTGAATACCATGGTGCTGAACATATGACTATTGCTTCTTATGAGGATAAAAAATCTTTATTTATCGACGAAGTAAAAAAATACCCAAAAGAACACATACGTTGCGGTACGTCTTTTTTATTTCTAATCGTTTTTGTCAGTCTTTTAACCCTTCCCTTGATACCTAACTTAAATCTTGCTCTTACAGCACTTACTCGCATGCTGCATGTAATCGTGGTGTCTATGATCTCTTATGAAATTTTAAAATTCAATTTCAAAAATAGTAATACACTAATAGCACGTTTTTTTGCTGCTCCAGGAATTTGGACACAAAAAATCACTACAAAAAAACCTGATGATGATCAAATTGAAGTTGCAATATTATCTATGGCTAACTGTATTGAAAACAGTGAAAATATCCAAGGCATTCATCCGGTCACACAACAAGCAAATGAGGTAAAAGTTGGATAATTCACTGCATGAGAAATTAATTTCAATTGAAGAGTCTTTACCTGAAATAGAAAAACAACTCTCACAAATTGATATTTCAAAAGATCAGCAAACATATGCTGAAATGGCTAAAAAACATAATGATGTAACAACCATTGTAGATTTATTTAACCAATGGAAAAACCTTCAAAATGAAACTGATGATGCCAAAGAATTAATTGAAGTCGAAGAAGATGAAGAAATGATTACAGAGTTTCAAAATCTTATTTCTGAAAATGAAGTAAAGATACCAAAACTTGAACAAAAAATTAAAGTTTCGTTACTGCCTAAAGATCCTTCAGATGAAAAAGATGTTTTGGTAGAAATTAGACCTGGTGCAGGTGGGGAAGAAGCTGCAATTTGGGTTGGTGATTTGTATAAAATGTACACCAGATTTGCGGAGAGAAATTCTTGGAAAGTAGAACCTATTGAAATTACAGATTCAGATATGGGTGGCTACAGCAAGATAATATTTGCTATTAAATCTAAAGGTGTGTACTCAAAACTTAAATTTGAAGCTGGTGCACATAGAGTACAAAGAGTACCAAAAACAGAATCACAAGGAAGAGTCCATACATCTATTGCCACTGTAGCTGTTCTTCCAGAGGCTGAAGAAGTTGATATAAACATTGATCAAAACGATTTAAAAGTAGATGTTTACAGATCTAGTGGTCCTGGTGGACAAAGTGTTAACACAACTGACTCTGCTGTACGAATAACTCACATTCCTACAGGATTAGTTGTCTCTTGCCAAGATGAAAAATCACAGTTACAAAATAAAGAAAAAGCAATGAGAATTCTGCGTGCGAGATTATTAAAGGCTGAACAAGAAAAAGCTGCTGCTGAGCGTGCAAAAGATAGGAAAGAACAAGTTGGATCAGGGGAGCGATCTGACAAGATTAGAACTTACAACTATAAAGACAACAGAGTTTCTGATCACCGTATTAATTTAACTATTAAAAAATTAGACCAGGTATTAGATGGAGATCTTGATGAATTTGTTGAAGCACTGGTTTCTGACCATGAAGCTTCTCGTTTAGCTAATTTGGAAGATTAATGAATATTCAGAGCATACCTGAACATGAATTAGCACGACTACGAGAAAAAGCTAAAGAAGTTGCTGGTTCACGAGATGACTACAGTTCGTTTTATACAGAACTCTTAACAAGAAGACTAAATGGGGAACCTTTACAATATATTGAAGAGTACATACCGTTCTACTCAATCCAAGTAAATGTCGATAGCAGGGCACTAATACCAAGACCTGAAACAGAATTTCTAATTCAAATTATTAAAGAAAATATCAAAAGTCCAAAAAGATTTTTAGACATAGGCACTGGTTCTGGATGTATAGCTTTAATGTTAAAGAAGTTATTTCCAGAAAGCAGTGTTGACGCTGTAGATATTTCAGAAGCTGCTCTGGAGTTAGCTGTTGAAAATTCAAACATAAATGGATTAGAGGTAAATTTTTATACTTCTGACCTGTTATCAAATATTGAAAAAACAGATTTTGATTGCATCGTTGCTAATCTTCCATATATTCCTTCAAAACAATTAGAAAAACTTGATAGTGAAGTAATTGACCATGAGCCCCTTGTTGCTTTAGACGGAGGAGAAGATGGTCTCTTATATATTTCAAGGTTAATTGATCAAATAGAGCAAAAAGAAATTGCTGACATGATGCTTTTTTTGGAGATTGATGAAACACATGGAAAAGCACTATTAGATAGGTTGAGTAACTGGGCTGAGGTTAGAGTAGAGAAAGATTTGGCTGAGAGAGATAGGTACATAGTTGCAAGAAGATAATATACAAAAGGCTATTGCTTGTATTAAAAATCAAGAAGTAGTTGGGATTCCTACGGAAACAGTTTATGGAATTGGTGTAGACCCTCTTTCTCAAGCAGCTGTTGATAAGATATTTAATTTAAAAGAGAGAGATGAGAATAAACCACTTTCAATACTTGTACATTCATTTCATGACCTCATAAAGTTAAAAATAATTTCAAAAGTTCCTGAAATTGTTGAATTATATTGGCCTGGTCCTTTAACAATAATTGTAGAATCTGAGTTAAATTTTGCTGATGGTGTTGGTACAAAAAATCCAAACAGTATTGGCATAAGGGTTCCAGATAACGAATTGGCATTAGAGCTTTTGAAAAAGACGGGTCCTTTAGCTGTAACGAGTGCAAATATTTCTGGCCAAGAGGATATTACAAATGAGAAAGATGCAGAATCTGTATTTGGAGACAAAATTGGTCATTATTTACAAGGTAGTGCTTTACACGGTAGTGGTTCAACTATTGTTGATTTTAGAGATGAGGAATTTAAAGTAATTCGAGAAGGCCCACTTAAATGGCCGCCAAGTTACTGTTAGAATATAACTATGAATCAAAAAGGTGTTTCACAAGAAAATTTGACTGCGGTCGATAACGAGTTAGCTCATTTAATTGAAAATGATCTTAAAAGGCAAAACTCTCATATTCATCTAATAGCATCTGAGAATTTTGCTTCACAAGCTGTAATGGAGGCTTCAGGCTCAGTATTAACAAATAAATATTCTGAAGGCGTTCCTGGTAGAAGGTATTACGAAGGATGTGAGGTCATTGATCAAATAGAGCAGTTAGCTATAGATAGAGCGTGTGAACTTTTTAATGCAGAACATGCAAATGTACAACCTCATTCAGGTGCTTCAGCAAACTTAGCTGCGTATTTAGCACTTTTAAAACCTGGAGATGACGTGCTAGGAATGTCACTAGATC
>Ga0213864_10000460_pt1 | contig 18310 bp, 22 predicted proteins | sample PICome_5_FD_160078 | JGI IMG/M metagenome (GOLD analysis project Ga0213864, IMG submission 160078) | Coastal seawater microbial communities near Pivers Island, North Carolina, United States - PICO247 | ecosystem: Environmental > Aquatic > Marine > Coastal | place: USA: North Carolina... | reverse complement strand
GCACGCACTTAGCGAAGAAGAGTATCAAAAGAAAAAAGAGAACTACGAAACAAATAAGAATAAATAACAAAACATAACTAACTTAGAGCATTAAATTAAAATAAGAAATTCTACTCCCCAATTTTTTTTAGTGCTCTTATATTAATTAGGAGCATAAAATGTCAAAAATTAATCTAATTACATCCGTTTTAAATACTGTAAGCGCACCAATTGGACGTCTATTAATTTCTTTTATTTTTCTAATGTCAGGTTTGAATAAAATTGGTAATTACGCAAACACATCTGGCTGGATGGAGTCTATGGGAGTCTCAAGCTCTCTTTTACCATTAGTTATAATTATAGAAATTCTGGCTGCCATTGCAATTATAGTAGGCTGGAAAACTAAAATTGCAGCGTTTCTTTTAGCAGGGTTCTGCGTATTGTCAGGTTTAATATTTCATAACGACTTTAGCAACCAAATTGAAATGATAATGTTAATGAAAAATTTTGCTATAGCAGGTGGTTTTTTAATTTTAGTAGCTAATGGCCCAGGTAACTTTTCCTTAGATAAAAAACTAGGAGATAAGATATGATTAATCATCACAAATTTAAAAATCTTGGGGGAGCCAATCATGGATGGTTAAATGCCAAGCATCATTTTAGTTTTGCTAATTATTATGATCCACAAAAATTATGTCACGGAGAATTAATGGTAATAAATGATGATAGAATTGCCCCTAATACAGGTTTTGATACACATCCACATCAGAATATGGAGATTATCACATACGTTCGCAAAGGAGCTATTACACACAAAGATAATAAAGGCAATCAAGGTAGGACTACTGCAGGAAATGTTCAAGTTATGAGTGCCGGAACCGGGATATATCATTCTGAGTTTAATTTGGAAAATGAAGAAACTAATATTTATCAGATTTGGATAAAGCCTAAAACAGTTGGTATTGAACCTGAATGGAATATGGCTGAATTTCCCAAAGAACCAGTTGAAGATTCTTTGCAACTATTAGTTTCAGGAGACAAAACAGCTCCCCTAAATATAAACCAAGATGCCAGAATTTATGCTGGCAGATTGAACAAGGGTATAAAAGTAAAACACAATGTAATTGGTAAAGCTTATGTTCTAATATCGGAAGGAAATATTGACGTTAACGGTAATAAAACTGAAAAAGGAGATGGTCTTTCTATTTCAGATGAAACATCTTTAGAATTTGAAGCATTAAATGATGCTGAGTTACTCATAATTGAAGTGCCTGGTAAAGAAAATGCACGTTAACTCTTAAGTACTATCTGGATGAGTTTTTCTTATTAAATAACTATCTTTTAAACCTATTTTTACTAATGGAGATAAAAAATGAAAAAAAATATTTTAATTATTGGCGGAAGCCTGCGAGCAAAGTCTTTTAACAAATATCTGGCATCAAATTTAATTGAAATTGGAAAGGAAAAATTCAATTTTGAAATATTTTCTGATTTTAATCTCCTTCCACATTATAACACAGATGATCACAATCAAGATAATTGGCCAAAAACCTTATTAGAATTAGAAGAAAAGATAAAAAAAGCCGATGGAGTCATATTTGTAACACCCGAGTATAATTTCTCAGTACCAGGTTACTTAAAAAATTGTATTGATTGGATTTCTAGATTACCCAACCAACCTCTAGACAAAAAACCAGTTTGCATACAATCTGCTTCTTTAGGGCCTCTTGGTGGAGCAAGGGTCCAGTATCACTTAAGACAAATATTAGTATTTTTAAATGCCAGGGTAATGAATAAAAATGAAATATTTGTTACATTTGCAAATCAAAAATTCGACGAAAACTCTGGCAAATTAACTGATGATATAACAATTGACTTTATAGGAAAACAGCTTGATGCTTTTTATGATTTCATTGACGAATAGCATAAGGACTAGAAAATGAGCGAACCTAAGATTACAAAACAAGATGTTTTAAATGCTTCAAGCGAAATGCTTAATAAGGATTTGTATGTTGTGTTTACAAAGCCAATTAATGGAATGATCCCTGTTATGGAAAATCTAGAAGACCATCTAAAATTTCAAGTTTCATTAGAAAAACAAGGAATAATGTTTGGAGCAGGTCCATTTTGGGAGGATAATGAAATTGACTGGAATGGAGAAGGAATGGTTATAATAAGAGCAAATTCCGTTAATCATGCCAAAGAGATTGCCAGCTCTGATCCTATGCACAAGTCAGGTGCAAGAAGCTTTACAGTCCGGCCATGGTTACTTAACGAGGGCAATATAGAAATATCTCTAGATTATTCTACAGGAAAATTTAAAGTTAAGTAGCTATTTGGTTTTAATGCATGACAAAATTAAATTTTTTAATTTCGTATTTTATAGATGAAAACTTTCCAAAATTTAGATGATTTCTTAGACTTTGCTTGGGTACAGATATCTCGTGGTAAAGTTGATAAAAAATCACCCGCCAGGCACCCTACTTTCATTACATCAAGCCCAAATAATTTCCCAAGTGCTCGTACCTTAGTTATGAGGCAGTGTGATAGAAAAAACAATCAGATAGAATTTCATACAGACATCGCTAGCACTAAAATACTATCGCTTAAAAAGAATTCTCATGCGGGAATTCATATTTGGCTACCAAAAGTCAATTTACAAATTCAGATGAATGTTAATGTTGAAGTCAAGAATGGTGACATTACTATTCCTTACTGGAACAATGTTCCAGCCAACTCTAGAACTGCATATGGAACTATTCCTGCTCCAGGCACTGTTATCAAAAATCCTATTGACTATGAATATGCCCCTGATCAAAAACGTTTTGCTGTTTTGATATGCCATATACAGAAAATTCAATTACTACTTTTAGGTGACAAACATATTCGTGCTAAATTTAAAAAGGAAAGAAATTGGCATGGAGAATGGCTCTCACCATAAAATAGGATAAAATTTAATAAAAAAATTTTTACTAAATATCTTTGGAAACATCATCCAATTTTTAATGATTTTATTAGAAAATATATTGCCTCTCACCAATTTAATTATTATTTAAAAAACTAAAATGGTTTTAGTTATGAATATTCTTAATATGTTGTAAATTATTAGTTAGGAAATCTGATCTGAGAAGATATAACTGAAAAGAAGTATTTTTAATTTTTATAAAGGTTAGTTATGAAAGCATACTGGGTAGCACGTTCAAAAATTATAGATCCTATTAATTATAAAAAATACACTGATCAAGTTCCCGCTATTATAGCTAAGTTCGGAGGAAAAGTTTTAGCAAGAGGTGGAAATTTTAAAATTCTTGAAGGTACTGATAAGTTTCACAGATTTGTAGTTATAGAATTCCCATCCTTAAAACATGGAGAAGAATGTTGGAGCTCCGAAGATTATAAAAATGCCTCTTTTCATAGAAAAAATGGTGCTGGAGAGGTAGATTTAATACTTGTAGAAGAAGGTGATGCAACAAAATAGTATAAAAAATCATGCTAATACTTCTGTTTTAAGAAATTTCTTTTCTTATTTAATATTTTTAAACAATTAAGTTATTATAATCTAATGAAAATAAAAACTACAATAGCCGGAAGTCTTCCTAAGCCCACATGGTTAGCAGAACCAGAAAAATTATGGGCAGAATGGAAATTAAAAGATTCAGATTTGTTTAAAGGACAATGTGAAGCAGCATTGCATTGGATAAAATTCCAAGAAAAAACTGGAGTAGATGTAATATCTGACGGCGAGCAATTTAGAAAACATTTCGTACATGGTTTTTTAGAATCCATTCAAGGTATTGATTGGAATAAGATGACTACAATGGGTATTAGAAATGATCGATATGACGCCGAAGTGCCCACTGTAGTAAATGAACTAAAGAGATTAGAAACAGTTCACTCTAAAAGTACAGAGTTTTGCTTAAAAAATACTTCAAATGATTTTAAAATTACTTTACCTGGCCCAATGACTATATGTGATACCATAGCCAATGGCTTCTACAGTTCTAGAAAAGAAATGGCATTTGAATTTGCAAAGATATTAAATGCAGAAGCTCTTGAACTTGAAAAACTTGGGGTTCATACAATTCAATTTGATGAACCTGCTTTTAATGCTTTTACAAAGGAAGCATCCGAATGGGGTGTTGAAATACTTGAAGTAGCCGCCTCTGGTCTCAAATGTAAGACAGCTGTTCATATTTGTTATGGATACGGGATTAAACAAAATATTGACTGGAAGAAAACTCTTGGAAATGAATGGAAGCAATACGAAGACTTTTTCCCCGCTTTAAATAAAAGCTCTATTGATCAAGTTTCATTAGAATGCGCTAATAGTCGAGTGCCATTAGATGTCTTAAAAATGTTAAGTAGTAAAGAAATCCTTGTAGGGGTAATAGATGTAGCCAACCTTGAGATAGAAACGCCCAGTGAAGTTTGTAAACTTTTGGAAAAAGTTTCTGCATATGTTGATTATAACAATATAATTGCTTGTACAAATTGTGGAATGGCTCCGATGCCTTTTAATATTGCTGAAGAAAAAATTAAGTCTTTAGTAGATGGCGCAAATTTATTTACTAAATCTCTATGATATTAAAGAAATATAATCTTAATAATTTGAATTTGTATAAGCATTTTTAATAATATGTGCGGTAGGTTTGTAATTTCATCTAAGAACCCTTTTGATTTGGAATATACGCCTTCTTATAACGTAACCCCATCACAATTAATTCCTATTAAAACAAAAAATGGATCAAAATTGATAAAATGGTCATATTCTCCATTATGGAAAAAAGATATGAACTTAATTAATTGCCGTTCTGAAACAATGAAAGAAAAACCATCTTTCAAGGAAGCAAAAAGATGTATTATTTTTCATGACGGTTGGTATGAATGGCAAAGGAAAGGTAAAGAAAAGATACCTTTTTATCATTCGAGTAAATGTAAAAATTTTGCTGGCCTTTATAATGAAATTGGTTGCTTAATCCTTACTCGGAATTCTGCAAACAAGATTAATCATATACATCATCGACAACCAGTTTTATTAAATGATAATGAAATTTTAAGTTATCTTGAAGGTGAAGATATTTTAAATAGTTCTGCAAATAATGAAGTTGAATTTTATCAAGTTAGTAAAGATGTGAATAATCCACAAAATAACAACCCAAAATTAATTAATGCGGTGGATTTTTAGTGAAATAAATATAATAAAATAAAAACAAACAAGATCCCTACAAAAGTTTAGATTTTCATTTTAAACTTCACAAAATTGAATGAATCAAAATATTACTGCAATCAACTAGTCTTCTTCTAACTTATTAAGTTCTACTCTAGCTTTCCAAACGACAACGCACTCTCCGCATCTTTCAGTAGCTTTTCTAATAGCTCTGTAAGCGGGATGTTTTTTGCAACCTTTCGACAGTATTTTGAGTAACTCAATTTTTTTTTCTAGGTTTTTAGAATTCATAGTTTTATTTTAAATTAATGATATACAAAAATTTATTTCCAGCCTCGTGTCATCTTTCCTTTATCCTTGAAATCAACAATTGAGAATGTTTTTTCTATTAAAGTATAATCATTGTAACCTAAACGGGCAATCACCTTCATTTTCAGGACATCAACAATACCATCATCTGTGATGAACTCATCTTTAATATGTATTCCAATAACTTGACCAATCACAACATGGTGAAAACCGTCTTTTCCTGGTAGTTCAACTGTTTTATGATACTTACATTCAAAATGAACTGGTGATTCAGCAACCCTTTTGGGTTTTACGTTTATAGAGCTTATCGGTGTAAGGCCAGTTTCAAGCAATTCGTCTGTTTCAGATTCCATTATCCAACTAGTATCATTCATTTGATGACGAGTATCCCATGTACTAACATTTACAACAAATTCACCGGTTTCTTCAGCATTTAAGACACTATCCTTTTTAGAGCCGTCTACTCTATTACCTGCAGAAAACATAACAAACGGAGGATTATAAGATAGACCATTAAAATAACTGTATGGCGAAAGGTTTCCAATACCATCTTTACTAATAGTACTAATCCAACCTATTGGCCGTGGAACTGTTAAGGCTTTAAAAGGATTATAAGGTAGTCCATGATTATTTTTTGCGGTATCGTAGTACATAAGAGTTTCCAAATATTATTGATAATTTTACAATAATTAACTTTAGACTTAAAACTTTAACTACCAAACTAAAATAATCTTTAATTATAAATTTATAAATCTAATATTTCTTCTCTTATTGATTTAGTTTAATATTTTTAATAATTTTAATTTTTCGTTGGGATAAAATGACAATTAATGTAGGCATAATTGGTTTAGGGATAATGGGAACTCGTATGTTAACACATATGAGACTACACAAACAATTTAAACCAGATTATTTATGGGATCCAAACCCTATTGCTTGTGAAAATGCTATTAAACAAGATAGTGAATGTACTATTATGAAAAGTGCTGATGAAGCTATAGAAAAAGCTGATTTAGTATATCTAGCTTGTCCTCCAACTGTAAGAGAAGATTATGCTATGAAAGTTGTTGAATCAGGCAAAGCTCTTTTTATTGAAAAACCATTTGGTATAAATATACAAGATAGTAAAATTTTTATTGAAAAACTAAAAAATTTTAATGTTCCTATAGCTGTAAATTTTACTCAAGCAGCTGGCGATCCTTTATCAGATTTACTGGCAAGCAAAGATAAACAGGAAATGGGAGAAATCCTTGGTGCAGACATTATAGTAACTTACTCTAAATGGCCTCGTGAGTGGCAAAAAGAAGCTGATTGGCTTCGTTTCAAAAAGGAAGGAGGTATGACTAGAGAAGTAATATCTCATTTTATTTTTTTTATAGAACGAGTTTTAGGACCACTAAAAGTAAAATGGGCAAAAACCTTTTACCCTTCTGACCCTTTACTTTGTGAAACTGATGTTCTTGCAAGGTTAGAAACTAAAGATGGTCTTCCTGTTAATATACTGGCAAGTGTAGGCGGTATTCAACCCGATAGACAAGAATTTATAATTAAGGGTACTAAACAAAGTAGGAAAGTAGAAGAATTTCATAAGGATTCTCTGTCGACAGGTAATGATTTCATTCCTCTTCGTGACAAAAATGAAGACCCTAGAGCTGTAAGTTTAAAATCTCAACTTGATGATTTGTACCTCAAAATAAATAATAAACCAAATAGATTGGCTACAATTGATGAAGCCTTTAGGGTACAAAAGATAGTAGAAGAAATTTTATCAAAAACTTAAAATTGAAAAACTATGTGTCAGAATGCAATGTCATTTTGTAAATAATTAAAATCTTAAATTTAAATTTACTAATTCAAAATATAAAAACTGTATTTGACGTTGACATAATGATCTCTTTTATGAGTAAATTATTATATTTAATATTTATTATTATGGGAGATCAGTTAAATGAAAATTAGTAGAAGAAAATTAATTGTTTTAGGTGGTGGAGCGTTAGCATCATCTGCTTTATCAATGCCTGCAATCGCCTCTCGTAAAAAAATAAAAGTTGGGGCTTTAAGATTTACTTCTCATTCGGCAAGTTTTATAGCCAAAGAACGTGGATATTTCAAAAAAGCTGGTCTAGATGTAGATTTTGAGTTTTTTCAAGCTGCTCAACCAATGGCAATTGCTATTGCTTCAGGAGATATTGATTATGCTGTAACAGCAATATCTGGTGGGCTAATATCTCTTGCAGAAAAGGGAGCAATTAAAGTCATAGGTGGAGCTTTGAGTGAAGAGGCTGGAATTGATGGACAAAAATTCCTTGTCTCAGACAAAGCTTACAAAGCTGGAGTAAGAAGTACAAAAGATCTTAATGGAAAAAGATATGCCGTAACACAAGCAGGATCATCTTTTCATTATATGGGTTCTAAGATGGCTGATGCAGAAAACATCAAATTATCTTTTGTTCCGTTACAAAAAGTTGGAGCTATTATAGGAGCTCTGAAATCTGGTCAGGTTGATGCTTGGTCAATTGTACCGCACATAGCAAAGCCACTATCAAAAGGCGGCTCTGTACATATTATTGGTAATGTAGCAGATTATCTTCCTAACTATCAAATAACTACAGTTTTTACTTCAGAAAATAATGCAAAAAATGAACGTAATCTTACCAAAAACTTTTTAACAGGCTTCAGTGAAGGAATTGATGATTATGCGTCAACTATGATTGATAAAAAAAATGGAGATGCTGGAATAAATGAAATGGTCGACTTAATTCATAAATATGTATATACAAGTCGACCAAGAGCAAAAGCTGCTCCTTCTATTATTAATGGAACAATGCGATTAAGTGCTGGAGCTTCTTTAAATCTTCGGTCAGTTAAAGATCAACTAGATTGGTTTAAATCTGAAGGTTTAGTCAAAAAAAGTATAACTATAGATACTTTAGTAGATCAATCTTATGTAAAAATTATAAGTTAATTATACCTGTCCTGAGCAATTAAAGCTCAGGACAATTTAATTTATGAATATTCAAATTAAAAACCTAAATCATTTTTATGATCAGTCGAAAGTTTTAAGTGATATCAACTTAGAAATTATGAGTGGACAAATTTTGTCTATTATTGGACCTTCCGGTTGTGGCAAATCTACACTATTACGATTGATAGGTGGACTTGAAAAACCAATTTCTGGTGAAATAACTCAAATCGGATCACAATCGAAAGCCTGTTTAAATCCAATCACCTATATTTTCCAAGACTTTGCCTTACTTCCATGGAGAACTGTTGAGGAAAATGTTTCATTAGTGCTTGAAGACCATTCTTTATCTCTAAAAAATAAACGTGCAATCATAGATGATGTATTAGATAGAACAAAACTTAAAGATTTTTCTTACGCACTACCCAAACAGTTGTCTGGAGGTATGAAACAACGTGTAGCTATTGCAAGAGCATTAGCAGTTAATCCAGAGGTGCTTCTAATGGATGAACCTCTATCTGCACTAGATAGCCAAACCAGAGAATTACTTTTAGAAGATTTTATTAATTTATGGGATAGAAAGCCTTTTACTGCAGTTTATATTACTCACAATCTCTCAGAGGCTGTTCGTCTTGGTAATAAAATTATAGTCCTTTCAAGAAGACCTGGTAAAATTATTGAAACAATTTCTATTGAAAAGCCAATTTCAGACCGAAAATCAATAGATAAGGATCTAGATGAATATCAAAAACATCTTTGGGATATAATGCATGATGAAGCAAGAGCAGCTGATGCCGAGCTATTAAATGTCTAATAAATATTCTCTAAATAGTTCAAAAAATTTAAATTTAAGCAAACCTGTTCCTTTTGTTGGTAAAGGTTTTCAACCTAAAACAAAACGTTGGATGAGTTATTTTATTTTTTTTATTATTATTACTATTCTTGAGTTGTCGACTGTATCTGGTTTAATCTCATCTTTAACTTTACCAAAGCCATCTGATGTTTTAATAACCATTATTGATCTTTTTCAATCTGGTTTGTTATTCAAACATCTATTTCCATCAATTTTGAGACTTATTATAGGGGCTATTTTAGGCATTAGTCTTGGTATTACTATTGGGACACTCATTGGTTTGTTTTCATACATAAGATCTGGATTGGTACCCATAATAGCAGCTATTTTTCCAATACCCAAAATAGCATTACTACCATTATTTGTAATATGGTTTGGAATTGGAGAAGGTTCTAAGTATGCACTTATAGCACTTGGCACATTTACACCAACTGTGGTAGCAACTTATGGAGCTGTAGATAATGTTGATAGAACCTTAATTAGAATGGGACAAAGTTTTGGTTTAAGTTGGTTTTCTATAGTTTATAAAATTGTATTACCTGGAGCAATGCCTGGAATTTTATCTGGCTTGAGAATTAGTCTTGCAATAGGAATCATTTTACTAGTAGCAGCTGAAATGCTTGGTGCAGAGTATGGAATTGGCGCATATATTTTAGAAGCTGGTTCTTTATATGATCTTGAAAGACTGTTTGCTGGGGTTACAATATTATCCATTTTAGGAATAACAGTTAGTATCCTAGTTTCTATACTTGAACAAAAAATATTAAAGTGGCGTACTTAAATCAGAAACTTATATTCCACAAATATTTTTAAAATCATTATAGATGTCTAAAAAACCTGAAGTATCATATTTGAAATATTTTGTACCTTGGTTAATCCAATTCATTTCTAAGGAAATATGTTTTGTATTAATAATTCTTTTAACGAATAGATTGTTATTTTTTGTTAAATAAAAATTTGATCGCCATTTTCTAGGATTATAAAGCTTTATATCATATTCAGTATCATCAAATTTTATAATTGTTGACAACACGTTAAACATGCCCTCTGTTTCAGAAATTTTAATATTCGGTTTTTTTGTGAAGCCAAAGAACGAAGATATATTTTTCTTTGCATCACACTTAAACATGATAGAAGAGTATGTATTTATGAGAGGGCCTTCTATGTCTGGAAATGATGGAACTTTATTACTAATCAAAAAAAATGTTTTAGTTTCGTCGGATTTATTAATTTTTTCTATAATTTTCCAATTTTGATCACTGTATACAGGAAAAATGATAAAAATTGTGGAAATTAAAAAAAATAATATCTTCAAGATATCTCACTAATTAAGTTAAGAATTTACTTATATATTAATATTATATCTAAAAATACTATAAAATGTTATAAATAGATATGAATGATACAAAAAATAACAATTCATTTTCATTTAAAGATGAATTACACGCCAGGCCATATATTAAATTAGGAAATAACTTAAGAACTTTTCATTTTGCCTATTTAATTAAAGATAATGATGAAATAAAAGCCTGGAAACACCTTAACAAATATCTAATAAGTGAAGGCTTTCAAAAATTACCAAAGGAACATTATAAATATTGGGTAGCCGAGAATGAAAATTTAATTATTCGATATGAATGTCATACAGAGTTCATCTCATTAACTTTAATATACCCAAACACAATTCTTTCACAAAAAAAGAAAATCCCAAATCTTTTTGATGATGAATTTTTAAGTAAATTACCTTCTCAATTTTTAGAAAACTTCCCTGGAAAACATTTTCTATCAACATGGATTGAAATGGCCTCATCAGCCTATAATTACCAACCTATTGATGTGGAAAAATATTTTTTTCATGACAATTTCTCAGGCTCTAATGTTGCCGAAGATGGAGCAAACGTTTTTATTTCTTTTAAAACTGATAGTTCTAATTTTATAGGTTCAGGGTTTAGAAGAGTTTTTATTCAAAACAAAAACCTTAGAACCAGAAGAACTGGTAGACTTCTTCAAAGAATTGTTGAGTTAGAAACTTATCAAGTTCTCTCTTTACTAGGACTTTCTCAAGTGAGAACAGAAACTGCTAATTTAAGTTATCTTGAGAAAAAAATAACGGAAATAACTAAATCTGTCTCTGGTAAGGCAAAAAAAAATTTAGTAAATAAGTCTAATACTAATCAAAATTATCAAAATGATCTTAATGAACTTTCGTATGTAGTTGCTAAAATTGAAGAGATTGCTTCGTCTACTAATTATCGACTATCTGCTACTTCTGCTTACTATAAACTAGTAGAACAAAGAATTATAGATTTAAGAGAAGAAAGACTTAAGTCTTTTCAAACACATAATGAGTTCTTAAGCAGAAGATTACAACCTGCCATTAGGACTTGTGAAGCATTCTCTAGAAGACTTGAATCATTAGCAGTTAGAGCACAAAGGGCTGACAATTTAGTTAGAACTCAAATTGAAATGAGTATCCAATTACAAAATAAAAATCTATTAGAATCTATGGAAGTGAGAGCGAGAGCACAGTTACGCCTTCAAGAGACTGTAGAATCCTTATCAATAGTCGCAATTACTTATTATGTTGTAGGCCTATTGTCTACTTTAGTTGAACCTATTGATTTTAATAAAATATTTATTAGTAAAAGCGTATTTTTATCATTAAGTGTGCCAATAATTTTAATTATTATATGGTATTTAGCTAAAATGGTTAGAAAAAAAATTAAAAAAATTAGTTAACTTATTGAAATTTTTAAATTATCTAATTTTTGAGTTTGTTTTGTTTAAGAATATCTTCAATATAATTGGGTAAAAAAATATTTTTATTGAAGCATTTTAAAATGTTATCTTCTCTTCTTTTAATTGCTAATTCATCAAAGCCAATATACGTCATTGCTTTCTTTAATTCTATTAGTGTATTTTTGATTAAGGTCCTGGCATTTAAATGATCTGATTTCATCCTGATAGCTGCAATGCAGTCAGCTATATCCTCTTTTAGAATACGTTCTTTACTATTTTGTGGTAAATTTATGTTTTCAAGGTCTCCTGTTTGATGATGTGCACATTCATGAAAATCCACAAACATTTGAAGAGATTTAGGTGAATTGTCATAATTAAATCTATAAATTATAGGCTTTCCCGAAGCATCCTTCTTTGCAATACCAATGGTGATCTTACCTGTCTTAGACTTCATGTTTTCAAACTTAACTGCCTCCCCTTTATTGTTAAAACATTCAGGTGGGTCAGTAATCTCATATTTTGCAAATATTTTTTGTGGGTATGAAAAAAATAACAAACAATAAAATATTAAAATTAGAGTATTAATCTTCATCAAATTTTAATTAAAATATAATTTTTTACAAAAGTTTCCTATACTTTCAATTGCTAACTCAGCATCTTTTAAAATATGTGCATTGCCATGCCAACCATGAAACATGTCTGTCCATATTTCGATATTAATATCTACATTAGCTTTCTTGGCTTTTTCGTAAAACCTTTTACTATCATCTAGCATTGTTTCAGCAGTACCAACTTGAATTAAAATTGGTGGTAATTCTGATAAGTCTCCAAAAAGAGGTGAAGCTAAAGGTAATGAAAATGATAAATCTTTAAGATAAAGACCAGCCATTCTATCTAAATATTTTTTACTTATGATTGGATCAATTTCTTCATTCGTCGTCATTGTATTTCCGGATTGCGAAAGATCTGTCCAAGGACTAATAGCAACAGCACCTAAAGGCTGAGTACCTTTATTATCTTTAATTTTTAATAATAATGCTAAACATAAACCACCCCCAGCTGATTGGCCACTTACAATTATATTTTGGGGATTAATTCCTTGCTTCAATATCCAGTTATAAGCTGTGTAAGTGTCATCAATTGCCGCAGGAAAAGGATGTTCAGGCGCTAATCTATAATTTATTGACAAACATTGTACACCTGCCTGCTCTGATATTCTAGCAACTGTTGCTCGTGTGGATGCAATTGAACCTCTATAATATCCACCACCATGAATAAACATAAATATTTTATTGGTATTTACCTTACCGCAAGATATCCATTCTGCATGGACACCATCAGCTATTATTTTTTCAACTTTTGTATTTTCAGGTAATGGGATTTTCGAACCAGCTTCTTCTGTTTCTTCTCTTAATTGCTTAATAGATTTATTTTCTGTATAAGGGTTTTTTCTTTTTGCAGCTATTATTTCTTTTAGTATGTTTTTATCTGTCATTTAAATTTTCACTCTATAATTTATTGTTAACTTGATGATAATGAAAAATCTAAAATATTAATACTCGTTATTTTGCCTATAATTTTCTTTTTAAGAGTTTAATTATTTTTTTGATTAATATAGGAAACATACCAATAAATATAAATGTTAACATTAGTTTTGGTGACATTATATCAGACAATGACTTGATTTCAGATAATTGAGTTCCTGCAAAAACATAAAGAGCAGTTGCTGGCAACATACCCAATTGACTAATCCAGTAAAATGTCCACGTTTTTATAGGCATTAAAGCTGTAATAATATTAATTATAAAAAAGGGAAATAAGGGAACCATTCTTAAAGCAAATAAATAAAAGGCTCCTTCCTTTTCAAAACCTATGTAAAATTTAGTTAACTGAGCTTTATATCTTTTTTTGACTATGTCATGTCCAATAAACCGAGCCATCAAAAAAGCAAATGTTGCTCCTATTGAGCTTCCAAATGAGACTAATACTAATCCATAAACAAATCCAAACAATGCACCACCTATTAAAGTAAGAGCAAGCGCAACTGGTAATGAAAACATTGCGGTAATTATATAAATAAAAAGAAAAATAACATGGACGAGAAGCTTACTTTGATCATAATAATTTAATAAAAGTTGTTGTTGAACTTTAATATTGTCAAGAGTTAAAAACCTATCAATTTCAAAAATAAAAAAGAAAATTACTACTGAAATTAGAATTAAAAATAAAGAAATTTTATATAATTTTTGAGACATAAATATTAAACTGTCAGTGGTTAATAAATATATTTTATTTAAATAATAGAGTTCTTAATAACTATAACCCCTTGCCGAAACTGGCCATATATCAATAACAGTATCATTTTTCATGACAACATACCAATCATGTAAATTACAGGTTGGATCGCAATGACCTGGGATTAAGAACAACTTATCATTGATATTTAAAGAGTTTTCAGGATCATTTATTATACCATGTTCATCTGAGCATTTTAAATAATCAACATTAGAGGCAAATACTTTAGGCAAACCACTATCAACAGCAATAGATTTTAATCCTGCATCTACTACAGCTTGTTTATCTATAACATTAGACATAACAGATGATAGAACAAACAGAGAATTTTCAAAATCATTTGTATTATTAATTTTGTTGTCATGTTTTAATGAAGAGTAATGAGCATCCATAAAGGCATACGAGCCAACCTGTATTTCATCATACACATTTTCGTTTACTTCTAAATCAAAGCAACCTGTTCCAACTCCAGTTATAATTGGAGAAAAATTATTAAATTTATCTTTTAATTTATTGATTTTAATACATGTTTTTTTTACAGCTTCTTTTCTTTTATTAAAATCCTCGATATGCTGAATGGAACCATTATAAGCTTGGAAACCAACAAAATTAACAGAACTTAATTTATTAATTAATAAAATCAATTTTTCAATCTCATTGAAAGATTGAATGCCGCATCTATTTGCCCCACAATCAAATTCTATATATAGATCTATTTGTGTATTCTTTTCTTTAGCGGACTTATTAATATTAATTATATTTTCTTCATCATCAACACAGCAGGAAAGTTTTATTCCATTACTAGATATACTTGTTAATCTATTAATTTTAAACAAATCCGTCACCTGGTTGGTTATTAGAATATCTTGAATACCCTGTCTTGCAAATACTTCTGCTTCACTTACTTTTTGACAGCAAATACCATGAGCCCCACCAAATTTAATTTGGAAGTCAGCTACATTAAATGATTTATGCATTTTAGCATGAGGTCTCAATTTAACATTGTTATTGAGAACAAATTCCTTCATTTTAAGTATGTTTTTTTCAAATTTATTATAATCAATTACTAAACAAGGTGTTTGTATTTCGTTTACATTCATTCCTATCTTAGCTGGAATATTAAAACCTACTTCGTAATCATCGAAATTCATAAAAATCTATCTTTCAACTTTGTTATTGGTATGTTTATTATAAATATATTATATACTAATTAATAAATTGGAATTAATTCTCGAGGGTTTTTAAAATGAAATATTTACATACAATGATAAGAGTAACAAATATAGAGGAATCTCTTGACTTTTATTGCAATAAACTGGGCTTAGTTGAGATCAGAAGAAAAGATGTACCTGAAGGTAGATTTACACTTATTTTCCTTGCAGCACCAGAAGATGAAAACACTGCTATTGAGACAAGATCTCCTGAAATTGAATTAACATATAATTGGGATCCTGAAAATTACGATAAAGGTAGGAATTTTGGACATTTAGCTTTTTCTGTTAAAAATATTTATGAAACTTGTCAGAAGCTTATGGATGCAGGTGTTACTATAAATAGACCTCCAAGAGAAGGTAGGATGGCTTTTGTTAAATCACCAGACAATATTTCCATTGAATTACTTCAACAAGGTGAAAACCTCGAGATTTCTGAGCCTTGGTCAAGTATGGAAAATATTGGAAGTTGGTAATAAAAAAACCTTATTAAATAAAAACATTCGAGGATTAAATGTTAGAAATTATTGGATTTTTAGGATTATTGCTTGCTTCTAATGAAAACATCAAACTAGATAAATCCAAGGTTAATCAAACTAAAAACTTTGTAAATTATAAAACTTTTTCTAATAATGATTTAGTTTATAAGGAGAAAGAATTTAATTTATCATGGAAAATGGTTAATAATTCGATTACTAAAACGCCTATTGAAATTAAAAATAAACTAAAGATTATGTGCAAAAACCATAATAAATCAGTGTTGGTTAAAATTAAATCTTATGCAAATGATAAAGTTGTAGGAACTTTTGATTGCAGGCTATAGCGTTTCTAATTGATTGATTAGATTTAATACAGCCTCTGTTTTATCCTCATTTGTATTCAATTTTTTTTGATAAAATAGTTTTTGGTCAGGTCTTATTTTAATTTGCCCTGATGACTTGTTTATAAATGTAATTAACTTATCTGCATCTTTAAAAAAATTATTTTTAAAACCTAACAATAGTCCTTTTGGACCAGCATCAACAAAATTTATCCTATTTTTAAGACATTTATTTTTAATCATTAATGTTGTTAGTAAATTTATTACCTCGGTTGGTGGAGGACCAAATCTGTCAAACAATTCATCAGAAAAGTTTTTAATATCATCAGTATTTAATAACTCACCTGCTTTTCTATATAAAGACATTCTTGTGGACAAATCATTAACATAGTCTTCAGGTATCAAAACAGAAAGACCTAATGAAATTGAAGGTGACCAAACCTCTTCAACTTCTTTACCATCATTTCTAAATGAGTTAACTGCATCTCTTAACATATCCTGATATAACTCAACGCCCACTTCCTTTATTTGACCTGATTGTTCGTCACCTAAAAGATTTCCAGCTCCCCTGATATCCATATCATAACTGGCCAAAGAAAAGCCTGCACCTAAATTATCTAGAGTTTTTATGACATCTAATCTTTGTTGAGATTTTTTTAATAAAATTTTATTTTTATCAATTGTGAAATATGCATAAGCCCGTTGTTTTCCTCTTCCCACACGGCCCCTTAATTGATAAAGTTGGGAAAGGCCAAACATATCTGATTTATGTATAATCATTGTGTTGGCATTGGGGATGTCTATACCAGATTCAATGATATTCGTTGATATCAGAATATCAACTTTACCTTCAGAAAAATCATTTATTGATTTATCAAGTTCATTAATTTTCATCTGACCATGAGCTACACTAATCGACATATCAGGAACCATTTTAACTATTCTATCGTATAAATTATCAATATCCTTAACTCTAGGGCATACAACGAATATTTGACCTCCCCTATTTTTTTCTCTTAAAAGAGCGTCTATCAAAACAACATTATCCCATTCTATGACAAAAGTTCTTATAGCTAATCTGTTTACAGGTGGTGTAGAAATAAGACTTAAAGTTTTAATACCAGATAAGGACAATTGAAGAGTTCTTGGGATAGGTGTTGCAGTAAGAGTGAGAACATGAATATTGCCTTGTAATTCTTTTATTTTTTCTTTTTGAGCAACTCCAAAATGTTGCTCCTCGTCTATTATTAAAAGTCCCAAATTATTAAAATCAATATCATTTGAAAGTAGAGCATGAGTACCAATCACAATATTAACATCACCAGAAACAAGTTGATTTTTAATATTTTTTCTATCAGAAGCATTAGTCATTCTCGATAATGTAGAAACTTTTATAGAAGTGTTCTTAAACCGCTCTAAAAAGCTTTTATAGTGTTGTTTAACTAAAATTGTCGTAGGAGCAACTAAAACAACTTGGTAACCAGCACTGGCGATGATAAATGAGGTTCTAATAGCCACTTCTGTTTTACCAAAACCCACGTCACCACAAATAAGACGATCCATCAATTTACCAACCTCAAGATCAGAAATTATTTCATTAATTGCATTTTCCTGGTCATCAGTTAATTCAAAAGGAAATCTATTTGAAAACTCTTGGTAATTTTCTGGAATATTAATTTTTTCAACAGATATAACCTCTCTTTGTGCGGCGACCCTAATAAGCTTTTCTGCCATGTCTCTAATTTTTTTCTTAACATTAGCTTTTCTAAATTGCCAGTTAGCTGCTCCTAATTTATCTAGTTCCCTTTTTAAACTAGATTCACCAACTCTGCTAAGAAGATTCATATTTTCAACTGGAAGATACAGTTTATCTCCACCGTTATATATTAATCGCAAACAATCATGATCAATACCACTAGTTGTGATTTTTTCTAACCCATCATACTGCCCTATGCCATGATCAATATGAGCTACC
>Ga0213864_10000457_pt1 | contig 18331 bp, 42 predicted proteins | sample PICome_5_FD_160078 | JGI IMG/M metagenome (GOLD analysis project Ga0213864, IMG submission 160078) | Coastal seawater microbial communities near Pivers Island, North Carolina, United States - PICO247 | ecosystem: Environmental > Aquatic > Marine > Coastal | place: USA: North Carolina... | reverse complement strand
CCTTTGCCATTATTTCATACCCCCCTTCATATCCAACATGCCTTCGTGGTCACGGTTGATATATTTAAGTTCGTTCTCAATCAACGCCACACGTTGCTGTAGTGCAGTTATTGAACCGATTGTACGGGCCAAACCTTCGTGGTCTTCCCAAATTTCGTCTGTTTCATCCCACAGATAGTCGATCTCCATAGCGTTATCTTTAACATCACGCTTTAGATTTACGTTATCTTCGATAGCCATCTTCGAGCCAAGTTGGCTGACCGTTTCTTCTAGGTTGGCAATGGTTGCGGCCTGCTGAGATACCCACCAAACACCACCAGCAAGCTGTACAGCCATTGCCGCTACAAGAGCTATAGGTAGTTTTAGATTTTCCATCACTTCTTACCGAAAAACTTAGTAGCAGACCGAACGGCGAAGCTACTAGCTACGATTACACCCAACGTATATTGATACCACTCTGGCATTGTCTCCAAAGCAGCAAAGCCTTCAGCTACCGTGGTGCGTCCCCAATCCCCTGTGAAGCACAAAATTAAGGGGATACTGAAGAGCAGAACCAAATACTCGTCTTTCCACGAGCTCATGGTGCCCTGCGCCATAATCTTTTCCCACTCGGCCTCTGACGTAGCTGCCGACTTCATTATTGTCGCTTTCGCTTCCGCCTCTACTAGCTTCAGGTTTGCAGCGGCAGCTTGTGCGTCAGCCTTACCTTTAAGCCATCCACCTGCTAACTCGGTCAGTGGCCCTATAATTGACTGTATCATTTAGTAGCCTCCTTACCCATCCAAATGCCAAAGCATCCTGTGAGTGCGCCCATACAGACGCTAACAAGGCCCGCCTGAGCGTTACTTGGGCTTTCCAAGCCCATGAACCAATGAACCGATTGATAAGTCAAAACTGTGACCGCCAACATCATTAGACGAGGCAGCACCTTCCAGTCATCAATGATTGTCTTCGTCATCTGCGTACCTTTCAGCTATTATACGACTGGTGGTGATTATAACGACTTTTCCGCATTTGTCATATACCGCGTATTTCATGCTACCTATCTGATGGAGGGTCATTACCATCGCCCTTGTTTCTTGCCGATAAAATAAATGACCAAGCCGAAGATGCCAGAAGTGAATACCACAGCAACAATGCCAAGAACCCACTCAATAATCGCCTGCTTAATCTCCGCTTTGCGATACGCATGTTTACGGCGTTGCTCTTTAACCTCGCGCAGAATTTCCAAGTACCTTTGCTTGCCCTTAGCGCCGCCTGTGTATTGCACCATTCGCAGAATTTCTGATCGCTGCTTGTCCAGTTTTTCTTTTGCGGCATAGATTTGTATAGCCTCTTGCTCTGGTGATCCAACGAATGACGAATACCAAGGTGGGTTGCGATGCTTTTGCTCTAAGAAAGCAATGTCACTAGCAGCACCTGCCCACTGTGATAGCTGACTAACGCAATCCTCAATCTCACGACCAGTGGCAACCAACTTACGCAGGCCGTTGTATGCAGCCGTTGCCGTAGTGATTGCTGTGATTGGATCAATCATGCTATCTTTAACCTCGCTGGGCAGTAGTAGTCTGGGTCTACACGATAGAATATATCATAATAACCGTATCGACGCGACCCACAGTCGTAATAGCATATTTTTTGGTACCCCTGCATGAAGGTGTGGCCCCAAGCGATTGTGACCAAAACGCAGATCATTTTTCTATCAGGCGATCCAGTTTGCCTTCCAACCGATCAAGCCTATCAATAACGCGATCCATGTCAGACTGCTGGCGGTTTACAGACACATACTCCTTAGCTATTTCCTCGCGTGTGCGGTTCAGCAGCACAGTGACACGCTGTAGCTCAGAGTGCTGGGTTTTACACCACCAAGCGCCGATAGCTATAACGAGTCCAATTAACAGGTCAATGTAACTGTTTATCTCCATTACGTCTGCCCTGCTATAGGTGTAGGTGCCGCAACGCCAATAGTTACTGAACGTTTTTCGGTCCAAGAGTTACTGCAGCTAGGGCATGTGCCGCCGTTGGCGTATGACTGCGCTTCTTCTTCAGTATCCACTATGTTGTCACAAAACGCACAAACGATAACCTGTGAAGTTGTAACCTGATGCCATTGAGAGCCATCGTCCATAGTAAGAATATCTTCAGCCATCTTTTGCCCCTATGTATATACTATTTTTAAGTCACCAGTTGATGTTCGATAAACATCACCATCCTTTAGCCCACCCGTTTTAGCTGCAGCATTATCGGCAAAAACCTTTAAACCATTTGCTCCAGTTGGCTCTAAATTTAATTCAGAACCCACAAGAGGTCCAGGGTTTCCCTCCTGCGCTATAAATGTAGAAAACGCACGGACAACTTCTGAGAAGTATTGTTGATTATACGCAGAGGGTGGCAATGGAAAAAACGGTTTTGGTACTGGTGATGACATTATCTTCTCCCATCCGTCCTGACATCAATTCTTGGCTGGCCCAAACGCCATGTGGTCCCTACCTGATCGGATTCAACCCTAACGGCAATCGAACGCCCTCGAAGGCGGATATCTGCTTTCTGAGTATATTGCTGTATCGGAGTAAGAGCTGTGCTCACAACAGCGGCATCGTCCGTCATTAAGGTGTTTCCACCGTTATAGTTAAACGCCTTCATAGTGTATGTGACCGTAGGAGAAGCCCCTGCACTGTTTCTAAAAGACATATCGGGTATCAGCTTACTTACATAACTAAACCGCTCACCATCACCAATGTCGATAGGGCTGGATTCAATAAAGGCATTTATTGCAACCGATGGGTTTTGGCTACCGTCATCAAAGCCAAACTCATGGAAATACACATGCCCATCTGTAGCAGCGGCAATAGGGTAATCGTTAATGCCTCTGTCAATCCAAGCAGTGCGATCTAAAGTACCGTAGTACCATATGTTTTGTTCGTAGTTATAGACAACATAGCTGTCCACATTGTCACTTGTTCCAGATGGATAGAACCACCAAACTTCTGAATACGAAGCATTAATTGATGCAAATACTTTTTCTGCCTGATCTTCGTTTAGGTTATCAAAAATATATTCTTTTACATTACATGTAAGCGGCTGAACTGTACCTCTATACAGATAGAACTCGCTCTGACCCATCCAGAATATATTGTCCTCGACAGCTACCGCAGCATTCGGACTTCTGATCGTAACATTCTCAGAAATCATGTTTATACCGAATGTATATGGTGGGCCGATGTACTGCAGTGCGTGAAGTGATTCGTCAGTAAAGACGATAATTTGTTGGCGCGTTTCGATAGCTGTAATTATTTCAGAACCAGAACCAATACGAAGATCACCTGCTGTATTTGTAGTAGACGGTGTCCAGTCTGCTGCATTTTCTTGGTCAGAAAACCGTATAAGCAGCGAATCCTGTGTAGATGACCCAAGCGGATTTGCGCCGAAAGCTATAACGTGCCGATCAACGTCAGAAACAATAACTTTATTCGCCACTGTCGGCGCGTTGCTTGCACCAGTTAAATCTTCTAACGCTACAGCCCTTGAGTTTAAACCACTAGACGCGTCCCAGTAGTATATCCCACCGTTTCTAGTATTGATAACTAGGTCTTCACCGAATGTATCGTGCTGCCATAAGCGAAGCGTTTGAGACAGAATAGCAAGGGCCGCTGCAGAATTCCAAGTTCCGCGTGACCAAGTGCCTGCACCCCAACCATTACCAAATACAGAAGTATCTACGCCTACATTAATCTGGTACGCGCCTACAGTAGATGAACCACCATTGCCTGTATCCGAAGAGTTGGCTTCAACCTCTGCACCAGTGAGGTCTATAGAGCCACCATCGTAATAATCTGATAATGCCGTACTCGCTGTACGCGCTGTAATCTTATAGCTGCTTGCGTCTACAATACTATCAACTTGGTATTCTTGGTTCAGAACATCTGCGGTAATACTCCCACCTAGACTTGTTGCTCCGCTAAAGGTGACAAAGTCGCCTTCAACTGCACCGTGGTTTGTGTCGCTTACTGTAATTTCTGAGCTACCATTTGTAGCGGAAAACGTGATATCACCTGCAGCGGTGGTGTCTCTTAGCGGGGTGACATCATACAGTTCACCACCGTCATCTATGAAGTACTTTAAGTTAGTGCCAATGCCGACATACCTAGACAAGTCTAGCGTAATCCAAGCCTTTAGTGCACGGCACGATCCAATAAACTGATTCTCTGTTTTCTTGGACCACCCACCGATTTTCTCAGGATACCCTTGACGAAACCGAATCTTATCCCCATCGATCCAACCACCCTCATTAGCGTAGGCAGTAGTCTCTTTGTTGATACCTGCTTGGAACTGTAGCTTTTGTAACGTCATGCCGTTGATCCATAAACTGTGCCGTTATTTGTAAATGATGCTATAGCTGTGCCTAAGATAGCTGCTCCACCATAGCCACCGCTTCTGCCACCTCTGGCACCCCAGCCTCCGCCGCCGCCAACACCGCCGTTACAACCTTGACCACCTGCATTACCTCCAGAGCCACCTGCGCCACCGCCGAAGCCAAAAGCTCCAGGATTACATTGGCCAGCGCCGCCAGCCCCAGGAAGGATACGACCCCCACCGCCACCGCCGCCATAAGAAATAAAGCTAGAACCACTATCTTCGTAGTTACCCCCGCCACCACCAGCACCTCCACCAGCACCACCTCGTGATGCGAGTGCGCCAGCATAGACTACACCACCATTGGAGCCTGATTGACCTATAGCACCACCAGCACCACCATAAGCACCGCCAAGAGAAGCACCGTTGCCCCCTCCTGCTCCCCCGCCTCCACCAGAGCCACCACCGCCACCACCGCCGCCAGCGATGAATGCTCCAGATGCGTTAGTGAGAGTTACACCAGTTGCGCTGTTTACTAGGGCAGGGCCACCGTTTCCACCAGGAGCGTTACCACCACGTCCGATGATATAACCATAGTTGGTGAGGGTCACGAGGCCACTCATGCTGCTAGGGATCGTTAGACCACCTACGGATGTACTGTTAGACCACAGATAGACACCTGATGCCACAGTGACATTCACAGGGGATGAGCCGTCCCATCCAGCGGCTGTAAGAGTTGAACTTAAATTAACTTGCTGCGCACTAGAAGAAAACGTATAAGAAAACTCACGTGTAGCACCGTAGAAATTACTCAGGCTTATTGCACCCGATGTAGGTACAGACGTGTTGTTGGACGTTACATACGCTCCGTCACGATAGTACTCAGAAATGCTGATCGGGTTTGACCCACCAAACTCTGTTTGTATATCAGATAGCGAGATTACGCCTGATGGTTGTATTGCCATTAGACCGTTCCATAAGCTGTAACATCGCCAACGACTGTCAAATTACCTGACGCATCCAGTTTCATTTTGTTTGTACCGCCAGTAGCGAAGTACAAAACACCAGAGCTTTCAGTAACTGTCCAATCACCTAGATCAACAGTTGTGATATTACCTGTTGTAATCGTAGCCGTTGTAACAGTGGCTGTCGTTATTGTGGCTGTTGGGATCGTCACCGTGCCAGTAAATGTAGGTCCATCAACGTCAGCTTTTGTGTCAATCTCTGTCTGAACTGAATTAGAGACACCCAAGAGATCAGTAAGATTATGGCACTCGTCGCTACCATCAGCGTAAATAATTGCGGATTCACCATCAGATACATCTGCTGTCGCTGCACCACTACCCTGCGTAAAGGTAACAGTTTGACCAGAGTTATTACGGATAAGGTAAACTTTTTCTGCATCTGAGGGAGATACGGTTACTGTGTGACCTGCAGACAGAGAACCTGTAAATCTAATTAAAGCGTAGTGTCCATCAGATAGAAGGCCATCTGATGTTGTAAGTGTTGATGTCGTACCTGTCAGTGCAATACTTTTTACGCCGTTCACAGAACGGTCAATAATATCCATATTGGTATTAACAGTTGTACCCCATGTACCCGATTGCTCGCCTGATCCTGGCTTTTCGATACCTGAGTTCGTTGTGTATGTACTGGGCATATGCTAATCCTATGCGGCTGTTTTTGTCCAAGTCGTTGATTGTGCAGGGTCAATCTCTGACCATGTTGTAGATTGCGATGGTGTTACAGGAGTATAGCTTGGATTCTGGTTTGGATCAATCTTTGACCATGTTGTAGATTGCGATGGTGTTAAAGAAGTATAGCTTGGATTCTGGTTTGGATCAATCTTTGACCACACAAGAGCCTGAGCAACCTGACCGAAGCCTGTAACTCCTGTTGGTAAGGCAACCGCAGAGATTGAGGCAATAACAGTTCCAACACCCGAAGTCGCCGACAATCCTGTCAAAGATACGTTGGCTTTTGCTTCTACGCTAACACTTCCGACCTGACCTGATACTGCCCCTAGTGTTGGGAATACTGTTGCACTAGCGGATACCGCAACTGAACCGACAGACATTGTAGCTGGCAGTCCAGTAACAGACGTATTGGCATCTGCGATAACTGCAGGTGTGCCTACTTCACCAGTACCTTCAATTCCTGTTGGGGATATGTTTGCTGTGCCAGTAACGGTTACTGTGCCGTTAAGATCACTTGTAGCCTCAAGGCCCGTGGCTGCTACGTCTATACTAACTGAAACCGTTACATTGCCAACTGCCGAAGCTGAAGAAAGCCCAGTAGTCGGTACGTTGGCTTTTGCATCTATAGTTACAGAGCCAGACGCTCCCGTAGCAGACGCGCCTGTAGCGGATATTAGTATGTCTAACTGTGCATCAGATATTGCAGATGCGGATATCGGGTTAAAGCCTAACATACCAAATCCTTAAAAGTTCAGTTGAACTATATCACATTTATTCAGTGGCCTCTACCTGTTGTGCCTCCTGAATTGTAAGTGTGCCAGCTTCAACTTGGCGCATGATCTCTGCGTAGTGGCGGTTGGATGGGTCTAGGGGGACGGTAACTTGCATGTCGTCAATCGTAGCTTCAATGGCTAAATTGTTACCGTCAGTGTCTAACTTGTATTGTGCAGATGTAATGTTCATAGCTTATAACTCCGCATCGCAGTTGTAACCAACAGGGTATGCTATTGCTGTACCTTGACCACTTAAAAAGATGTCAACTTGACGCTTAGTGCTTCTTGGCGAAGTGTATATCGTACCACCACTATTATACCTAGTTAAAGTTGGGGCAGCCCTCATTTCTACAGGGAAATCAGCAGACCAAGTTGCGTAACCAGAACTGTTACCCCAAGTGCTGTAAGCAGCCCCAGTGATTGTGTAATACCTCTGGCACCGTGCAAGCTGATCGGAGTATGGGATGTGTTCGAAGGGCGTGGCGATGTCGCTAACTTCCAGTTGTACGCCTGTCAGGTAGAATGTTGCACCAAGCGTAGAAATCCACTGCGTCATGCCAGACGCGCCTTCATTAACTGACCCCTGCCAAGAACCCACAGTTTGAGTATCACCATGACCCAAATTAAAGTTAACAATAACAGAACCAGTATTGTCTGTAGGCCATGTGCCTGTAGTGTCGCCTGTAATCGTAATTTCTTTATGTTCCCAAGTGTTTGCAGAATTTATTGTGTAAGTCGCAACATACCCCCTATTTCCAGCGTTATTGCGCAGGGTTGCTGTAAAAGTTCCAGTTAAGCTATTGCGAACCCAAAAACTTAAAGTAACAGGCTTTGCATCAGATGTGCCAAAGCTAGCGTCAGCAAAATTAAAGCCTTCAATCGTTTGCCTTACATGATAAAAGTCACCAGAAACAACAGAGGCGTCTGCTGTTGTAACGGTTGCAAGCAAACTATTGATAAATCCTGCTGGTGCAGTGGTGCTTTGCTGCAAAGAAAAAACACCCCCGCCAGAAGCGTTTGCTCTCCAGCGGTCAATAACATAGGTGTTTCCTGCACTACTAATAGAAACCGCCGCCCCACCATTGCGTTGGTCAATGACCATTGCTCCGTTAATGATGCGGTTCCTGTTCGACAAGGCACCATCGTCATAGACGTTACCTAAGTCAGCTAACTGTCGTGCCTTGCTCATTGATTATTCTCCCAAAAGGGTAGCTAGGTCCAACGCCTTTAGTTCATCAGGCGTAGTTGCCGCAGCCAAACGTGCATCGTCTGTGATGTTACGCAGTGTTTCTTTCTGCGCTGCAATCTCAGCCGCACCTGTGCCAGCTTCCAAGGCTTTCATGTAGTCAACGTCCAAGGCTTCTAGGCGTGGCTTACGTTCAGCCCGTAGATTGTCCTTGTGGATTGCCAGTGCCGCTGTCATGTCTACCTCAACAGCATCGCCGTTGAACGACCAAGCCCCACGGAATGTGCGGTCTGTTGGAACTGTTAGAGACGATGCATCACGAACATCGCCGTTTATATTGATGTAAGTTGTCATTGTGCAATTCTCCATGCGTTTCTAAATGACCGATCACTAGGGATCATTTCAACAGGGACAATCTTCATAATTGTTCTGTTTCCTTTGTAGTCCCGCCATACGGCGGGGTCTATGTCCTTCATTACTAGATACTCAATCGCTTCTTCTTCGGTCATAGCACCGATAGGTTCTGCGTATGGGTGTTCCTTTGGCTGTCCATCAGGCACGTCACGATCACGTTGGTATGTCTCAATAGGTGGTAAGATGTTGCCCTCTAGTGCCGCAGCCATCCAGTTAGGATCGGGGACAAGCACCTTGGCAGGTTCGTCTGGTGCATTCGGGTCTTCGAACAGCACACGATACTTAGACTGCACAGGCTCTAGCCGTGACTTAGCTTCTAGTAGGCGTTCCCATAGATGCGTCATGGCAAGTCACCCCAGAAAACAGCCGAAACCATTTGGCTGTCATATGTATTTGTCTGATCAAAGATTCCAAAACAATTAAGTGCAAGTTGTGTTGAGCTATGACCATTAACGCCCATAATGGTTCTATTGCCATCATAAAAACCTGTATCGAAATCAACATCTGCGGAAAAGGAATAATTTGTTGAACCCATGTTGTGAGTAACAGTTGTTTGCCCAACATTATTATCTGTAATACTGCTAATGTATAGGCTGTCTTTAATTGTTTGAGTGCCTACTTGAGTGAAAATGACCCAAGCCTTAGCAGACCCATTGACGACATAGCTGGTTCCAACGGTATCTGTGCCATCAGAAATGTTTGATACGTTTAGTGTACTCATGCTAGGTCTCCGTGGATTAAGCCACTAGCTTCATTTGCGTCCGTTGCGGTGTTCGAAGTATTCCCAAAAGCAAAAAGACAAGTAGAGCTAGTTTTGATAGCGCCAGATGAAATCCCCAAATAATAAGCACTATCCCAACCACCTGTTGTGGCTGAATAATCGTTATTAAGCATAGATGCCGAAAGTGTCACAAGAGTTAGGCCAGTGCCATTGTCAGTAATTGATGCGATATTGAAGCTGTCATTGATGGACTGTGTTCCGTCTGCTATGTAATTCACCCAAGCCGCAGCAACCCCTGAGACTGCACGACTAGCTGTTTCACCTGTAGCCTGAATGTTTGTGACTTTTAGTGTACTCATGCTAAGTCTCCGTGAACAGATGCGGTCACAATGTTTGGGTCAAAATACGTGCTAGACGCTAGTTCTATTATTCTAAAATAGCTTGCACTTAAGACATTACCTTGAAACATGCCAACTTGACTTCCACTAACATCCCGACTGCTTAATGCGTTAACGGCTCCATTTCCAGTTGCCATCGCTGACGTATAGTTTACAGAATAATCACCCGTCCCATTGTCAGTTAAACTGGCGACATTAAAACTATCACGGGCAGATATTGTTCCTGCGCCCACAAAGTTTACCCAAGCCTTAGCCGCACTCTGCTTAGTCAGCGTAATCGGCCCAGTACCAGCACTATCACTAATTGTTGTTGCTCTAATCTCAGACAATGCTCAAGTTCCCCCCAGTTGTGACGGTGAGTGTTACACCTGTGTCAATAGTTAGTGGGCCACCTGCTATTGCATTCTCTGTGGCGTCTATCGTTACGTCAGTGTCTAGCGTCTGTGTATGTACCCGAATGATGTCACCACGACCAATGTTACCGTCACCTGTGGTACCATTGTTGCCTTTGAACAAGCCACCACCAGCATCGTTAGCTGTAGTAAATGTCTCAAAGGCAAGTATCTCAAGCGTGTCGCCAGCGGCAGCCCCACTTGTGAGTACAATGTTGACGTTATCAGTGTCGCTGTAATCAACAACAGGAACCAGTTTTACGCCATTCAGCCAAACAACAACGTATCCAGACGTAAAGCCAACTGTCGTAAACTGCGTCTGCCCCGCTGTTGCCGTAAACTTCTGGCTTACCTGCGTAGCCTGTGGGACTGGTATGTTGCCGATGTATCCTGACATTTCATGTCCTTATGGTTTAGTAGGCCATACTACATCATCTAGTGACGTGTATGTCTCTGTGATGTCACGCAGTGCCTGACGATACGCTATTTGCTCTGCTGTCATGGTTAGGTCACTTGATGCCCACCAATCAGTCTCTGCAATCAGACGATCACGTTCTGCACGGAGTTCTTTCAAAGGCTGTGCTGCGATCAGTTCATCACGTTTTGCTATTACAGTTGCCCAAACAACGTCATGGTCTGTGCTTTCGATTGCTGAACCATTATCGTCTGCGCCAGTGACCTTGCGGAACATCTCATTGAACTCCGCTTCTGTTGTTGGTTCCCCACGCAGTACCCACTCTGTGACGCCTAGTTCGCTTAATGCGTTTGCTATTGTTGTCATTTATATTTCTCCGTTATTCGGTAAAGAATGTGCAAGCTAATGAAAACCAGCCAGCAGTCGGTGTGGTTACAATGTAAACATCACCGTCCTTTTGTATATCAAACCTACCAACGCCACCTTGAGTGTATGCAGCGATAACTACGTCAGTTGGTGGCCTAAACCCTTCTGGCAAATTAAACACCGCTGCAACAGAGGCTTGACCAGTAAGACCTTGAATATTTACTATGTTGCCTATCTTGCGATATTGGATTGGCCCATACGTTGTAGTATCCAAGCTAGTAAAACCACTATTAAGCGTTGGTGTAATCCATCCGCTGTCCACAGGTGTAACTGTGTTTGGGCCGCTAAATGTAACATCCCCACTGCTATCAATGGTCATCCCCGCAGTACCGCTAGTATTCTGGATTTGATCGACTTTGATTATGCTGGTCATTGTGCGATCTCCTTACCCTGCAACTTCAATGACTTCTAAGAAGCCATAAGAAAAGTGGTTTATCTGACACGTCCTGCCAAACTTTGAAAAAGCCTGCACTTTATAAGTTATTGGGCTAGTTGTGCTTGGAGTATCTGTTCGCTTTATTAATGGTTGGTGCATTGCTTGACTACTATTAGGGTTTAGAATTGCATCAAAGTATGGGTTGGAAACAAGATACCCGCCCAAGTCAACAGTATCTCTAACTAAGCGAATAACAAGCGAAGACCAACTGCTTGTACCTGCGGTGCTTGTGTAGCCATGACAAGAAGCAGTGACAATAAATGTACTATTTGATGTCTTTGGAGTTACGGTTAGTGACCCATCTGTTACATCAATGAAGTTTTGTGATGTTGTTACCTGCGATGTCTCCATGCTAATTCTGTTTACGGAAACCACAGACCCTGCCAGCGGTTTTAGGTCATCTATCTCAACCTGACTACCCAAATTAGGCTGGAGATTATCAACGTAGAGTGTACTCATTGTGCAATCTCCATAAGTGTAATGGTAGACAAGGGTACTGCGTCATAGCCAGCAGTGCCGCCATTTTGATATGCTGCGTTTCTGTTTAAGTACCAAGTAGTTCCGCTATAAGAGGCAACTTGTATTTTGTAAGTAATAGGGAAAGTGGATGATTGGCCTGAAAGGGGTTCATCTAAAAATGTATTATTTAGAGGGGCATGTTGGTAATCTGCATTGGTGCTATAATTAGTATAAAAGATCGACGCTGATGTAGCTACACCTCTGCTGCCTTCTGCCGTGCCTAGACCTATAGGCGTATCAATAAAAGCTATACGTCTAATTATTCTGGATTTAATTTGATAAGTGCTTGCTCCCAAGTGAACAGTGTAATTTACAAGAACCTTGCTATCGACAGACCTAGGAGTAATCGAAGCCTGAAGACCGCTATCGTAATAAGTATTTGCCCCACTGGCAGTTGACCCAGAGGCTGTCGTACCTATTGTACTTTGAACAACCTGCACCACATGCCCTGCGGCATACAACTCATGGCTGCTAGGAACAATAATCCTATTCGCATCAGACCCTGACGTTGGGCCTTTAAGTGTTTGTACTGTTAATTCACTAGCCATTATACCACCGTAAAGGTTCCGTTAATCGTGATAGCTGCATTCACCGTAACAGGCCCAATCACCATTGCATTACGACCTGCCGCAATAGTTGTATCTTCATCAATGCTATCGTCGTTGTTCATCATGCCATCAAAGTTGACATCACCCGTAACAGTGAGTTCATCGTTATTAGCAGTTAGAATTACCTGTCTACCACCAATTAAGCCAGCCATTAAGTTTGCTCCAATACGCTAAGGATAACATCGCAAGAGGATGCCGTATCACTTGTCACAACTACAGTGTCGGTTGCTTCTAGAATTAGCTTTCCGTCTAGGACGCTTAGAGAGGCTCCTGTGGGTATGGAAACGTCTTTTACCAAGTATACCCCCGCGCACTGCACATCGACGACTATAGTGGACGCTGTGACGTTTGCTAGATTGCAACCGATTGTAACAGATGTCGTAGCTGATGGGGTTGTGTATACAGTTGTAGCACTTGTCCCAACACCTGCGCTTGTATAGTTCTTAAATGTATTCGCCATGTCTTACCCCAATGCTATTGCGAATGCCAAGGCTTCGCCAGCTTGATCTACGTCTAGGTTTGTTCTTGTTGTGGCTGCATCTGTAACGTCTAGAGAACCAGTAATAGACAGACTGGACCCATAGTTTCCACTTGCGTCTAGATACATAAATCTGCTTGCAGGGACTGTTATGAAGACTTGCTTGTCGCCAGAACCCCAGCTTACAGCCGCGTCAGAATTAGAAGATTCGTATATTGTTGTTCTGGCAAGCGTAGTACCAGATGCCGTAAACGTACCTACACCAATTTCGTAGTCTGAGTTGTCGGTCACAACGTAGTAAACAGTATCACCATCACTGCAAACACTTGAGAAAGATTGATACCCAGTTACGGCACCCGCTAAAGTATATGTACCTGTCCCAGTTGTTGCCGTGCTTTCACGGACTCTGTCTGCTATGACCAATGCCATGTTTCACCTACGCAATCCGAATGATGGCGTTACTCGCATCGGCTGTTGGGAACTGAATAGTAAAATCACCCGCAGTAGATGCCTTGTCTGAACCAAAGTCTAGAACGATAACGCTTTCTGTAGTGCTAGAGCCACCACCTGTTGTGGTGTTATAAAGCAAAGCTCCACGAGCTGTGATAGTAGCTGTAGAAAAGGTCAGATCAGCAAAGTCAGTAAACGCTGTTGTGCCTGACGTTGTCGGTGTAACATTTGTCAATGTACCGCCACCTGCTGTGTAACCAGTACCACTAACCTCGTTAGTCGCAGTGTAATCAGTAGTCGCAGCGGTAAAGGACGCGCTGTTGTCATAAAGGGCCAACTTAAAAGTGTGGCCTGTAGAGTTTGTGAAGTCATGCTTCCCCTGTAAAAGCTCTTGCTTAAAAGAGGTACACATATAGTTACCAGTGAATGCCATTATAATCTCCTTATAGCTTCTGCTAGTTCAGGATGACCTGCATCCTTGATCGCATTATACACAGTTGTTCTATCACTGCGGATAGCTTCTCTCATATAAAAAGCTACAACTTTTTCCATCTGCTTCTTATACGCTTTTGCTTGGTCTCGAATGGCTGGGTGCGCAGTATCGGACACACTTATCAGCTTTTCGACACATCTTTCAGAGACTTCGTCTGGGGTAAAGCCTCTGTTTTCAGTTGTTACTACATCAACGACTGGAGCACTTGGAATATCAAACTTTATATCAAACATCACCCAAGCCGCCCATCTTTGTATTCATCCCTTTGAGACATTGTGCCGACCTTAAACAATGCTTGCATAGCATCATCATACTGCTGTCTATAAAGCTGCATAATGTCGGGGTCGCCCTTCATATAGGTATATGCCTCGACCAAACAGCCATTGAGCAAAGCGGTTTCAGCATTTTCTCCAAGCCAAGACGTAGAAGCTGTAACAATGGATTCGGGATCATAGTAGTAATGTAACTCAACCGTATAAGATGAATCAGGCGTTGGACCCAGTATGAAGTTCCCATAATCTAAGCTATCATCACCATCAAATTGACCATAAAACCTTGGAAGCCCAGTAGTTGAACCAGGATATGCTTCACGGATAAAGTTAACATCTTTGTCGTATAGATAACTGTAGTCACCAGAACCATCTACTACTGCCAGAGAAAACACAGCGAGAAAGTCTGAAGGTCTCTGCAGATATCTGTTTCCAGATGTTAGTGTACCTGTCACATTTTTACGAAGCTCTGGGATAGTAACAGTACGATATATCTTTTCTTCCGCCTGTCGCACAAACGTAGGAATGTTAGAAACAAAAGATGTTTCTTCGTACTCTGTATAATCCTTTATCGCTTGTACTAACTCAGAATAGTTCATTTGAACTTTTATCCCATCTTACCGTAGTTGCCGCCACGAGTTGCTTTGCCCATACCGCGACACATACCGCCGCCCATCATCTTTTTAACTTTCCCGCCGTACATTTTTTTATCAAGCATTTCCTGCTCTTCTCTTTCTGCACTGGGAGACACGTCTTCAAACTTTAAACGGTTCTTACCCTTGCCTAATCTCTTCTTCGGTGCTGGCATAACTGTATCCTTACGTTGTTGTAACGGTAACTCTTCCGACAGATGCTACCATATATTGCCCTGAATTTCCAACAGGCTTCCAGCCGAACAATTCTCTGCTTTCTTCCTGAGAAGCGTCTGGTCTTGGATTCAACAGGGGCTGTTGATCGAACACTTTCACTCTACCTAGAAAGTTTTGCGGATGATCGGCATCTGCAACATCTCTGCCCACACGAAGGCCCGTCTTCTTCCCGTTGACAAACTCGTCAACAAGGTCTCTTAAAGGGTATCGAAATCCTGTTCTATCGCAGAACCCAAAAGCGTATTTACCTTTTGCATAAGCCATTAGCCACCTAACATAAATGTATCGTATGGAACAAACTTAATAGACGCGGTTTCAGTATCCTCACCAGCAGCAAGCTCAAACTGATATTCATACTCTTGCTTCAAAGGAGCCACACGGCCTCCAAGTTCTGGCTTCTTCATCGCTATGTAGTAAGCTAATCCAGATGCAAGGCATGGAATAAAGCGCGGTGGAACTGCAGCCGTTGTGCCAACGCCAGAAGAAAGACCGTCTATCCCCTTCAGCCTATAGTAGGAAAGTGTGTAAGTATCTGTACTGTCTGGAACAGGCCATAGAGTAACCTTTGTTTCAGTAGCTAGTCTCTCTACAAATATCTGGCTTGGTCGGCCCTGAGTATTCTTGCTGGACTGCTGCGCATATGTAGACACAGATATACGTTCAATGCTGTAATCAATCTGGTTTGTACCCGTACCAGTGCGTATCTGATGTTCTATAAGATCAATCGTATCTGTCGGCATTGTATAAGTTGCCGTACCCGCTGTTAAAGACAGGGTGCCAGCATCGACTGTGAACAAGTTAAGTCCACGGTTTTGCCATTCAAGAAGAAGCAAGTTTAAACTGCGTCTTGCAGTCTTTAAATCGTAGCCCGACTTCATTTCCAAGCCAGCTCGCTCGAACGCTTCCTCAAATATTTCGGGTAAGTCAGGTACAACTACTGCCATTTACTTTTTCCTAAACCGTTTGGTTTTCTTTGCAATTTTTTTAGGTTGAGCCACATGCTGCTTACCTGCCTTAGTGCCTTTTCGTTTTGCTCTAGTGGTTGCAGCATATTCAGACTTGCTAAGAGACTTAATGGCCTTAGCAGGTAAATACCGTTCACCAGTCGCATTAGCACCTTGCGTGGACGGCTTCCCACTTTTAGTGCGCCACTTCTGCTTTGTCCATTTTTTCAGACTCTTCTGTGACTTCTTTAGGGCCATTAATCTCTGTACCCTCCACCTGCAGCCTTATACCGTTTGGCTAACATCTGAGCTTTACGCGCTGACCATTGACCAGCTTTGCCGCCTTTAGACCCAGCCTTAATCTCACTAAACAACCGCTTGCGCAACGTAGGCTTTGTGTAATTGCCTGCTGAGTTTACCGTAGATTTCTTTTTGGCTGGAGCTTTTTTCTTGGCTGGCATTACTTTTTTGCCTTCGCTTTACATTTCTTAGCTTTCTTACAAGCTGCAGGAGTAGGGCAACCTTTACATGGCTTGAAGACAGCGCCACCTTTCTTCATGTAACCCATCTGGTTGCGTACTTTAGTTGGCAACTTCTTTAAGCCTTTGTTGCCTGCGGGGGCTTTTTTTAATGGCATTATCTCATAGTGCCTTTCGTCTTACCGCGAATCGCGCAGCCATCGCCACGAACTCTACCGCCTTTAGCCATCTTCTTACCGCTGGCAAGACCAGCGATACCGAGCATACCTGGAGCCTTTACACCAGCTTTCTTTGCTATCCCTGGAAGTACACCCATAGAGATGTCAAAACCCTCTTTCTTTGCAAGCGCTGGAAGTATACCCATAGGCATGTCAAAGCCCTTTTCCTTTGCAAGCGCTGGCAAAATACCACCGACCATTTTTTTCTTAACAGGTTTCTTCTTGTACATTGTACCACCTTTCATCTGACTTCCCATGTTTGCACGAGATATAGTCATGATCCTTTCTTCCATTTGGTTGAGCTAGATTTTGTTTTGCTTGGTGACCACTTGACCTTGTTGGCCCAATAAGCTGCAGACATCTTGCCCTTGCTTATGTTCTTTGCGTGACGAGACTTAAAGGCTTTTCTCTGCCCTACGGTCTGATTTGTCTTTACGCCTTGCTGACCAAAGCGAATAGTCTTGACCTTATCGCCTTCTTTAGCCACAACAATATGTGACTTCTTAGGGTGATTGGGTGTGCGCTTAGGCTTGTTGTAACCCGATACACCCGCTCTAGCTAACCGTGGGTCTTTCTTTTTCTTTTCAGCCATAGGTCACTCATAAAAAACTGTAGCCGTTACATTTGCGGGGAGAGATACATACACGCCATTCTTTGCCAGGATTCCGCTACCTGGCACCTGTATGTCCACTGTTCCTGCGGTCTTTTCATCAACCTCTAGCAAGACTGTTCCAGATGCAGCGGAAGCATTATCGTAAAAGATAACATCGCCAGTAGCGCCAGACTCTGTGTTTACAACTACACCACGCAATCTGCATCTACGTGTGACAACGGCAGCAGAAGCATGAGAGTGTGCAGATAGTACATCGTTTCCAGCCATGTCTAACCCCTAATTATAAAACACAGTCAAAGCCGTCACAGCAGTAGCTACAGAAACATAGATGTCATCTACACGCATACCGTCTGCTGGAATGTTCACTGAGTGTACGTCTGATGCAAGCAGATCAAGATCAAGTACAGTATCCCCGCCGTTGCCATCAGTGATGGTTAGACGAGGAGTCCCGCTTGCGGTGAGAACTTGAATCTGCCGAATGCGAGCTGGGCCAATACCAAGTGACCCAGTTCCTGTAACGCGCTTTGCTTTTACGTCAGAAGACATTTATCAATCCTTTTTCTTCTTAGGACGACCACGCTTTTTAGGTGCAGGTTTTTCTTCCCACGCCTCATTCACATCAGGTGTAGAAGGATCATCCGCTTTTAGCGTACCGTCTTCATTGCGAGCGCGAACCTTAGTTTTCTTCAGAGGATTCCCATCTGCGTCTAAACCTCTGGCTGCTAACTCTTCGACACTGGGTGGCTTAAATCTAGACATAAGTCACCTCCTATTATGCTGCTGCGATTGTGCCGCCTGTATCAGAACGCTTCCAGTTAGTACCATCAGAGAACGCTATAATTGCAGAACCTGCTGCACCATTAGATACATAGATGATTGTGCCAGCGCCAGCATCAGAAGCTGAAGGGGCAGACGCAACTGTGTATGTTGGGACTTTGATGTCACCGACAAAGCCGTCTGTAGAAGTCACTGGACCTGAGAATGTAGTTGAAGCCATAGTATAATACCCTTTGCACAAGGTTTCGCCTAGCAGTCTGTGCAACGTCAGGTGGGGCGTGTCCTGTCTGCAAGGCTAATGTGAACCCCGAAGTCAGAATAACATACTTTTATAAAAAAGAAAGGGGCCGCTTTCGCAGCCCCAGTCCAACAGGGAGGTGTATCTCATTGGGAGAGATAAACA
>Ga0213864_10000454_pt1 | contig 18393 bp, 19 predicted proteins | sample PICome_5_FD_160078 | JGI IMG/M metagenome (GOLD analysis project Ga0213864, IMG submission 160078) | Coastal seawater microbial communities near Pivers Island, North Carolina, United States - PICO247 | ecosystem: Environmental > Aquatic > Marine > Coastal | place: USA: North Carolina... | reverse complement strand
TACAAGTTGATCGTCTCGACTACGAGAGTCTCAATCACACCTTACTCGATCACCAAATCGAGGCATTCACGCCTTTGATCACACGGATTGAAATGAAAGATGTCGAAGCCATGATCCAACCTGAGGTGACAGAGATCAAAGAAACAACAGAAACTTCAACGTCAGGCGCGATTGAACCCATTGAGGCCGAGTGTACGATTGATGACTTTGCTAAGGTCGATCTACGGGTGGCAACCATTATATCGGCAGAAGCAGTTGAAGGTGCCGATAAACTTCTCAAACTGACACTCGATCTCGGTGGTGAACAACGGCAGGTATTCAGTGGAATCAAAGCAGCCTATCGAGCGGAAGATTTGGTTGGACGACAAACCGTCATGATCGCCAATTTGGCGCCACGAAAAATGAAGTTCGGGTTATCCGAAGGGATGGTACTCGCGGCAGGCCCCGGTGGATCGGAGATTTATCTATTAGAACCTGATCAGGGTGCAAACGCGGGACAACGTATTCGCTAGTGAGGGATTGATGGGACACATCAGCACAGCAGTTGTCCGAGAAGCAGGGACCTCAACGTTTTACAATGCCGTCGAAACTGAAGGTCATGCCTTTGTCATGGATGAGCCGGAATCGATGGGCGGAACCAACATTGGGCCTGCACCCTTTAGTCTCATCGCAGCAGCGCTTGGGGCGTGCACTAATATGACGCTTCGTATGTATGCGGATTTGAAACAACTACCCTTGGATGAAGTGGACACTGAAGTCACACATAGTCCCTCGGCAGAAGGACACCACTTTCAACGCATCATCACACTCACCGGCGCACTGACAGATACACAAAAACAACGTCTCCTGGAGATTGCCAATAAGTGCCCCGTGCATCAATTGCTAGTGTCTGGTGCGGCGGTGACCTCGCAGCTCTCGGGAGAGGTCGCTTGACCGATTTATTGCTGATCATCGTTTCAGCAGCCTTGGTCAACAACTTCGTGTTGGTCCAATTCTTGGGTCTGTGTCCGTTCATGGGCGTCTCCTCTCGCATCGATAGCGCCCTCGGGATGTCTCTTGCGACGACGTTTGTGCTAACCCTGTCATCGGTTGTCGCTTATCTCCTCCAAACGTTACTCCTGATCCCACTCGATGCCATGTGGCTACGGACAGTGGCGTTTATTGTGGCGATTGCTGTTGCAGTTCAGTTCACAGAGCTCGCAATCAAAAAGACATCGCCACTCTTGCACAGCGTACTTGGCATTTACCTCCCATTGATCACAACAAACTGTGCGGTGTTGGGTGTTGCCTTGCTCAATACCAACCGGGCACACACGTTGGCTGAAAGCGCATTTTACGGGGTCGGTGCTGCGCTCGGGTTTTCTTTGGTTCTCATTGTGTTTGCAGGGATTCGAGAACGTCTACAACTGTCAGATATCCCACAACCCTTTCAGGGCGCATCAATTGCCCTGATCACTGCAGGCTTTATGGCACTGGCGTTGATGGGCTTTACCGGGATGATTCGGCTGTGATCGACGTTCTTGTCACAGTAGGCTCCGGTGTCATCGGTCTAACAGTGATTGGTTTCGCAGGAGGTGCACTGCTTCAATATGCATCCAAGGCCTTTAAAGTTGAAGGAAATCCCTTAGTCGAATCAATTGATGAATTACTCCCACAAACACAGTGCGGACAATGTGGACATCCTGGGTGCAAACCCTACGCAGAGGCCATTGCACATGGAGAATCCATCAATCGTTGCCCACCAGGTGGCCAGACCACTGTCGATCGAATTGCCTCGTTATTGGGTGTGGAATCGCTCCCTCTTGATGCCGACACAGCTGCTGCTGATCAGGATTTGGTAGCACTCATCATTGAGGAAGAATGCATTGGCTGCACCAAGTGCATTCAGGCATGCCCGGTCGATGCCATTGTCGGTGCCGCTAAACTCATGCATACGGTGATCGTCGATGATTGTACCGGTTGCGATCTCTGCATCGACCCCTGTCCAGTGGATTGCATTGACATGGTCGAACGCCCAAAAGCCCCAGACTACTGGACTCCGGTCCATCCAAAAGTCATTTCAACGGATCGCTTCGGACAGATCGAGATGCAGCATGGCTGAGTATCAGATCCGACGCTGTGACCGCCACCTGACAGGCGGTATTCACCCAGAAACCCATAAACAGTTATCAACTGCCGAACCCTGCGTGTTTGTTGAGACTCCGACGCGATTGATGTTCCCGATTCATTTTTCTGGAGGTGGACCCGGAGAAGCATTGGTTCGCGTTGGGGATCCCGTGGCCAAAGGGACCCCCATCATCCGATGTCAAAGTGGAATTGTGCATGTGGCATCGCGAGCGGGTACGGTTCTCGAAGTGACAGACCACGCGATGGCACATCCGTCATCAGAACGGAGTGCTTGCATCGTGATCGAACCTGATGGCTTGGATCGTCAGGATTATCTCAGTCCAATGAATTGGCCTTTTGACGCTGAGACGTTGCGAGAGCGAGCCATCGAAGCCGGCATCCTAGGCCTTGGCGGAGCCGGTTTTCCAAGCTTCAAAAAATGGTCGAACAGAACACAAACTTTGATCATTAATGCCGCAGAATGCGAACCTTATCTCACAGCTGACGACACCCTCATCCGTATTGATACGCACTCCATGATTCGGGGCGCTTGCCTGTTGTCACGAACACTTGATATCCAGACGATTGTGATTGGCATCGAAGATAACAAACCTGAGGCATTACAAGCCATCGAATGTGCTCTCAAAGAATCTCGGTCGGATTGTTTTTTTGACATCGTTCTACTCGACACAAAATACCCATCAGGATCAGCCAGACAATTGGTGTGGTTGACCCTCGGCATTGAAGTTCCCACCGGATCACGTTCTGTCGAAGCAGGTGTGATCGTGCACAATCCTGGAACACTTGCCGCTCTGTCTCGGGCCATCGACGGCAAACCGATCACGGATCGTATTGTCACCTTGACGGGGGAATCCTTCACTCGGCCAAAGAATGTGATCGCACCCATCGGCACACCCATTAGCCACTTAATTGCAGCGACTGACACCAATCCTCAATCTCTGCACTCGATGATTATCGGTGGTCCAATGATGGGTTATCGAATAACAGACTTCAGTGCAGGAATCACAAAGACGACCAATTGTCTGTTAGCGCGAGAGGTTGAAGTTCAACCAGAATCTCCCTGTATCCGCTGCGGTGCCTGTGCAACCGCTTGTCCAGTGAGGCTCCAACCACAACAAATGGTTGCCGCACTGAAAGGTGATGCACTAGACCGAGCAATCCATGAAGGCCTCGGCGACTGTATCGAATGCGCAGCCTGTAATGCAGTTTGCCCAAGCCACATCCCACTGGCTGAGTGGTTTCGCCGAGGCCGCTTTGAGATGAAAGAGCGCGCGCGCGAACACCAACAGGCATCGGATGCTCGTGACCGATTCGAAGCAAGGAATACTCGTCTCGAGCGCTTGGCTCAAGAGCAAGAGGCAAAACGCGCTGCCAGAAAAGCGAAAAGCGCGGATGCGTTGAATAAAGCGCGAAAGGCGCGGGAAGAGATCTCATGATACATCGACCCGCCTATCCGCCCAGAGAGACCCGTTTGGTCATGCGATCTGTGCTGATCGCTTTGCTTCCCGGCATCGTGGTTGTGAGTATCTTTTTTGGTGCTGGGGTCTTGTTGAATCTAGCTACCGCCATTGTCACTGCCCTCCTGTCAGAGGCTTTGTGCCTGAAATTACGACATCGCAGCATTCAGCCGAGCTTGTCTGATTGGTCTGTCGTCCTGACCGGAGTATTGATCGCACTGTCGCTGCCACAAGCCGCCCCTTGGTGGCTCACCATTGCTACGACTGCATCTGCTGTCATATTGGGCAAGCACCTCTACGGCGGCCTCGGCCAAAACCCTGTCAATCCTGCGATGCTCGGCTATGCACTGATACTCATCTCTGCGCCAGTGGCAATGACCACGCTTTGGATCAATCCACTGAATCCGCCCGATGTTGAAGCGGCTTGGATGGCCTTTATTGGCAATCCCAGTGATGCCTACACTGGCGCCACCACATTAGAACTTTACCAATCAGAATTTTCTGCGCTGACAGCATTAGAGGCGAAACAACATCCTCTGTTTGCCAATGCGCAACTCGGCTTCATCTATGGGTATGAGTGGGTTGCATTGGCTTATCTCATCGGTGGTTTGTGGCTCCTGTACCAACGCGTGATTTCCTGGCATACGCCAGTTGGATTACTCGCCACATTATTGGTCATCTCTGCATTTTTCAGCGTTGACCCAGACACAGCCACGCCGGTGTGGGTCCATCTGACTGCCGGCGCTGGAATCTTTGCCGCGTTCTTTATCCTAACTGATCCTGTCTCTGGTGCGACTAGCCCCAGAGGACGACTCTGGTTTGCGATTGGCGTTGGCGTTCTCACTTACATCATCCGCACCTACGGCCAGTATCCTGATGCCATCGCTTTTTCAGTGCTCATGATGAATTTCGCCGCACCCATGATTGACCACTACACCCGGCCACGAATCATGGGCCGAGAAGCCAGTATCAAAGGACCGGGAGGACAATCATGACGATTCGTCTCACGCTCTTTGGACTGATAACGAGTCTCTTTGTTGGACTCGTCTACGTCATGACCAAACCGGCGATCATTGAAGCCAAAGAACAGGCACGGCAGGAAAAACTGTATCTGCTAGCAGCACCTCTACTCGCCAACGGGCGAATTGCAAGCCCAGTTCAGCGGGAACTTCCCGATGATGCACCAGCATCCTTAGAGCATCCGTTGTCGATCACACCGATCGTCACAGATGCCGAACAACTAGGGGTGGTTCTCCCGATCACCGCTCTTCGGGGTTACAGTGGCCCAATTCAGTTGTTACTGGCATTGGATCAACAACAGCGAATCGTTGGGGTCAGGGCCATCGAACATCGGGAAACACCCGGACTTGGCGACCGAATTGAAACGCGAAAGAGCAATTGGATGTTGGCCTTCAATGGGTTGAGATACGACGATCTGGCACCTGATGACTGGGCAGTGCAAAATGACGGAGGCCAGTTTGATAGTTTCACCGGTGCGACCATCACGCCCAGAGCCGTGGTTGATGCGTTGAAAGAGACGCTTGCCTATCTGGCTCGGCACCCTGTCATACTCGAGGCCAACCCATGAAACTCAGCACCGTTTGGCTTGATGGATTATGGGATCGCAATCCGGGACTGATTCAACTGTTAGGACTCTGTCCTTTACTTGCGGTCTCCAACACCCTTGAAAATGCCATCGGACTTGGCCTTGCGACCTTGTTTGTGCTGGTGCTGTCGAATGCATCGATCAGCCTCATACGCACGCTAGTCGACGATGCGATTCGCTTACCCGTCTTCGTCTTGGTCATTGCTGCCCTGACGACGTGTGCAGAACTTTTAGTGCAGGCACTGGATTACCGACTGTATCAATCGCTCGGGATTTTTCTGCCCTTGATTGTCACCAACTGCCTGATTCTTGGCCGCGCTGAGGCACTCGCTAAACGAGAGACTGTCGTCATGAGTACCATCGATGGCCTTGCACAAGGGCTCGGATTTTTCCTTGTCTTAGTCAGCCTTGGTGCGTTACGCGAATGGATGTCGGGTACGTTGATTCTTGCAGCCTTGCCTCCTGGAGCCTTCATCGCACTTGGACTGCTGGTTGCAATACATCAGTGGATTCAAGGCAAGCTTCAACAGAAGCCAACCGAGCAATCGATGGATCAGACAAATCGCCGTGTTCGCACGACTGGGGACATTTCGTGAATCAAGCGATTCGGACAGCAATCTTCACACGACTCAGGGATCAAAACCCGAACCCCACTACAGAGCTCGAGTGGACCACCCCTTTTGAACTACTCATTGCCGTGTTGCTCTCTGCTCAAGCAACTGACATATCAGTGAATCGGGCGACCCAGAAGCTCTACCCAAAGGCCAACACACCCAATGCAATCCTGGCACTCGGGATTGATGAGGTTAAAGACTGCATTAAAACCATTGGACTGTATCATTCCAAAGCAGAAAACGTGATGAAGACCTGCGCGCTCTTGCTGGAGAAACACAACGGAGAAATCCCCACAACACGGGAGGCATTAGAGGCGTTGCCAGGTGTTGGTCGTAAAACTGCGAATGTGGTGTTAAATACTGCGTTTGGCGAACCGACGATGGCAGTGGACACGCATATCTTTCGGGTCTCAAATCGCACGCGCATCGCACCGGGAAAAGATGTCAGAGCAGTCGAGGATCGGTTAGTCCGCGTCATCCCCAAAGAGTTTCTGAAAGACGCACACCATTGGCTGATTCTGCATGGACGTTATGTGTGCAAAGCTCGGAAACCAGACTGTGCAAATTGCCTGATTTCCGATTTGTGCGAATACAAAGGCAAACCAAGCCTTTGACGATCTAGCGCAGCGAACGACCTTTTTTCGCGGCAGTCCTCAAACGCAACGCGTTTAACTTGATAAAACCCTCGGCATCTTTCTGATCATATGCACCCGCATCGTCTTCAAAGGTGGCGATTGCTTCGTCAAACAATGATTGATCAGAGCGCCGACCGGTGACGGCTACCGAGCCCTTATACAATTTCAGCCGGACCTCGCCATTGACGACTGCTTGAGATTCATTGATTGCCGCCTGCATCATTAAACGCTCAGGCGACCACCAATAGCCGTTGTAAACAAGATCGGCATATTTCGCGATCAAGCTGTCTTTAAAATGCGCAACTTCACGATCTAAAGTAATCGACTCGAGAGCACGGTGCGCCTTCAACATGATCGTTCCACCCGGGGTTTCATAACATCCCCGCGACTTCATGCCGACATAACGGTTTTCAACGATATCCAATCGGCCGATACCATGGCGACCACCAATGGCATTGAGCTCAGCCAACAAAGTCGCAGGAGACATCGACTGACCGTTAATACTGACTGGATCACCGTTTTGGTAGCCAAGAATGATCTCTTCGGCTCGATCCGGTGCCGCTTCCGGAGAGACTGACCAGCGCCACATGTCTTCCTCAGGTTCCGCCCATGGGTCCTCAAGTACAGCGCCTTCATAGCTAATATGTAATAAGTTGGCATCCATTCAGTAGGGAGATTTTTTCCCGCGTTTCTGTTCGACCGGAATCTTGTGCGTGTCGCAGTAGGCCAGCAGCGTTTCCCGTGAGGTCAGATCCCATTCGCGCCAGGGAGCAATGACCTGCACGGCTGGGTTCAGCGCGTAGGCACCTAACTCAAAACGCACCTGATCGTTACCCTTCCCTGTCGCTCCGTGACTGATCGCATCAGCACCTGTTTCTTCTGCGATTTCAACCAGTCGCTTGGCAATTAATGGACGTGCAATCGAGGTTCCAAGCAAATACTCACCTTCGTAAATGGTATTCGCGCGAAACATCGGGAAGACATAATCCGAGACGAACTCTTCACGAAGATCTTCAATGTAGATTTCTTTAACGCCCAAGGCTTCAGCCTTTGCACGAGCCGGCTCCACTTCTTCGCCTTGCCCAAGATCGGCAGTAAACGTCACCACTTCGCATTGGTAGGTTGTCTGAAGCCAACGCACAATAACGCTGGTATCCAATCCACCGGAGTACGCCAAAACGACCTTGTTAATGTCTGACATCGAATAATCCTAGCAATCGTCAAAATAAAGGCCGCAAATAATACCAGAGCAGGTGAAACTTGCAGAAGCTTTCCGTTGAAACGGATGAATGCAATTGCGTTTTCATCTACCCTAGGAGCGATTGGATAAGGATCTTTTCGTGCAACTCACTCTCACACGGCCCGATGACTGGCATCTTCACTTACGCGATGGTGCCGCATTAACCACCACTGTCCCAGATACCGCGCGGACATTCCATCGCGCCATTGTGATGCCAAACTTAAAGCCTGCGGTCGAAACCGTTGAGGCTGCCCTCAATTACCGTGAGCGGATTCTTGCAGCGGTCCCTGAAGGCATGTCATTTGACCCACTGATGACCCTCTATCTGACACCGAATGTGAGCCCAAGCATCATTCAGAAAGCGGCGGCCTCACCGTCGGTCTACGGAGTCAAACTCTATCCGCAAGGAGCTACAACGAATTCAGACGCTGGAGTTGCGAGTCTTGATGCCGTAATGACCACCCTCGAGACCATGGCTGAACTGGGTTTACCGCTACTGATTCATGGTGAAGTGACCGACCGTTCGATCGATATTTTTGATCGTGAGGCGGTATTCCTTGAGCGGACCCTCGGACCGCTCATGCAGCGCCTCCCAACGCTCAAAGTCGTGCTCGAACACATCACCACCAAAAATTCAGTGGAGTTCGTCAGGGCACATCCAGAAATGGGGGCAACGATTACCGCTCACCACCTGTTATACGAGCGTAACGACATGCTGGCAGGCGGTATCCGCCCCCATCTGTACTGTTTACCCATTCTCAAGCGAAGCGTGCATCGTGATGCGCTCCTTGAAGCAGCGACCTCTGGAGATCCTCAATTTTTCTTAGGGACTGACTCGGCCCCTCATGCTGTTGGTGACAAGGAATCAGACTGTGGTTGCGCGGGATGCTACACCGCACCTGTGGCCCTCGAATTATACGCAGAAGTGTTCGAGGCCCAAGATCGACTGGACCAACTTGAGGCCTTTGCCAGTTTCAATGGCGCTGATTTCTATGGTCTCCCGCGAAATACCGAGACCATCACGCTGACCCGGGTGGAAACGCCAGTGCCACTGACGCGACCGTTGGGTCAAAGCCAGGTTCGCCTGCTTCGAGGTGGTGAATCCACCGCTTGGAGCCTCGCATGATTGAACCGGACGTGGTCTCAGACAGTCATAATCCTGGTGAGATCAATAAACCCAAGAAGAAGACCCGTTTAGGGGAGCGCTTCCGTGGATTTCTGCCAGTGGTTGTGGATTTAGAAACCGGTGGATTTAATGCCGAAACCGACGCGCTGCTCGAGCTCTCCATGGTGATTCTCAATATGGATGAGGATGGAACGCTCTTCATCCACGATCAGGTGCATGCCCATATTGAACCCTTCGAAGGCGCGAATCTTGAACCAGCCGCACTCGAATTCACCGGCATTGACCCATTTCACCCACTGCGCATGGCGGAAACCGAAAAAGACGCACTGACCCGGATGTTCAAGCCGGTGCGGGATTCTATCAAACACCATGGCTGCAATCGTGCTGTCTTAGTGGGACATAACGCTCACTTCGACCTTGGATTTCTCAACCAGGCCATCAAGCGATCAGGCGTCAAGCGCGCGCCCTTCCATCCATTTTCATGCTTCGATACGGCAACGCTCGGTGGCCTCGCATTTGGCCAAACAGTGCTGGCTCGTGCCTGTGATGCTGCAGGATTGCAATTTGATCATGAAGAGGCGCACTCGGCCCGCTATGACGCAGACCTCACAGCACAGTTATTTTGTGAAATCGTGAATCGTTGGCGAGATTTGGGAGGGTGGAACCCTCACCAAGATTCAGCTGGACAGTGATTCCAAATCCAAAGAGCGAGCGGCAATGACTGCTTGCGTTCGTGAATGCACTTTTAACTTCCGAAGAATTGCAGTGACGTGGGCTTTGATCGTCGCTTCGCTCACATCCAATTCATAGGCGATCTGCTTATTCAGCAATCCCTGCATGAGCATGATCAGAACTCGGAACTGCTGTGGTGTCAGAGAAGCAATTCCCTCGGCAATCTTCGCTTCGCGATCATCGACCACAGGCGCATCCAGACTGACGTCTTCAGGAATCCAGGCATCACCCTCAAGTGCAGCCTGGACCGCTTCGACCATGGTCTCTAAGGCCACGCTCTTCGGAATAAACCCGAGAGCACCATACTCGATCGAGCGTCGGATCACGTTATGATCTTCATTCCCAGAAACCACCACCACTGGCATTTCTGGGCTTTGCCCTTTCAGATAGACCAAACTGGAGAATCCACTAGCTCCCGGCATCGTGAGATCCAGCAGCACCAAATCTGCGTCGTTGTGTTCAGAAGCCGCATCCTGTAATTCCGCCATGGTCGACACTTCAACAATATCCACTTGCTTAGCTGCTTTTGAGACAGCCTGCTTGAGCGCGGCTCGAAATAGAGGGTGATCATCCGCGATCACAATTTTGCAGTGATGCATAAAGTAAATCCCTTTCCAATGGATGATCCAAAGATAACAAACTTTCGGAAGTTTGCGAAAATAACTACACTTTTGTGCGTTTTTTGTACAAAAAAACACCCACAGAGCCTCGCCCGGTGGGTGCTTTGAGTCACATCATCGATTAACGATTCATTCGATTATCGATCAGGTCATCCACCACAGATGGATCTGCCAGTGTCGAGGTATCGCCTAACGCGCCATAATCATTGGCAGCGATCTTTCTCAAGATACGACGCATGATTTTTCCAGAACGTGTCTTCGGCAGACTCGGTGCCCACTGAATGAAGTCAGGTGATGCAATCGGACCAATTTCAGAGCGAACGTGATTCCGAAGCTCTGCACGCAACTCTTCAGTCGGCTCTAAGCTTTCTTGAAGCGTGACATACACATAAATCCCTTCACCTTTGATGTCATGCGGATATCCAACCACAGCAGCTTCGGCGACAGCATCATGCGCGACCATGGCTGACTCGATTTCAGCGGTTCCCATCCGGTGGCCCGACACATTTAAGACGTCATCAACACGTCCGGTAATCCAGTAGTACCCATCGTCATCGCGACGGGCGCCATCGCCCGTGAAATATCGATTCGCAAATGTTGAGAAGTAGGTTTGCTCAAACCGCTCGTGATCGCCCCAGCAACTCCGACCAGACGATGGCCAGGAATCCAGCAGAACCAAGTTACCATCCGCCGCACCTTCCAAGATGTTTCCTTCGTTATCAACCAACGCAGGCTGGACACCGAAGAATGGGCGCGCTGCTGATCCCGGCTTGGCTGCAGTCGCTCCTGGCAGTGGAACGATCATGATTCCGCCCGTTTCTGTCTGCCACCAAGTATCGACGATTGGGCACTTTCCTTGACCAATCACACGGTGGTACCACTCCCAAGCTTCTGGATTAATCGGCTCACCAACGGATCCAAGAATCCGCAATGAAGACAAATCCGAATCACCCAAGACATCTTCGCCCTTCACCATCAACGAACGAATTGCTGTTGGCGCTGTATAGAACTGATTGACTTTGTGCTTTTCAATCACACGACCGAAACGAGATGAATCCGGATAGGTCGGAACACCTTCGAACATCAATGTGGTTGCACCGTTCGCAAGCGGTCCATACACGATGTATGAGTGACCCGTGATCCAGCCCACATCAGCTGTACACCAATAAATGTCGCCATCTTTGTAGTCAAAGACATATTGATGGGTCAGTGAGGTATACACGAGATAACCGCCGGTGGTGTGCTTTAGACCCTTTGGCTTCCCTGTGGATCCTGAGGTGTAAAGAATGAAGAGCGGATCTTCCGCATTCATCGGCTCAGGCTCACACTCTGTCGACTGATTCGCGCACACATCGTGGTACCAAACGTCTTTTGGACCCATCTCGACGTCGCCACCAGTGCATTTCACCACCACGACTGTCTCAACGCCCTGACAGGCTTCAGAAGCGACCGCTTTGTCGACATTCGTCTTCAATGCCACAGCGCGACCACCGCGACGACCTTCATCCGCTGTGATGATGACCTTCGATCCTGACTCTTCCACACGAACGCCCAAGGCGTCAGGAGAGAATCCACCAAAGACAATCGAATGCACTGCACCGATTCGCGTACAGGCCAGCATCGCAACCGCGGCTTCAGGAATCATCGGCATATACAGCGTGACCACATCACCTTTTTTCACGCCTTGAGCACGCAATCCATTGGCAAATCGACAGACTCGTTCATACAGGTCGCGGTAGGTAATATGCTCATCAGAGTTTGGATCATCGCCTTCCCAGATAATCGCAGTTTGGTCACCGCGAGTCGCTAGATGACGGTCCAGACAGTTGGCGGACACGTTCAGAATACCGTCTTCATACCAACGAATATCAATGTTTCCAGGAGCGAACGATGTGTTTTTGATCTTGGTGGGAAACTGAATCCAATCGAGACGCTTGGCTTGCTCGGCCCAGAACGCTTCTGGATCTTCAATGGATTGGCGATACATCGCCTCATAGGTTGCCTCGTCTGCCCAGGCGTTCGCTGCAACTGCAGGATCAACTGGATACACCTTGGAATCAGTCATGAAAACTCCTTACTGGTTAAAGTTATCCGCAAAGTGTTATGCCTAACGCGACAAGACCCAATACGACAATCGTCTCGACTCAACTAAAGAGAGGGTTCAATTACAGAAATGTTTGAACCTGGTCGATGATCACCGGAATTTCGGTATCCATCGAAAATAACGCCATCAACGTCGCATCACGATCCATCAGATAGATGCGTGAGGAGTGATCAACCGTATAGCTTTTCGGATCGTCTCCCACCCGTTGAGCATAGACCTGATACTGCCGCATTACTTGCTCAATCGACTGAGGATCACCGGAGAGACCGTAAAATGTCGGGTCAAATACCGCCGCATATTCAGCAACTGCCGCTACCGTATCCCGTTCTGGATCCACGGTGACAAAAAGGCCCGACACACGCTCACGTTCATCACCTAATCCTTCAACAATGGCTGCCATCCGAGCCAGCTCAGTCGGACAGACATCCGGGCAGTATGTGTAACCGAAATAAATGAGCATCAAATCACCGCCGAGGGTTGCGGTATCCAAAGGCCCTTCCACTGTCTGCAAGGTAAAATGGCCACCAATCTGCGCGCCAGGCATCCCTCGCTCACCGGTGGTTAGATTCCGGATAAATGGAAAAGCGACTAAACCTGCTAATAAACAGGCAACAAGAAGCGGGGCATAACGTCTCACAAAATCAACCTTTATTACGTATCTGCAATTTTCAATAACTGAGCCGGTGGCATCTGGCGTGCTTGTTTCGCCGACCATCGCCCGATCACTCCGACAATGGTACCTGTCGCAAGCGGTGCAAGCACCCATATCAGCCACTTTGATGACCACTCAAGATTAAAGATCTTGGTGTAAACGAGCCAACCCAAGAGTTCGGTTCCAACAGCCGCCAATAGTCCACTGATCACGCCTAGCGTGAGAAACTCAGCCCACTGGGATTGCGATAACAAGCGGTCAGAACCGCCAAGACTTCGAAGAATCGCCGATTCCTTGCGACGCTCAGGCAACGAGGTTTGGATACTGGCAGCTAAAACCAAGACACCACCGACGAGCACGAAATACAGCACGACACTGACCGCTTGTGATACCCGATCTAAAATGCCACGAATCTGGTTAAGAATCGCATCCACTGACAAGAGTGTCACCTGCCGAAACTCGCCACTGATCGCAGCGGTGTCTTTTGCTGGATTCAGAAGCCGCAAACTGGTTAATCGCGTGGATTCAAACGGCGCCAGTGTGCCCGGCGAGAAAATCATAAAGAAATTGGGAAGCATGGAATCCCACTGCACCACGCGAGACCCAACCACCTCTGCCGAAATTCGGTCTGGCCCGACGGTGTAATGAATGATGTCACCCAACTGTAAGTCGAGCTCATCAAATAATTTCGATTCCACCGTGACAAGCCCAGGACCATCTGCATTGGTGAAAAATCGGCCACGATCGACTTGGTTGTCGCGTCCAAGGACACCAGACTCAGTCAGACTCAGTTCACGACGCACCGACCCCGGCGGTTCAATGCCCTGCAAATGCTCAATTAACGGAATCTCGTTGACCGTTTCCAGCCGTCCACGAACAATCGGATACAGGGGTGCTAAGTCACCACCTCTTGAAGTCACGGCCTCGATAAAAGCCACTTGATCGTCATCGGTAATATTCAAGGCGAAAGTATTCGGAGCATCGGTCGGAACTTGGGTTTCCCAGGTCGCGATGAGATCAAAACGAATCAGAGCCACCATCGCGATGGCCAGTGCTGTCAGAGCAAACGCCATCAATTGGCCACCGGAGGATCCAGGATCCCGAATCAGCTGTTGAATCCCAAACCGCCAAGCAGGGCCCACACGTTCCAAAGGACCTAAACTCCGAACCACCAACTGACCAATCAGGCTCACAAGTGCCACCAAGATGATCACCGCGAGTAAAACCCAACCGGTTAATAACCAATCATCACTGTAGAGATAACCCAGAAGACCGATCGCGACTAACGCAAATCCATAACGGCCTGCCTGACCAACCCCTGACACCTGATAGTCGCGCTTGAAGACCCGAATCGGTGGCACGTTAGCCAACATAATCAAAGCAGGTGCTGCAAATCCGAAGAGGATGACAAAACCGGTTAACACACCAAGGAACGCTGGCCGCGCACTCGGCTCTGGCAAGCTGATCGTCAATAACCCAGCAATGGTATCCACCAATATCAGTTGCAAACCGTAGCCAATCACAACCCCCAATAGACTCGCTACACCACCAAGAACAACCAGTTCTGTGGTGAAAATTCCGAGCGCTTCGCGACCGCTCAAACCAAAGGTTCGAAATAACGCACTGTCTGCGATGTGGTCAGTCGCCCATCGATTAGCTGTCATTGCGATCGCCGCACCGGACAATAAGACCGTTAACAAACCCGCAAGCGATAAATAAGTTGTCGCTCGGGTCAGTGCATTACCGACCTCAGGTCGACCATCGACAACCCCTCGAAGCCGTTGGCTAATATCGAGCTTCGGCTCAATGAACGCTTTGAATTGTTCGAGGTCACCGTCGGCGAACAACGTGATATACCGGACTCGACTGCCGGGCTGAATCAGCTGAGACGCTTTAAGATCTGCTTGATTCATGAGCAGTCTCGGGGTCAGTGAGACAAACGACCCACCACGATCTGGCTCAAACACCAAAATCTGTGTGATTTGAAGTTCGGTTTCACCAACGGAAACCCGATCACCCACGTCAATATCGAGCTTAGATGCCAATTGCGGGTCTGCCCAGGCAGTGCCAGATGTCGGAATGCTTGATGTCGGATATCCAACGCCCGCACGAGTATTTGCGATTTCGAGCTGACCTTTTAAGGGATATCCATCGGTGATGATTTTCACGCCGGTCAGTTCAAACTTGGACCCACTACCGATGACCGATGGAAATTCAATGGTCTCGGTCGAGGCAACGCCCAGAGCATTGGCTTTTTCAAGCCACAGCGGATCGATCGGCCTCGGTCCCCGAAGCTTGAGATCGCCACCGAGGAGTGCAGCAGCATCAGCTCGCATGGCTCGATCAATACGATCCGTGAGCACTTCGGTGGTTGTCATAGCAGCCACCGACACCACAATCGCGAGCGCTAATAGCGTCAATTGACCACTGACAAACTCACGCCACAAAAGACGCAGCGCAATCATGCAGCGACCTCGTTCAATGTCCCGTCTTCCAGGCTTAAGATTCGCTGACATCGACTCGCCAAGCGCTCATCATGTGTCACTAAAATCAATGTTGTGCCGGTTTCCTGATTCAATTCAAATAAGAGTTCAGAGACCGATTCGCCCGTTCTTCGGTCTAAGTTGCCAGTGGGTTCATCAGCAAACAATAATGCAGGTTCGTTCACAAAGGCCCGAGCCAAGGCAACCCGCTGCTGTTCTCCTCCTGACAGCATGCGAGGTCGATGATGTGTTCGCGCACCCAAACCGACGCGTTCTAGCCACTTCATCGCGCGTTGTTTCGCCTGCGCCACAGACATGCCGGTTAACTCTAACGGTAACATCACGTTTTCAACCGCTGTTAACCCTTGGAGTAGTTGAAAACTTTGGAAGACAAACCCGATTCGTCCGCGCCGAACCGCTGCGCGCTGATCTTCAGAGAGGCCACTGAATGCCTCGCCTTGAAACAGGATTTCACCACTTTCGGGGATATCTAATCCCGCCAGCAACGACAGCAACGTACTCTTTCCTGCTCCGGAAGGACCAATAATCGCTACACTGTCCCCTGGGTTGATTCTCAAGTCCAACGACTCCAAAACAGACAAACGATGACCGCTTTGGTCGTTGAACCCATGTGACACATTGCGAACATCAAGGACTGGTTGTGCAGACATTACGATTGGTATTCCTTTGGTTGAGTTTGGTAACACCTGCACTGGCCGGCCCGACACTGCTGGTCGTCGGGGACAGTTTAAGCGCAGGCTATGGGCTTGATCGCGGCCTCAGTTGGGTCGATCTACTCGCCGCATCTCCCGAAGAATTACTGGGGGCGGATGTACAAGTTTTAAACGCTTCGATCTCTGGTGAAACAACCACCGGTGGACTCTCTCGTCTCCCTGGGTTGTTGGATCGACACCACCCAAGTTCTGTCTTGATTGCTCTGGGCGCCAACGATGGATTGAGAGGTCTACCATTGGACACCATGCAAGAGAATCTGAAAGCGATGTTCAGCCTCGTCGAGGCGTCAGGCGCTCAGGTGTTCTACGCCGGCATCGAACTCCCCCGGAACTATGGCGGTCCATTTACCCGAGCATTTCGTCAGGCCCAAGACGCGGTCGCAGCGCAAACAGGGATCCCATACCTGCCATTTTTCCTGGAACCCGTCGCACTTGAACGCACACTATTTCAAGACGATGGGTTGCATCCAACCGAAGAAGCGCAACCACTGATCGCGGACTACGTCGGACGCTTCCTTCAAGAGTCACTGTTGAAATAACCCAGTCGAGTCAAATCGTCCACCAATCGAATCAAATAGCGATCGGTCATGGCCGAGACATAATCCGTGACTCGCATGAGTCGTTGATATTTGGAATCGTTCGGCCGCGGTCTGAATTTGCCAAGCCGAGCGACGGCATCGCGGGCTTTTGAACTGATATAGGTCCCATCACCGCCAGCGCTCGCAAGGGCTTCAGCACCTTCGATCAAGTGCGATAAAACACCACGCAGTAATCGCCCACTTCGACCCTCATAGGATTGCTTCGTTAAATCAACATACACCCGTTCACGGGCCAACGCCTTGGCCCGCTGAATCACTTCTCCAGCCGATGCCACTCGCCAATCCAAGAGGTCTTCATCGAAGGCTCCTTGGATGATGGCGTCATAATGGAGCTGAAACCGTTCTTCAGCCTCATGCACCAAGGCATCGATCGCAGCCGAACGGAGAAGCTCGAGCTTCGCTTCAGAATCATCCAATAACTGCTCATACAAATTCCGGCGTGCACCTCGGTCCACCAGCTCTTTCATGAGCGATGAGACCTCCTTATAATCTAAATGACCGAGCTCAACCGCATCTTCCAAATCAATCAGGGCGTAGCAAATATCATCAGCAGCCTCGACGGCATACACCATCGGATGCCTGGCCCAAACATCAGGCATCAATTCGATCATTCCCAAATGGGAGGCTAATTCACGCATCAACGGCAATTCTGTTTGATTAACACCATGTTTCCGCTTGGTTTGGCCAAAGGCCGAATTCGCTGCAAAGGGATACTTCACAAAGGTGCCGAGTGTCGCGGCGGTTAACCGCATCCCACCATCGAACCAATGACGCTCAAGACAGGTGATCACCCGAAACCCTTGCGCATTTCCTTCAAACCCCGTCAAATCAGCGCGCTCAGCGCTCGAAAGGCCTGTCAGATATTCAGGATGCGATTCAAAAAACTGCCGAATGGCACGCTCACCGGCATGACCAAAAGGTGGATTTCCGATGTCATGAGCGAGGCAGGCAGATTGGACCAAAGCGCCCAATCCAGACGCCGAATGCGCTTCAGACAACAACCCTTCATGACGCATCCACTGACCTAGGCGAGCGCCCAAGGATCGCCCCACAGAGGCCACTTCAAGAGAATGCGATAGCCGCGTATGCACGTGGTCATTGTCCGACAATGGATGCACCTGCGTTTTCACAGCCAATCGACGAAATGCCCCTGAAAAAATCAGACGATCATGGTCTCGTTGCCACTGACTCCGCTCATCACCTGAGGCTTCCGACACCCACTGACGTTGATGATCAATCCGTGCAGTTGATAACAGTTGATTCCAATCCATCATGAGAAAGCCACCTCATGATGAGGACCGCAATCGGTATCGCTCAGCTTGCGTTTCGGATACAAATCAAACCGGACCGTCTTGCCTTTGACCTGTGAAGACGGGACTTTTCCACCAAGATACTCTGCTTTGAGCGGGCGCTTAACGACCACCCGTGCGGCATGAGAATCCAGTGCGGCTTCTAACAATCGGTCGGCAGGTTCGGCCGCATGCAAGAGCGCATGCAAAACTTGCATCGACAATGACGGTGCTGCTTTTCGCTCTTTCGGGAACATCGGGTCCAAATAGATCACACCATGCGACACTCTCGAGACCACCTCGGTACTATCCATCTGTTGGAAGTTCACGCGATCACACCAAGAGATTTCAGCCTCCTGCGCGCGCCTGAGGGCA
>Ga0213864_10000453_pt1 | contig 18398 bp, 17 predicted proteins | sample PICome_5_FD_160078 | JGI IMG/M metagenome (GOLD analysis project Ga0213864, IMG submission 160078) | Coastal seawater microbial communities near Pivers Island, North Carolina, United States - PICO247 | ecosystem: Environmental > Aquatic > Marine > Coastal | place: USA: North Carolina... | reverse complement strand
GTACTCGATTGCCCAGGCCTCATTGCTAAAGTTCATCACCATCACTTCCAAACCGAGGTTTCGTGCTGCTTTTTGGGTGCTAAGTCGTGTTCGTAAACTCGGATTAAAGAACAATAAACCAATCGTTTTGCGTTGTCCCAAATGGGCATGTGCAAAAGGGTCTTGTTTGCAGCTTTTGGCAAGTGCAATGGTCTTTTTGGGATCGACTAAGTCTTGTAAGGTGATAAAATTTTTCATCAGTGACATGCGTTTAAGGCAGTAAACAATTGATCTAAATGCTTTTGCTTTATATTGAGTGGGGGTAGAATTCGAATCAGGTTTTTGTTGCTACTCCCTCCTGTAAAAATACGATGTTTAAAAATCAATTCTTTTCGCAAAGCGCCCACTTCGTACTCAAACTCCAGTCCAAGCATCAGTCCTCTTCCTTTAATGGTTTTCACAAACGGGAGTTCTTTCGCTCTTTGAACAAAGTATTCGCCCATGGCTTTGGCGTGATCGCAAAGTTTTTCTTTTTCCAATACCTGTAAAACCGCTAGGGAGGCACTGCAAGCAAGATGGTTTCCACCAAAAGTCGTTCCCAATAACCCATACTTGGCCTTGATGACTGGATGGACAAGGATTCCCCCAACGGGAAAGCCATTTCCCATGCCTTTGGCAATACTGATAATATGGGGATTGATGTTGTATTTCTGAAAGGCAAAGAAGTCACCACTACGTCCAAACCCAGATTGTACCTCGTCTGCAATCAAGCAAGTTTTATGGGTTTCACAAAGTGTTTCCATCTGCGCAACAAACGCTGCTGTTGGCTCATCCAAACCGCCAACCCCTTGAATGGCTTCAAAAATCACGGCACAGACATCTCCTTTAGTCAGCTCTTTCTCGAGGGCATCAACGTCGTTAAATGGAATAAAATCCACTTGTTGTTGGGTGTTTAGAGGCGCCTGGATGTTTTTGTTGTCGGTGGCAGCCACTGCTGCACTGGTACGCCCATGAAAGGCATTGTCAAACGCAATTACTCTTGATTTACCTGTGTGAAACGAGGCCAGTTTAAGTGCATTTTCATTTGCTTCTGCACCCGAGCTGCACATAAACAACTCATAATTGGTGCAACCCGACTGCAGATTGATTTCAGTGGATAGTTTTTCTTGCAGTGGGTTTTGAACCGCATTGGAGTAAAATCCGATACGATGGAGTTGTTTTCTTAACATCCGGGTATAGGTTCGATGACCATGACCGATCGAAATCACTGCATGACCGCCGTACAAATCGAGATACTTTTTCCCTTTTTTATCATAGACATACACACCACGCGCTTTGCTGGGCTCTACGTCATACAAGGGATATACATCAAATAAGGGCATGGTTTTATCCTTTACTAATCACATTTATTTTATTGAACGAAGCGACGATTCCCTTGATCAAAGACGAACTCAGTCCTTGATGCTCCATTTCGTTAAGCCCTTCGATTGTGCACCCCTGCGGTGTGGTGACCTTATCGATTTCTTGCTCTGGATGAGAGTCGGTCTCAATCAGCAAAGTAGCGGCACCCAAAGCGGTGTACATCGACATTTTCATCGCTTCTTCCGCATCAAAACCAAGTTGAACGCCGCCTTGAGTCGTAGCGCGAATCAGTCGCATCCAAAAAGCAATTCCTGATGCGCAAATGACCGTTGCAGCACGCATATGCTTTTCGTCGATGATGATACTTGTACCGAGGGAGTTGTAAATCGCCTCTGCAAGTGATAAACGTTGTTTCCCTTTGCCGTTTGCACATAAACAGGTCATCGATTTACCAACTGAAATTGCTGTGTTTGGCATCGACCGAATGATGAATTTGTCGTTTCCGACTATTGCTTCCATTTTCTCTATTGAAAAACCAGTTACTGTTGAAATTAAGACATGTTTTTCGGTAAATAGATGCGCGTTTTCAGAAAGAACTTCGCTGAGTTGAGCAGGTTGCACAGCAAGTATAATAACGTCGGAAGATGAAATGGCTTCCGCATTGTCATCCGTGATATGTGTGTTTTTGTACTCGTTCCAATCTGAAATCGAAGAGGTGTTGCGTTTGGTGAGGTATAACTGCGTAATGATGTTGTTGGTCAGCAGCCCTTTTGCAATACTCAATCCAAGATTTCCAGCGCCGATAATTGCGATTTTCATAGTATTCGTGTTTAATGAACGTTTGCTTTAAGTTGTAATCCAGTTGTTTGAGGCCAAGAAAACATCAAATTCATGTTTTCAACGGCTTGTCCTGATGCTCCTTTGAGAAGGTTGTCCAAACAACTGGTAATCAGTAATAAATTTTTGTGTTTATGTAGATGAATCAGACAATTGTTGGTGTTGACCACCATTTTTAAATCCAAAGCCTTTTTGCTTATGTGCGTAAACGAGCTATTGGCATAAAATTGCTCATACAGCGAATAGGCATCATCAAGACCTCCCTCAAAAGTCGTGTACACACTGGCAAATATCCCTCTGGTAAAGTTTCCTCGAATCGGTAAAAAATTGATTTCGGGAACATCTGCTTGTAGGGCTTGTAAGGTTTCACCAATTTCGCCCAAATGCTGATGGGTAAATGGTTTATACCACGACACATTGTTGTTTCGCCAGCTGAAATGTGAAGTGGCAGAGGGTTTTACACCAGCCCCCGTACTTCCTGTGATGGCATGCACTTGAACGTCGGTTTGTAGAAGTCCTTCTTTGGCAAGGGGTAAAAGTGCCAGCTGAATCGCTGTAGCAAAGCAACCAGGATTGGCAACCGCTTGTGCGGATTGGATGTTTTGTTTTTGAAATTCAGGTAAGCCATACACATAGGACTTGCCTAAAAAATGCTGGTCTTTCTGCAATCGGAATTCATTACTCAGATCAATAATTTTGGTGTTGTCGTTCATCGAGTTTTCGTGTAAGAAAGTTCCCGAAAGTCCATGCCCCAAACACAAGAACAAGACATCCACGTCTGGATTGACTTCATCCGTAAACTGCAAATTCGTTTGCCCGATCAAATCCGTATGGGTTTCGGTGAGCAGCGTACCGGGCCGCGTGCTGCTATACACAAAATCAATGGTAACCAATGGATGATTGACCAACAAGCGAAGGAGCTCACCACCCGTGTAACCAGATCCGCCGATGACTCCAACCGTCTTTTTAGCTGTTGTTGACATGGTTGTAAATTTTAGTTGCGTTTGCGGTAACGGTGATAAATCCTTTGGCATCTTCACTCGTCCAGTTGCGGTTCATCTCGCCATAGCTTCCAAAAGAGGAATCCATTAAATCGTGAGCTGATTCGATACCATCCAGTGTAAATCGATAGGGGTGAAGCGTGATAAAAACGGTTCCTGTGACCATTTTTTGCGAACTTTCCATAAAAGCCTCAATATCTCGCAAGACAGGATCTAAATAATGTCCTTCGTGTAAATGCATCCCGTAAAAACTTGCGAGTTGTTCTTTTTGCTGTTGTTGCCATTTGCTCAAGGTGTGTTTTTCGAGCAAATGATGTGCCTTGATGATCAACAGTGGAGCAGCTGCCTCAAAGCCAACTCTTCCTTTGATGCCGATAATTGTATCGCCGACATGAATATCTCTTCCAATTGCATAACCAGATGCGATTTTATCGAGAGCTTTAATGGCAGAAACTGTATCCATTTGTTTGCCGTTAATTCCCGAAAATTCTCCATTTGTAAACTGCAGAGCAATTTTAGTGGATTGCTTTTCGGTCAATGGACTTGGATAGGCCTCTTCTGGGAGCGGTTCTTTAGATTCCAGCGTTTCTTTTCCACCGACACTCGTACCCCAAAGTCCTTTGTTGACAGAATATTGTGCTTTTGCCCATTCCATTTCAACCCCGTGAGACTTGAGAAAGGCAATCTCATCTTCTCTCGACAACTTTTGATCGCGAATCGGTGTGATGATTTCAATGTTTGGCGCTAGGGTTTGAAAAATCAAGTCAAATCGAACCTGATCGTTTCCAGCACCCGTGCTGCCATGCGCAATATGGGTCGCATCTATCGATTTGGCGTAGTTGACAATCTCTACGGCTTGTATAATTCGCTCGGCACTGACCGAAAGGGGATATGTATTGTTTTTCAATACATTGCCAAACACCAAAAAACGAATGACTTTTTGATAAAAGGTCTCCACTGCATCAATCGATTTGTAGGATGTGGCACCTAAAGTCATGGCTTTGGCGGATAACGCTTTGACTTCCCCATCGTCAAAACCACCAGTATTTACGCTCACCGCGTGAACCTCATAACCCAACTGGCTGAGGTGTTTCACACAATAGGAGGTGTCTAGACCTCCGCTGTAGGCAAGGACTAACTTTTTCATGCTTTTTTCTTATTTAGAAACAATGATTGTTTGATTTTGTTCAATCGACTCATAACGGCATTGTCATAGGTCTTTTCTTCTGCATCTGCTTGTGGGTCATAGAGCATCCCCGTACACAAACACATTTTGTGATCGGTCCTTGTGAGGACATCGTAATTTTTACAAGTTTGACAGCCCTTCCAAAACGCAGGGTCATCTGTCAATTCAGAAAACGTAACGGGCTTGTAGCCGAGTTCATAATTGATTTTCATCACAGGGAGACCTGTGGTAATCCCAAAGACTTTGGCATCGGGATATTTTTCTCTGGAATAGTCAAAGATTTTTGTTTTAATAGATTTTGCCAGTCCTTTTCCTCTGTACTCTGGTGCAACAATCAAACCCGAATGAGCTACGTATTTGTTGTGTCCCCAAACTTCGATATAACAAAAACCAGCAAAAACATCACCGTCCAAGGCAATTATTGCGTTCTTATTCTCAATTTTACTGACAATATACTCTGGTGTGCGCCGCGCAATCCCTGTCCCTCTTACCTGAGCGGAGGAAGCGATTAGTTCCGAAATTTGCTTTGCATACTGTATATGCGACTTGCCTGCAATGACAATGTTCATTGTGCTGTGAATTTGAATTGAAAAAAAGATGAAGATGAAGACGAAGCTGGACGCACCATAGCTCCCTAAAGACTATATACCCCCAAAGGGGCGACGCGGACGGCGTGGAGTTAACGAGAGGTGTCTTTTTAAAATCACGGTGCAAATATCAGTAAAAATTGTGAAAATAAAAGGGTTACTGCTAAATCTATTGATTATTTTTGTTACAAATCTAACAATCTGTATTCGTTGAAACGCAGTTTTGCCCGTTTTTCACATCCCAATATCGAACAACTCAAGTTGCAACTTTTGCATTGGTCGAAACAGTATTCGACTACTGTCGTGTTGGATTCGAATGACTATGCGCATCAAGAAACAAAATATGATTTTATCCTTGCAACGGATTCTCATACTGTTATACACTCACAAAATCAAGATGCCCTTGACTCCTTACAAAAGCATATTCATTCCAATTCCGACTGGTTGTTTGGTTTTCTTTCTTACGACCTGAAAAACCAATTGGAAAATCTACAGTCACAAAACCTTGATCATCTGGACTTTCCCGAGCTGTTTTTTTTCCAACCCAAACGCTTGTGGATTATCAAAGACAATCAAGTGGAAGCACATTATCTTTCTGCATATCACCCAAATGATGACTGGGAACAGATCATGTCCACTTCAGATCAGTACGCAGATAGTATTGAAAAAGAGATTTCTATGCAGCACCGGATTTCCAAAGCAGATTATCTTGACAAAACACATGCTCTTCAGCAACATATCGCAAGAGGTGATATCTACGAAGTGAATTTTTGTATGGAACTCTTTGCTGAACATGTCAAAATCGAACCGTATTCCCTCTTTCAAAAACTCAATGATAAGGCAAAACCGCCCTTTGCTGCCTTTGTTCAAATCGACGATAAATATTTACTCAGCAGTTCCCCTGAACGATTTTTAAAACGGATGGGGAATCAATTGATTTCGCAACCGATCAAAGGAACAGCAAGGCGTCATACTGATCAGACTCATGATGTTGAGGAAGCCTTTCAGCTGCAGCGCAGCGAAAAGGAACGTGCAGAGAACACCATGATTGTCGATTTGGTGCGCAATGATATGTCGCGGATTGCAACCAAAGGAAGTGTAGAAGTAAAGGAGCTGTGCAAAGTCTACCCCTTCGTACATGTGCATCAAATGATATCAACAGTCGTGGCTGAATTACAAGCAGAAACCCCAGTTGCAGACGCCATAGCTGCTTGCTTTCCGATGGGGAGCATGACAGGTGCGCCTAAGGTACGAGCGATGCAACTTATCGAACAATACGAGGAGACCAAAAGAGGACTGTATAGTGGAGCTGTTGGCTATATCGATCCCAATGGAGATTTTGATTTCAATGTGGTAATTCGCTCCCTTATATATCGAAAAGACACCGAATATCTATCGTTGCAAGTCGGAAGTGCCCTAACCGCAAATTCGAATCCAGAAAAGGAATATGATGAATGCTTGCTCAAGGCAAAAGGGGTTCTGGATGTGCTGTCGCAAAAAATGACCATTAATTTGTAGTTTGCAGCCATGAAATCCAGATTTCAGACGCATCTTTATTCTCGGTTTCCCGCACTTCGCTTACAGCGGATTTTGGTGGCTGTAAGCGGGGGGGTTGATAGCATGGTCTTGTTGGATTTACTTCGTGAGCTTGTAGATGAAGTGGCTGTTGCACACTGCAACTTTCAACTTCGCGGAAAAGACAGTGTGAAAGATGAACAACTCGTCGAGTCCTATTGTAAAAGATATGAACTGACTTGCCACATCAAACGCTTTGACACCAAACTTTTCAAACAATCGACGCAGATGGCAGCCCGAACACTGCGTTACAACTGGTTTGAGGAACTTTGCAACTCCAATGGTTATGACATCGTGCTAACCGCCCATCACGCCGATGACAATATCGAAACCCTACTGATGAATATCATTCGTGGGACAGGGATCGAAGGTTTAGCTGCCATCCCTGAGCAAAACGGAAGAATCATCAGACCGCTTTTGCCGTTCTATAAATCTGAAATTGTCAACTATGCCCAAGCACAAGAGATTCCTTGGCGTGAAGATTACTCCAATCAAAGTGATGACTATTTACGCAATGCAATGCGCCATCATGTGATTCCAGAGTTGGCCAAATTGCATCCAAAAGCTTTGGAAAATACCAGTAAAACCATAGATTTTACAAAACAAGCAGCTTTGGTAATTCAGCAACAAACCGTACAGCTTCAAGAGCAACTGTTTCAAAACAAAAAAGGAACCATTTATATTCCAATTCAAGAAATAAAAGCACTCAAGCCACTGTCGTTTTGGAGCCATCAACTTTTTCGTACCTATGGCTTTGATCATCGAGAAGTGATCAAGTTGATGAATGCGCAAAAAGGAAAACAAATTTCGTCTCATAATTATGTGCTTGAAGTAGGTCGTGATGAATTCCTTCTCTACCAGCCATTTACTCATGATGCAGAAAAAGAGTTTGCGGTTTATAAAGATGGACTCAGCGAGCCATTAAACCTGACCTTTTCAAAAGAACAGCTCAACACGAAAAACGCCTTAACAGTTGATGAGGAAACCATATTATTTCCAATGACTTTACGGAAATGGAAAAAAGGGGATCACTTCTATCCAACCGGAATGACAGGGTCAAAAAAAGTTTCTAAATTCTTTAAAGACGAAAAATATACCGCAACCCAAAAAGCGGCACAATGGTTGTTGTGTTCTGGCAATGATATTGTTTGGATTGTTGGTAAGCGCGCAGATCGTAGATTTACACCATCAGAAAACACCATTAATTTATTAAACATCAACCTCAAATGAGAATTTTACCCCTTTTCCTCAACCTTCTTTTTACTGGTTTGGCCTTGGCACAAAACCCCGTAACATGGACAACACAAGCAAGTCAAACGGACTCTCTGACATATGATTTGGTCATTACCGCTACCATTGAAGAGAAATGGCATTTATACGCCACAGAAATGCCCGAAGATGGCCCGCTACCAACGGAATTTACATTCCAAGATACCACGCCAATAGGTCCTTTAACGCATTCGGAGTTGATCACGGGATTTGATCCCATTTTCGAAATGGAACTATCTTATTTTGACAACAAAGCGACCTTTTATCAAACCGTAGTTGTCGCTGACGAAACCGTTCAAGACATCACAGTAGATCTTATTTATCAGGCCTGTGATGATAAACTCTGTATTTTCAGAGATGAGCAGCTATTGATTTCTCTTTCTGGCGATTCACAAGAGCAACAATCAGAAGACCTGACTGCACTCACTTCGGAATCGGAAAACAAGTTGAAAATTCAATTGAAAAACACCGCACTGCTCAATACCAGCTCTGATCAAAACAGCGATTCCTCCTCAATTTGGAATATCTTTTTGCTCGGCTTTTTTGGTGGATTGATCGCCTTGCTTACCCCTTGTGTATTCCCGATGATTCCACTGACTGTTTCATTTTTCACCAAACAGAGTAGTGCCAAAAGGCAAGGGCTGACAAATGCCTTACTCTATGCCATTTTTATCGTCTTGATTTATGCCTTGTTGAGTCTGCCCTTTCACTTTCTCGATTCCATTAACCCCGAAATTCTCAATACCATTTCGACCAATATCTGGCTTAACATTTTTTTCTTTTTGATTTTTCTGTTTTTTGCCTTTTCGTTTTTCGGGTATTATGAACTCACCCTTCCTTCGTCGTGGGCAAATCGACTCGATTTTGCATCCAACAAAGCTGGAGGAATCATCGGAATCTTTTTAATGGCGCTCACTCTTGCCATCGTTTCCTTTTCGTGTACAGGTCCGATTTTGGGCTCACTACTTGCGGGCTCTTTGTCTAGCACGGGAGGAGCAACCCAACTCAGTATGGGGATGACTGGATTTGGTTTGGCCTTGGCATTGCCGTTTGGCTTGTTTGCGCTTTTCCCCAATATGTTACAGAGCTTACCCAAGTCCGGCGGATGGATGAATACCCTAAAAGTGGTTTTAGGCTTTATCGAACTCGCATTAGCGATCAAATTTCTGTCCAACGCTGATCTTGTTGCGCATTGGGGTATTCTCAAGCGTGAGATTTTTATCGGTCTATGGATTTTGATTTTTGTTGTGATGATCGCATACCTATTTGGGTTATTCAGATTTCCTCATGAAGCAAAGAAACAATCACTGGGAACAGGCAGGATTCTTCTTGCGGTTGTGTGTTTGTCGTTTGTTGTGTATCTCGTTCCGGGAACCTTACCTGACTCGTCTTCCAATTCACTCAAGCTATTGGCTGGCTTTCCACCGCCGACCTTTTACAGTATTTATGCACAAGACTCTGATTGTCCCCTCAACTTAGATTGCTATAAAGACTATGACAAAGGGGTAGCAGTTGCTAAAGCAGCGAATAAGCCAATATTATTGGACTTTACGGGTTGGGCATGTGTGAATTGTCGGAAAGTCGAAGAAAATGTTTGGAGCGATCCAGAAATTTATCGGCTGATCAACGAGGAATTGGTTTTGATTTCGTTATATGTAGATGATCGAGAGCCGTTGGTAAAGGAAGATCAATTTACACTGGAATACACCTCAGGACGGATTCGTAACATCGAAACCATTGGACAGAAATGGGCTGCTTTTCAGGCGATTAATTTCAACTCCGTAGCCCAACCGCATTATATAATGATGATGCCAGATGGAACCCTGTTGGCACCGCCACAGCAATACACAGATATCCCAACCTATTTAGGATGGTTACAAGATGGTTTGGCCAATGTGCCTCGTCAAGCTTTGGGATTCACACTCGAGTAAGACCCACCATAGTAAAGAAGGGGAGAGCCGTCAAAAACACGACCCGAAGAAACTTTTGCGACATAAATCCAGTGGTCTCCGCCGTCGTGGGTTGCCTGTAATTTTGCTTCCAAAACCCCTAGACTATCCGCAAAAACAGGGTATTTGTGTTCTGGCAACGTAGCTAAGCCTGTAAACCGCTCTTCATTTGTCAACTTGGAATTGGCAAAGCGATTTGACACCTCTTCTTGATTTTCAGATAAAATGTTGATCGCTAGACATTGTTCTTCCCGTAGGGGCATATTAAAGCGGGCATCCTTGTCAATGCAAAACAAGACAAGAGGTGGATCAAGAGAAACAGAACTAAAAGAGTTGACCGTAATCCCGTGTGATTCTCCCTTATGCGTAGTGGTTAAAACCGTTATTCCCGTTGCATAGTGCCCACAAATTTTTCTAAAGTCAGTTGAATTCATATTGCAAAGAAAATAATAGATAAGGAGAATACGCGAGCTTGTGTAAATAATTTTTAACTTTAACGAAAACCTATTCATGTTGACCCAAATCTTTGCAAGTGCCGTTTTTGGCATTGATGCCGTTCCCATCACAATCGAAGTACATATTGACGCGGAGCTTGTTTACAACGTCTTAATCGAACACCCGATTGCCTTGGTTGTTGTTGTGCTTGGAGATTTTCCAGCCAAAAGCGCATCAACGGCTTGTTCTACATAGCGCTTTTTCACTTTATTGGGTTTGCGTGAGCTATCATCTATCGCACCGATATAGAGTACGATATTGTTGTTACCCTCCTTTTGTAAGACAAAGACATGCGGGGTTTTTGTGGCGCCATATTGGGGATAAACCTGCTGCCCAACATCTTGCAAATACGGAAAGCTAAACCCTTTTTCTGTTGCACGGACTTTCATATCTGCCAGATCGTCGCCGTCTATGGCTGCTGGGTCATTGGGGTTTATCGCTATCACAGGATATCCTTTTGATTTGTATGCCTTGTCCAAGGCGATAATCCGATCTTCATAGGCCACGGAATAGGGACAGGTATTGCAGGTAAAAATGAGAATAAAACCCTTGGCATCTTCAAAGTCGGCCAAAGACACCATCTCGCCATCGACATTGGGCAAGGAAAAATCTGTTGCAACATCGCCGATTTTGTAACCATCTCCGGTTACAAGGTCGGTCGTTGTTGAGAGGAATAATAAACTATAAGCGAATAAAATGATCTTCATAATATTATTGAATTAAAAATAAGACTTGACTTCTTTGAACAATTCACTCTTTGTAAAGGATTGCTCATAAAACCCGCGTCGGTTTTGGGAATAGATCAAGGTTGCGGGTAAAGCACCACTCCAAGTGGTACTGATTTCATTGATCCAATAATTTTCATTTTCATCGTCGAGGTGTACAACTTTCGATTGAAGTTTGTGTTTCTCGACAAAGGGAATCAGTCGTTTTTGTTTGTGTTTGGGAAAGTCTAAGCTAACCAGTAATACTTCCACACCCTCCAGCTTGTTGAGTTCTTCAAAATAGGGAAGTTCCTTAATGCAAGGCGCACACCATGTCGCCCAGAAATTGACAACCTGAACGGATTCACTGTTTTGATGTAACAGGGGTTGGAGTTGCTGATAATCGAAAGAAGCCACCTCTGTGGTTTGGGCAAATGAATAGATAGCAAACAATAGGATGGGGAGTAGGTGATTTGGTTTCATCTTATAAATGTAAGGAAGTTTTCATCATCTGTACCAAATACTATAAAATTTAACATTTTTTGAAGAAATCATTTTCAACAAACTCCCCTTAGATATTGTTAATTTCTTTCGCTGGTTACACTAATATATGTAAAGATGAAGTTTTAAATTAGCCACCATGCCACAAAGCACGCAGTACACAGAAGATAACATTCGTTCGCTCGACTGGAAAGAGCATATCCGCATGCGTCCGGGGATGTATATCGGAAAACTTGGCGATGGTTCTTCTGCCGATGATGGGATTTATATTTTGCTCAAGGAAGTACTTGATAACAGCATCGATGAGTTTGTCATGGGTGCTGGCAAAACCATAGAAATTTCTGTCAAAGAAGGGCAGGTTACTGTGCGTGACTATGGCCGTGGCATCCCCTTAGGAAAAGTGGTCGATGTGGTTTCCCGCATGAATACTGGGGGGAAGTACGACACCAGAGCCTTTAAAAAATCTGTTGGGCTCAATGGTGTGGGCACTAAGGCCGTCAATGCACTGTCTACCTATTTTAAGGTAGAGTCTGTGCGAGATGACCAATCCAAAATTGCTGTATTTAAGCGAGGTGAACTCGTTGAAGACCCCGCACAAGAACCGAGTAGCAAACGCAAAGGAACCTCCGTTTCATTTGTACCTGATGAAAACATCTTTAAGCACTATCGATACCGCCATGAATACATTGTGCGGATGCTCAAAAACTATGTCTATCTCAACCCGGGACTGACGATTGTTTTTAATGGCGAAAAGTACAAATCTGAAAATGGTTTAAAAGATTTGTTGGAAGACAACAACAATGCGGATGATATGTTGTATCCCATTATTCATTTGCGCGGCAATGATATTGAGGTGGCCATCACGCATAGCAAAACCCAATACAGCGAAGAATACCACTCTTTTGTCAATGGACAACACACCACACAAGGCGGAACACACCAGTCTGCTTTTCGAGAGGCCATCGTAAAAACCGTACGGGAGCATTACGGAAAAAACTTTGATGCATCAGACATTCGTAAGTCAATTATTTCAGCGATTAGTATCAAGGTGATGGAGCCCGTATTTGAATCCCAGACCAAAACCAAACTCGGTTCTACGGAAATGGGAGGGGATTTGCCATCGGTTCGTGTCTACATCAATGACTTTATCGGAACGCAACTCGATAACTATCTTCATAAAAACACCACAACGACAGAGCAGCTTCAACGTAAAATTCTGCAAGCCGAAAAAGAAAGAAAAGAACTTTCGGGTATTCGAAAGCTGGCCCGTGAACGTGCCAAAAAAGCGACTCTACACAATAAAAAGCTAAGAGACTGTCGCGTGCATCTTGGGGATCTAAAAAAAGAGAGACGATTGGAATCCACTCTTTTTATTACGGAAGGAGACTCAGCGAGTGGTTCGATTACCAAATCGAGAGATGTGAACACTCAGGCGGTCTTTAGCTTACGGGGTAAACCCTTGAATTCCTATGGGATGAGTAAAAAAATCGTCTATGAAAATGAGGAGTTTAACCTTTTACAAGCTGCCCTCAATATCGAAGAAAGTATGGAGGATCTGCGGTACAACAATATCGTAATCGCAACCGATGCCGACGTCGATGGGATGCATATCCGCTTGTTATTAATTACCTTTTTTTTGCAATTCTTTCCTGAACTGATTAAAGAAGGGCATCTCTATATTTTACAAACCCCATTATTTAGAGTCCGCAATAAGAAAGAAACGATTTACTGTTATTCTGAGCAAGAACGTATCGATGCAATTGAAAAACTTGGCCAAAAACCCGAGATTACCCGATTTAAGGGCTTGGGGGAGATTTCGCCAGACGAATTCAAATACTTTATTGGAGAGGACATTCGACTCGACCCCGTGATGCTCGACAGGGCGGTTGGTATTGACGAGTTGTTATCATTCTATATGGGGAAAAATACGCCTAAACGTCAAGAATTTATCATTGATAATTTGAAAGTAGAACTCGATCAGGTCGAGGAGTAGCATGGAGGAACACTTGGACGAACATCACGACGAAACGCAAGATACCTTAGTCAAGGTAACCGGCATGTACAAGGATTGGTTCTTGGACTACGCTTCCTATGTGATACTCGAGCGTGCTGTACCAGCCATAGCGGATGGACTAAAGCCCGTGCAAAGACGCATATTACATTCGATGCGTGAGTTGGATGACGGACGTTATAACAAGGTGGCCAATATTGTTGGGCATACCATGCAATACCACCCACACGGAGATGCGAGTATCTCCGATGCCATGGTGCAAATCGGACAAAAGGATTTGTTGATAGACACCCAAGGGAACTGGGGAAACATCCTCACTGGTGATAGCGCTGCTGCCTCTCGATATATTGAGGCACGCCTGTCCAAATTCGCCCTTGAAGTTGTTTATAGCCCTAAAGTCACACAATGGCAATTGTCGTATGACGGACGAAAAAAAGAGCCGATTCATCTCCCGGTTAAATTTCCATTACTCCTCGCACAAGGTGGGGAGGGAATTGCCGTTGGACTTTCCACCAAAATTTTACCGCACAACTTTATCGAACTGATCGATGCGTCGATCAAACACCTGAAAGGAAAGCGATTTGAGTTGTATCCCGATTTTCCAACAGGTGGCATAATGGACGTGGGGCAGTACAATGATGGCTTGCGCGGGGGTAAAATTCGTGTACGTGCCAAAGTCACTCAACTGGACAAAAACACCTTGGTGATTCGTCAAATTCCATTTAGCACAACAACTTCAACGCTTATTGATTCGATTTTAAAAGCAAACGATAAAGGAAAGATCAAGATCAAGCGTATTGAAGACAATACCGCTGCTGAGGTTGAAATTCTAATTCATCTGCCACCCAATATCTCTCCAGACAAAACGATTGATGCCCTTTTTGCGTTTACCGCATGTGAAACCTCCATTTCTCCCTTAGGGTGCATCATCGAGGACAACAAACCTCTCTTTATCGGAGTGAGTGAGATGTTGCGCCGATCGACAGAAAATACCGTTTCGATTTTGGAACAAGAACTCCTTGTCAAAAAATCTGAACTCGAAGAGCAGTGGCACTTTGCTTCTCTTGAACGCATTTTTATCGAAAAGCGTATTTACCGAGATATCGAAGAGCAAGAAACTTGGGAAGGTGTGATTCAAGCCATCCACAAGGGCTTGGCTCCACATATTGGTCATTTGAAAAGAGAGGTTAATGACGATGATGTGATTCGCTTAACTGAAATCCGTATCAAACGCATTTCCAAATTCGATCTAGACAAAGCCCAACAGCGTATCGATGCCCTAGAAGCCGATTTGGCACAAGTCAAGCATGACCTCGCCAATTTGACAGACTTTGCGATCGGTTATTTCACGCATCTCAAGAAAACCTATGGAAAAGGACGTGAGCGCAAAACCGAAATTCGTGTGTTTGACGATGTAGACGCCAAAAAGGTCGTGATTCGCAATACCAAGCTCTATGTCAACAGAGAAGAGGGCTTTGTGGGAACTTCACTCCGCAGGGATGAATATGTAACGGACTGTGCCGATATTGATGATATTATTGTCTTTACCGAAGACGGGAAGATGACCGTAACCAAGGTGGAATCCAAAACCTTTATCGGAAAAAATATAATTCATGTGGCAGTGTTTAAAAAGAAAGACGACCGCACCATCTATAATATGATATACAGAGATGGGCGAGGCGGCACAACCTACATGGAGCGATACCCAGTAACTGGAGTGACTCGGGACAAAGCGTATGACCTGACCAATGGAAAAGCCCAGTCCAAGGTGTTTTATTTTTCGGCCAATCCGAATGGGGAAGCCGAGATTGTAACGGTCTTATTGCGGCAGTCGGGGAGTATCAAAAAACTAAAATGGGACCTTGACTTTGCGGATTTGGATATCAAATCTAGAGGGGTTCGCGGAAATACAGTTACAAAATACACAGTTAAACGTATTGAATTGAAGGAAGAAGGGGTTTCTACCCTAAAACCTCGTGACATTTGGTTTGATGAAACGGTAGGCCGTCTCAATGTCGATGGACGTGGAGACTTGGTCGGGGCATTCCGTGGGGATGACCGTTTGTTGATTGCCACACAGTCCGGATTAATCAAAACCAGTATTCCAGACCTGAATATGCATTTTCCAGAGGATATGTTGATTTTAGAAAAATGGGAGCCGACCAAACCGATATCCGCAATCTATTATGACGGTGTAAAGGAGCGTTATTTTGGCAAGCGTTTTCTCATTGAATCTGCCGATCGGGAAGAGAGTTTTATCAAAGAAGGCAAGCAAAACCATCTAGAGTTGATCAGTACGGATCACAGACCTGTGTTTGAGATTGAGTTCGCCAAGCCGAGAGGGAAAGACCCCAAGCCTCCTCAACAACTCGTATTTGAAGACTTTATCTCCGTAAAAGGCATTAAAGCACTTGGCAACCAAGTTACCACTGACAAAGTAAAACAATTTAATGTATTGGATGCTTTACCCTATATAAACCCTATGGAAGAAACGCCTGCAGATATCGAAGTAGAAGGCGCCGAAACGGTCGACCAAGCAGAGGAAGGCAACACCCAAATCAGCTTGGAATTATAATTCTTACTCCATCTCCCTTTTCACACGTCCGCGCTGGACATTGGAGCGGTCTCCGACTAGGTTATATTCAAAGATATAGCCATCTTCAAAAGTAGATAGGATTTTCATTTGAACGGCTTTGGCTTCTTGAAAGGTGAGAGGATTTCGTTTGGTTACGATACACTCGCAATCACTGACCCAACGGATATTGGCAGTGTCGGGAGTGGCGAAGAAATAATCGATTTCAATGGAATCGTTGCGAACAAATCGACTGGAAAGGGTATCGCCATCAACAACCGTATAAAAGCTATATGACCCAGTTTGAAAGGGCTTACAGTTCCGCTCTGTCGTACAGCAAGCGGTAAAGAGGATGAAAACCAAAACAAAACGGAAAAACAGTCGCATAGCTGATTTTAACCGCAAAATTAATCATTTTTCGGGATGTACTCTGTAAAACGCCCGTCTTTATACAGTAAAACGATCTTATCGATTTCAGCTTGTGATTTGGGTGTTGACGCGGGTGCTGTTGGGCTCTGCTCGGACGTAGGATTGTCTGTAAACGCCATTTCTTGAACGCCTGTGGGTTGCTCATTGTTGATTGGTGAGGGATAGCCAACTGGGGTTTCGGACTCTTTACCAAACAACAACCAATCGGTCGAGTAGGCCGGAAACGCTCGAACGGTCTTTAGGATAAATTCCAAACTGGGTTTGTTTCGTCCGGACAAGACATGCGAAATGGAAGATCGCTGTACGCCTATGGTGTCTGCAAAAGCAGAAGAGCTCAGCTGTTGTTCCTCCAAAATTTGAGTAATCCGTTTAACAATTTCTTCCATATTACAAATGTAAATTATTTATGATTTTATATAGAATCATGTAAATATACACTTTATTTCTATACAATATTTAGCAGGCAAACTTCAATTTTTACTTCACTATATTTATGTAACTTACTAATAAATAGTTAATTATATATTATTTAAATAAAATATTATACAACTGTAACATTTGAGGGTTCAATTTAATACAAATCTTATACAAATGTAACAATCGGGAGTTTACTTTTGTAACTTCTATTCTGTTTACATTTGCAAACGAATATTGTATATGAATCCATTTCCACCATATTCGTCTTTTGCAGAACCAAAATTATCGGGTCGATATATTACCAATACCCATATTGATCCTCTGTTGTCCGATTACAATCACTCGATAATTGGCCATAGTACGTCTGGTTTGCCCATTTACCGCATTCATATGGGTACAGGGAGCACTAAGGTGTTGATGTGGTCGCAAATGCACGGAAATGAGTCCACAACAACGAAAAGTTTGTTGGATCTACTTCGTTTCCTCAATACCAACCCGGATTGGCTTGATAATCTTCAGCTTTCCATCATTCCCATACTCAATCCCGATGGAGCAAAGGCATACACACGTGTAAACGCCAATCAAGTGGATCTAAACCGAGACGCGATAGACTTGAGTCAGGTTGAGAGTCGTGTGCTGCGTGAGGAATTTGATCAATTCTTACCTGATTATGCGTTTAATCTACACGATCAGCGTACAATATTTGGTGTAAATGGTAAACCAGCCACAGTATCCCTATTGGCTCCTGCTTTTGATCAAAATCGAAATTATAATTCGTGCCGAACTTTGGCTGCACAGTTGGCAAGTACCATTTTTGAAGGACTTCATCCGATGATCGGATCGCAAATTGGTCGTTTTGACGATAGTTTTAATCCCAATTGCGTAGGGGATGCCTTTCAGTCTGCTGGCGTTCCGACCCTGCTTGTCGAAGCGGGTCACTATCCAGACGACTATGAACGTGAGAAAACGCGAGAATACGTGTTCTACGCCTATGTATTGGCGCTTAAAGCCATTGCAACATCTTCTTTTAGTGACATATCGGTTTACTACTCAATTCCAGAGAATCAAAAGCTCTTTTTCGATTTTCTTCTTCGAGATGTAAGTTATCTCGAGAATGGGGATATGAAGAGAGGGGATGTTGGATTGCAGTATAAAGAAGTTTTGCAAAACAGTTCCATAGCTTTTCAGGCAGCTTTTTCAGCTTCTGGTGATCTATCACATTGCTTTGGTCATATTGAGCCAAATTGTGAAAAATTAGACTGGTTTGACTTTAAAATCGAGGAATCCGCACAAAATGTGTTGAATACGTTGGATTTATAATACGATTTACAATAAATTAGCGTTTAGGATACATATAATTCAAAGAATTTTTACTTTATTTGCAAAAAAAGTAATATGAATAAAGTAAAATTGGACGAAATCGATCATCAAATTCTTGATATTCTGATCGATAACATGAGAACCCCTTTTACCGATATTGCCAAAAAGCTTTTGATTTCAGCAGGAACTGTACACGTTCGTGTA
>Ga0213864_10000451_pt1 | contig 18455 bp, 13 predicted proteins | sample PICome_5_FD_160078 | JGI IMG/M metagenome (GOLD analysis project Ga0213864, IMG submission 160078) | Coastal seawater microbial communities near Pivers Island, North Carolina, United States - PICO247 | ecosystem: Environmental > Aquatic > Marine > Coastal | place: USA: North Carolina... | reverse complement strand
GCAGCGCCCGAAATGATTTCCATGATCAAACGCAATAACTGTGGCAAAGCCTTGGATATAGCGCGTACCACACGGGATATGCATGGCGGAAACGGCATTTCAGAGGATTTCCAAATCATGCGTCATATGTGCAATCTGGAAACGGTGAATACGTACGAAGGAACGCATGATGTCCACGCCCTCATCCTGGGGCGCGCGCAGACTGGTTTGCAAGCCTTCTTTTAATGTCGCGTAATCATTGGCGGAATGAAGCGGTTGAACGGGTTGCATTCCCACCTTTATCCGACAACATCACAGTCGATCTGGTCGTGATCGGCTGCGGGTTTACGGGGCTGAACGCCGCGCGTGTTGCAGCGCGCGACGGACTTCGGGTATGCATGATTGAGGCGGAAACCATCGGACATGGTGGGTCAGGGCGAAATGTTGGGTTGGTAAATGCGGGACTTTGGTTGCCCCCGGATCAGATCAAAAAAACGCTGGGGGATGCGCGTGGCGAACGCCTGATTAACGATTTGGGAGCGGGTCCTGATCGCGTCTTTGATTTGATAAAAACATATGAAATACAATGTGATGCGCGCCGGAATGGAACCTTGCATCTTGCCCATTCAAGTCAGGCAATTTCTGATCTACGCGCTCGCGAACACCAATGGCAAAGCCGCGGTGCGCCTGTAACATTTTTGGATGCGCAGACTACGGCGCACCATGTTGGCAGCGACATGTATCACGGTGCTTTGTTTGACGCACGTGCAGGCGTTATTCAACCGCTGGACTACGCGCGCGGTTTGGCGCGTGCTGCGGAATATAAGGGCGTGCAAATTTACGAAAAAACCGCAGCTGTCCGCATCGACCGGGATGATATCTGGCAAGTCACGACAAGGGATGGACATATCCGTGCATCAAAACTATTGATTGCGACGAATGCATATAACAATTTTACATCAGCAACACAGGTATACGAAACATCAATTATCTATTATTTTCAATGTGTTAGTCAGAAGTTGGCGCAGAGTGATTTTGATGCCATTTTGCCCGATCACCATGGGTGTTGGGATACTGCTTTGATTATGAGTTCGTTTCGCAAAACACGCGACAACCGTTTGGTCTTTGGCGCCATGGGACAAGTCAGCGACACCATAGGGCGTTACATTCACGACGGATGGGCGCAGCGTGCAGTTCAACGTATATTTCCAAATATAAAGATCGAACTTTCGCAATCGTGGTCAGGTCGGATCGCAATGACACAAAATAAGATACCCAAAATCGTCAGGCTCGGCAAAGATGGATATGCAATTTTTGGATATTCGGGTCGTGGGATTGCGCCTGGTACAGTTTTAGGAGAGCAGTTTGGAAAGTTTAGTGTTACAGCAGATGAAAGTAATCTTTGTTTAAATATTACTGCTAATAATCGGGAATTATTTACGAATTACAAATCTAAGTATTATGAGAGTGGAGCGCGTTTTATACATCTTATTTACGATAGGTGAGACCTTAGTAGCACCGCATTTTAATTTAGCCATTCACAGGAAATCGTATTTACAATTTACGTATAATGTGAATTATGTTAAATAAATAAGATAATGAAAACGCCTGTGAAGACGGATATGACGAACATCCTCTTTGAAATAAGCATAGCAATTGATACAAATTTTTGTGGACTTTGAACATCTGAGGGCCGTGCTGAAGCTTAAATGGGCGATTCAGAACAATTGTGCCTGCACTTGGTTGTTGATACAAAGTATTTACGCAGTGTTCTTTTGGTGCGTGTATTTTGACGGCCAGTCGAAGCTTTTATGCTGAACCCCGCCTACGTGCCCAGATTGTGTTGGGTCATATAAAAAGGGTGGCGCACTCGAGTGCACCACCCTTTTTCGTCCTGAATTTATAATTAGCCTTGCGCTGCTTTTGCGACTTCTGCGGCGAAATCTTCTTCTTTTTTCTCGATGCCTTCACCCACTTCAACGCGTACATAACCGGTGATTTCGACACCTGCTTCTTTCGCCGCTTGTGCAACTGTCACGTCTGGGTTCACAACAAAGTCTTGCCCAAGAAGTGTGACTTCGCCTAAGAATTTTTTCATACGGCCAACAATCATTTTTTCGATGACGGCTTCTGGCTTTCCGCTTTCGCGTGCTTGTTCGGTCAAAACCGCTTTTTCGCGTTCAACCAATTCCTGATCCAATGAACCTTCATCAAGCGCCGCTGGGTTTGCCGCAGCAATGTGCATCGCAATCTGACGACCAAATTCTTCGTTTGAACCGTTCATTGCAACGATAACACCGATTTGGCCCATGCCTGTCGTTGCTGCATTATGTACGTATGACGCAACGCTTTCGCCGCTGATTTTGACCATGCGGCGCAGTGTCATGTTTTCACCGATTGTAGCGATTTTGTCTGTGAGAATGTCACTAACCGCTTTGCCATCAATTGATGCAGATGCCAGTGCGTCAACGTCTACAACACCTAATGCTGCCTCAGCAAATGAACCAACCATTTGTTGGAATTCAGCGTTTTTCGCAACAAAGTCTGTTTCTGAGTTCACTTCAACCGCAACAGCTGAACCACCGTCAACTGCGATCGCAACCAAACCCTCGGCTGCAACACGGCCAGATTTCTTGGCCGCTTTTGCCAAACCTTTGGTGCGAAGCCAGTCTATCGCCGCTTCGAAATCGCCATCAGTTTCTGTCAATGCTTTTTTCGCATCCATCATGCCCGCGCCTGTGCTCTCGCGAAGCTCTTTAACCATTGCAGCTGTAATCGCCATCTTTGGATCCTCTTTTTTCACAATAAGATAAGCGCGGGATAAACCCGCGCTATGATTTGCTTTGATGAAGGGCTTTTAGGCCTCTGCAACAGCTTCTTCGACTGGTGCATCTTCTAGTGCGCCAAGGTCAACACCCGCTGCGCCCATTTGTGCGGTCATACCGTCCAATGCCGCGCGGCTAACAAGGTCGCAGTAAAGTGCTATAGCACGTGCTGCATCGTCGTTGCCTGGGATGATGTAATCAACGCCATCTGGTGAACAGTTTGTGTCAACGACTGCGATTACAGGAATGCCCAATTTGTTTGCTTCGGCAATCGCCAATGCTTCTTTTTTCACGTCGATGACAAATAGTAATTCAGGAACGCTACCCATTTCCGCGATGCCGCCTAATGACGCCTGAAGCTTTTCGGTTTCACGCTCAAGGTTCAGACGCTCTTTCTTGGTCAGACCGTCCGCGCCAGTTGCAAGAACTTCTGAGTTTGTTTTCAGACGTGAAATTGACTGTGAAACTGTGTTCCAGTTTGTCAATGTGCCACCCAACCAGCGGTGGTTCATGTAATACTGTGCACATTTCTCTGCTGCATCTGCGATTGGTGCGGATGCCTGACGCTTTGTGCCAACGAACAAAATACGGCCACCTTTTGCAACTGTGTCACGCACAGCCTGCAATGCTTGGTCCAACATTGGAACAGTTTGTGTTAGGTCCATGATGTGGATGCCGTTGCGATCACCATAGATATATGGCGCCATGCGTGGGTTCCAACGTTGTGTTTGGTGTCCGAAGTGAACGCCTGCTTCTAGCAATTGACGCAATGAAAACTCTGGTAGAGCCATTTTTCCGTTTCCTTTCCGGTTTTATGCCTTGGCGAGGGTGTTAGGCAGATGCCTCAACCGGTGGACTATTAGGGATGTTTCCCCTAATGGCCCGAACCCCGCCTGCGGATTTAGACTCGCACGCATTAGGGGGTAATCACAGGTTTGACAACCCCCTACTCTGCCTTTTCTCGCTTAATTTACAGGAAAACGCGTTCGATAAACCAATATGCACCAACCAAGGCGATCAATATGGACGCTGGCATCGCAACAGCGTGACGATACCAATTAAATCTCCCAAATGGCAGGGTCAGTAAAATTGCGGCGACCGCTACAACTGTTAGTTGTCCAACCTCAACCCCAATGTTGAAACCAATCAATGCTGGGATGAATTGCCCTTCTGGTAAACCGAAATCTCCAAGGACCGAGGCAAAGCCAAGACCGTGCAATAGGCCAAATCCAAAAATGATCACAGGCCGCCATTTGTTTAGTGATGTCGTCATCAGGTTCTCAACCGCCACAAATACAATGGAAGCTGCGATCAGAGGTTCAACAATTGATCCAGAGATCATAACAATCTCTAACGCACCCAGCGCAAGCGTGACTGTATGGGCCAAGGTGAAGGCAGATATTTGCCAAATCAGGGCGCGCGCCCCTGCCCCAAGGAAAAAGATCCCCAAAACAAATAGGATATGGTCCAACCCTTTGGGCACGATGTGATCAAAACCAACTGGGATATATTCGACAAATGTACCCCAGCCAGATTTCGCCGCTCCTAAGCCTGAAGCCATGATGGAATCAGATACATCGCCTGCTTCCAAAAGCTGGGTCAGTGGGTTTTCTACGCCTTCCTGACGCACCACAACCTCGCCTAGTGATTTTGGGAATTGCAAGGAGATTGGTCCAGACCCCGTTGTGGTCGCAGAAATGGTTGCAACGCTGTAACGTGCGATTTCATCATTTTCGACGTCATCAATGGTAAATGCCTTTAGGGAAAATACCAAGGGTAGATCGTTTTGAAGAACTTTAATGTCAGCAGATAGTTTTGGCCATGCAACATCGAATTCTTGCCTTAGCTGGGCTTCATCCAGTCCGCGCAGGCGATCATAGGTGTCCGATTTTTCACTATCATTCATGAAATTGAATTCCGATAGGTCAATGCCCGCTAAATAGGCCTCTGACATGAAGCGCACCTTTAAATCCACCGCGTCGCGCTCTACTGTTACAGTTGCGATTGTTGGAATAGCCTCGTGTGCGGTGACATTTGACATCGCGCCGACGATCAACAAATAGGTAAATGTAATAAGTCTTAGGATAGGGTTTATAATGGAATACAGGCGCATATGCTCGGGCCTTTCTAGTCTTTGTCTTTTTTTAATTTCCACGGTCGCGTCCGCACATGAACTGTGGCTTGATAGTGAGAGTTTTCAATATGAAACTGGGGATAAAGTCGAAATTTCTCTGATAAACGGTACAAAGTTCGATGGCGTAAATCTACCCTATTTCACGCGCCGTGTGTCTGACCTATATTATTCAATCAATACACGCGTCAATGCCACATCGCGTTTGGGAGATTTGCCCGCCTTTCAACAGGTGATCAACACACCGGGTTTAGCACGGTTCGTTTATGTGTCGAAAATTGATAACATCACCTACCGTGGTTTGAAAAAATTTACTTCGTTTGTCGAGGAAAAGGACGCTAGTTGGGCATTAGAGCGTCATTTGGAAAACAAATGGCCCACAGATCGGTTTACCGAACGGTATTTTCGTTATTCAAAGGCGTTGATTGATATTGGGCATGGTCAGGGAGCGGATGAAACCTTTGGCCTGTTTGTTGAATTCACAGCATTAAAAAACCCCTATACAGATGATGTGATCGAGGGAATGCCTGTCACGCTAACAAAATTGGGCGATCCTATCGCCGATGGTCAAATAGAGGTGTTTGAACGGGCTGCAGATGGAAGCGTGAATGTATTTAAACTGACTAGTGATTCAATGGGGCATGCTGTGATCCCAGTGCGGAAAGGGCATGATTATTTGCTTGATCATGTGGTCCTAACCGAGGTTGAAGATCAGGCAGATCACGCCAATGGCGTTTATTGGCAAAGTGACTGGGCGGCTATGACGTTTTCGGTACCAGAATAAATGATAGACATACTTTGTATTGGTAGTGTGCTTTGGGATGTAATTGGACGGTGTCCCGATCAGATGAAACACGGGTTCGATCGCGCAGGCCAGATTCGCCGATACCCGGGTGGTGTTGCCTATAATATTGCCAAGGCGCTGATGAATCTAAACCTTCACCCTACCCTTCTCACCAGTTTGGGACACGACGCTGAGGGTGATGAGTTGATTCAATCCTGTGATCGTGATGGAATCAGAACAGATTTAATTTATCGCAATCCGAACGCGCATACAGATGTGTATATGGCTATTGAGGATGCGAATGGCGTTGTTGCCGCGATTGCCGATGCGCATTCGTTAGAACAGGCAGGATCACAGATATTACAACCCCTTTGCGACGGAACCCTTGGTTCGGCCCTCGCACCCTATTCTGGGATTGCCGTATTGGATGGAAATTTAACAGAAACCTTGTTGCAACAAATTTCCACAATGCCCGAATTTTCGGTTTGTGACTTGCGCGTCGTGCCCGCGTCCCCAGGCAAAGCACAACGATTGAACTGCTTTTTGCAAAGCGGAAAAGCAGCGTTTTACGTGAATCGGATCGAGGCAGAAATCATTTGCGATACTCGATTTTCATCATCGATTGAAGCAGCGAATGCCCTTATCAAACTAGGGGCCTCCCGCGCGATTGTGACGGATGGGCCTGATCCCGTGGCAGATGCCTCGCAGGATGGGCAAACGCTTACCGCGCAGGTGCGACAGGTGAGTACATTGGCAAAAGTGACAGGTGCGGGCGATGTTTTTGTGGCTGCGCATATCCATGCGGAAATAAACGGATTTTCTCGGACGGACGCACTTTTGGCGGGTGTTCACGCCGCCGCAGATCATGTTGCAGGAAAGTAAGATGTATGAACTTGATATAACTGCCGAAGTCCAAGCTGCATTAGCAAACAATAAGCCCATCGTTGCGCTGGAAAGTACGATCATTACGCATGGCATGCCTTGGCCACAAAATTATGAAATGGCCAATCGGGTGGAGGATATGGTCCGCTCCAATGGTGCAACACCTGCGACCATCGCTGTGATTGAAGGACGGATCAAGATTGGTTTGGACCAAAGCGCGCTGAAAATCTTGGCCCAAACCCAAGGCGTGCGCAAACTGTCGCGAGCTGATTTGGCTATTTGTCTGGTGGATAGGAAAACAGGCACGACAACAGTTGCGGCGACCATGATTTTAGCGCATTTGGCGGGCATTAAGGTTTTCGCGACAGGTGGCATAGGTGGCGTGCATCGTGGTGCAGAACATAGCTTTGATATTTCAGCAGATCTTCAAGAACTTGCTCAAACCCCTGTCATTGTGATTGCTGCGGGGGCCAAAGCGATTTTGGATATTCCTAAAACGCTAGAGGTGTTGGAAACCTTGGGCGTGCCAGTTATCGCCTATGGACAAAATGAATTACCCGCCTTTTGGTCGCGCACCAGCGGTTTGAACGCCCCCCTGCGCATGGATAATCCAGCGCAGATTGCACAGGCGCAAAAGATGCGCACTGCCATGGGTCTACCTGGTGGGCAACTTGTGGCTAATCCAATTCCTGCGGACGCAGAAATTCTGCAAGGCGAAATTGAACCAATCATCGACCAAGCCCTAAAGGAATCTGAGGCACAGGGAGTTTCAGCTAAGGCCGTCACACCATTCTTATTACAGAGAATATTTGAATTGACCAATGGGCGTTCATTGGACAGCAATATCGCACTGGTTTTGAACAATGCGCAACTTGCCGCTGAAATTGCATGTGCAATGGGCGAATGACCATTGTCACGAAACAGATTGCTGCCTATGTTGACGCCGAGAGAAGGCAACCATGACCCAAATGTTCGATCAAGACCCGCAACCAAAACTACGCACGCCGTGGTACTCGGGACTGCGTAATAGTTTTCTGACTGGGATTGTGGTTATTGCGCCTGTAGGTTTGACCGTTTGGTTAATATGGACAGTTATAGGCTGGGTGGATGGTTTTGTTTTACCCTTTGTTCCGGACATTTATCAGCCAGAAGCACTGATCAAACGGGTTCTTGGCTCCGAGACTGAAGTGAATATTCGCGGTCTAGGTGTGATTTTTTTCTTATTCTTTACCACCCTTATCGGATGGCTTGCTAAGGGTTTGATTGGCCGCTCACTTATCCGATATGGCGAAACGCTGGTCCATCGTATGCCCGTTGTGCGTTCAATTTACAGCGGTGTTAAACAGATTGCTGAAACTGTATTTGCGCAGCAGGAACGCTCTTTTGAAAAGGCCTGCATGATACAGTATCCCCGCCGAGGGATTTGGGCGATAGGGTTCATTTCCACCGTTGCACGTGGAGAAGTAGCCGAACGTGCGGGCGATGGTGATCAACTTATTTCTGTATTTGTACCCACGACACCCAATCCGACATCGGGCTTTTTATTGTTTTTCCCAAAATCTGATATCATTGAACTGGACATGAGCATAGAAGATGCCGCGAAATTGGTGATTTCAGCAGGGCTTGTATATCCTCCGTCGAAATTACCTGATGACTCCGACGTCGTCCAATTGAAGGACTAAAATAATGGAAGCGTTGATTAGACGCTCCACTGCCTTAAGAGAGCGGAGCATCCGTGGTCAGTGTGGTCATGCCCGCACTATCTGGCCATCCAACACAGTTGCCTGAAGAACATGAATGCGCTCCAAATTACGATTCTAGGCTTACATAAACGTTTTCTCGGACCCAAAAACAAACGCTGTTCATTCAGCGTCAATGTCCCATCCGAAACTTTTGTAAAATAGTACGAAAGAAGCGGTGGCGATTGCCCAATCGCCAAGCAACGCCAATGTTTTCAATGCCTCGTTCATTAGGTCTTGGCAGTGATTAGGGGATTACTGAGTAAATTTCTATTAATAAAATTAACAAAATTATAGGTTGCTACAGCGCGGTCCAACCACCATCGACACTTATAGTTGTTCCTGTATTTTGATCGGCGGCTGGTGAAGATAAAAACACGCAGGTTCCGCCCAGTTGTTCTACGGTTGCGAATTCTCGGCTGGGTTGACGTTCTAACATCACCTTTTTGATAACTTCATCTCGCCTCATATCGTATTTTTCCATAGTGGCAGGAATTTGTGCCTCAACCAGCGGTGTCAAAACATATCCAGGGCAAATTGAATTGGCGGTGATCGGTTGTTCAGCTGTCTCAAGGGCGGTTGTTTTGGTCAGGCCAATGATACCGTGTTTTGCCGCAATATATGCGGATTTGAACGGTGATGCAGTTAGTCCATGTGCGGATGAAATATTGATCACACGTCCCCACCCGGCAGCACGCATTTTTGGCAGGGCCGCAGCCGTTGTGTGGAATGCGGAGCTGAGGTTGATTGCAATAATTGCGTTCCACTTATCAATCGGGAATTCATCAATTGGGGCAACATGTTGGATGCCCGCATTGTTGACCAGGATATCGCAGGTTGCGCTTTCTTCGACTAAGGCACGGCACTGCTCAGGGTCTGACATGTCGGCCTGAATATAGCGTGTTGAAATGCCAAATTCTTCTGACAAGGCGTGTGCCAAAGCGTGGTCCTCGTCCGCATTTGTGAAAGAGTTTAGAACTATATCGGCACCCGCACCTGCCATGGCGCGCGCAATCCCCAAACCAATTCCCGATGTTGATCCAGTGATGACGGCGCGTTTTCCTGATAAGTCCACTTTAAATCTCCTCGCACTGCTATATCCAATAAGTTTTTTATTTCGTGTTTATGCTGCAGTTACAAGCAGTTGGCGGCTTTACGACAAAAAAAGCGCCTGCAAAAGCAGGCGCCAAGTCATTGAGGCAGGTTTCATACAGGCAAGAAACCTATCGAGCAGTAGTTTCTTTATACCGTTAATCTTTGATCTCTCCAAGCTAAAAGTTTGAAATCTTTGGAATAGGTTACTAGGCTGATGCACAGAGCATATTCACTAGAATGAGAAACCCATGAAGTTTTCGCAGATTCACCAACGATTCAAGGCTATCGCCATAGGTGTAGCATTTTTATCTAATCCTGCATTGGCAGAGTCTCAGTCCACGATTTCAATGTATGGAGCACCTGATCTGGGTTTAGATTTTGTGTCTCTACCTTATGCGAATCCTAATGCACCGAAGGGCGGCACACTGATTCTTGGCGAAGTTGGAGGCTTTGATTCGCTGAACCCACAGATCATCAAAGGACGTGCGCCTTGGCAATTGCGTTTTTGGGCGTATGAGACATTGATGGGGCGTTCGTGGGATGAACCCTTTACGCTATACGGGCTATTGGCTGAAACAATTGAAACGGGACCAAATCGTGAATGGGTTGAATTTAGCTTGCGACCTGAGGCGCGTTTTTCTGATGGATCGCCTGTTACTGTTGATGATGTGCTGTGGTCCTACGAAACGTTAGGGACCGTTGGGCATTGGCGCTATCGCGGTTTGTGGGGTAAAATTGACACAATCGAACAAACAGGACCACGGTCCGTTAGGTTTACCTTTAACGAAGATAATCCAGAGCTTGCACTACTGGCGGGTATGCGTCCGATCCTAAAAAGGGCGCAATGGGAAGGTGCGGATTTCACAGTTTCAGGTTTGGATATGGTTCCAATTACATCTGCCCCATATGTCATAGATAATGTTGATCCAGGGCGCAGTATTTCACTAAAGCGAAACAAAGATTACTGGGGTGCCGATTTGGCGTTTCGTAGAGGCACAAACAATTTTGACGAAATCAAACTGGAATACTTCAGTGATGCGACCGTTCTTTTTGAGGCATTTAAATCGGGCGATATCGACATGATACGCGAGGGCAACGCTGAAAAATGGGAAACGCTATATGATTTCCCTGCGATGCAGGACGGAACAATGACCAAATCCGAAATTCCGCACCAACGCCCAACAGGAATGCGTGGATTGGTCATGAACTCACGGCGTGAGTTATTTGCGGATTGGCGTGTGCGTCAGGCGATGATTGAGGCGTTTAATTTTGAATATATAAATGATGCGCAAACAGGTGGCCGTCAGGAGCGTATCCAAAGTTATTTTGGCAATTCTATCCTTGGGATGCGGAATGGGGCCGCCGCAGATGGGGTTGCAGCATTCTTAATACCATTTTTGGATAAATTGCCGCCTGACACAATCTCAGGATATCATTTTCCGGTCAGTGACGGAACAGAGCGAAACCGCAAAAACATGCGCCGCGCAGCATCATTGTTGGATCAGGCAGGATATCGTGTGATTAATGGACAATTAACCAGTCCTGCGGGTAAACCCGTGTCGTTTAAAATCCTACTGCGTCAGGGTGCCCAAGAATATTTGTCCATCGTTGAATTGTATATGGACGCCCTCTCCCGTTTGGGTATTTCTGTGGAAGTTGACTTGGTAGATGGCGCCCAATACGCCGAACGACGCAAGGTGTTGGATTTTGATATGACACCATTTGCGCGCTCCCTTTCGCTTTCACCAGGTAATGAGCAACGTTTGTATTGGGGGCAAGAATATGCAGATGTGGAAGGCACTCGGAATTTGATGGGCCTGAAATCACCCGCGATGGATGCTTTAATCGATGCCCTAAATACCGCAAAGACACGTCAGCAATTTTTAGACGTCGTGCGCGCCATGGATCGTGTCCTCACGGCAGGGCGCTATGTCATTCCGATTTATCACGATGGACCCAGCCGTATTGCACATAAATCACACCTGAAATTTCCAAGCAATACACCCATATACGGGGATCGCATTGGTTTCTTTCCTGATGTGTGGTGGAGCGAGAAATAACGGATCAGAAAATGAAGATATTTTCAGTCTTAGTGGTGATTTGTGCCGTTGGAGCCTGCCAAGTTAAGCCCAGCATGACAGTACAAGGAAAACCAAGTAAAAATGTCAAAGTAAGTACGACGATTACGCCGAAAAGTATACTACCAAACGCAACAATTATGTTAGGGCGGTAACCCATAGAATTGTAGCATCTTCGTTGCTGAGCGAGACAACATTGTGACCCATGCTTGCGTCGTAATATGCCGTATCCCCGCGGCGCATTTCGATTGGTTCGTAGAACTCGGTATATAGGCGTACAACACCTGTCAGGACGTATAGGAATTCTTCACCATCATGGCGTACCCAACCGTCAAATTCATCAATTGAGCGTGCGCGAATCCGCGCGCGATATGGCAGCATTTGTTTTTTGGTTAAACCATCGGCCAACAATTCATGTTCATAAGTCGCTGTTGCGTGCGCCGTTCCTTGACCATTCTTTGTAATGACCATGCGTCCATTGATCTGATCCTTGATGGGCGGAGTGAACAATTGCGGGACCGATATATCCAAGCCAACAGCCAGTTTTTTCAACGCGTCATAAGTTGGTGACATCTGTCCATTTTCAATTTTTGACAGGGTGGATCGTGCAAGGCCCGCTTGCTGTGCCGCTTGTTCTAGCGTCCAATTACGCGCTTTGCGCAAATCCCGTACACGCGATCCTAGATCAAGAGGTTCTGCAAACTCTTCAGTACCATTATTACGCGCAATTTTAATCAGTTGTTTTGGATCAGTCTCACTCATGTTGCACCCTATAGCTCCTGCAGCGCAGGCTTGCAACTCGGGTGCGTGTGACTTAGGACAACGTCATGCAAATCTATCCTGATATTGGCGACATACATGCATCCTGCCCTTCTGATTTCAATATGGCGGAGTATGTTTTGGCGAATGCTGATATCTTACCAGAAAAGGTTGCGTTATCTGTCGTGTCCAAATCGGGCGCGCGGCGGATCAGTTATGCGCAACTGAAATCGGATGTTTTAGGAGTTGCAAAGGGTTTTTTGGAATCTGGTGTTGGACCAAATGATCGCATTTTGATGCGCTTGGGAAATACGGTTGAATTTCCTGTAACCTATCTGGCCGCAATCGCGATTGGTGCGGTGCCTGTCCCCACTCCAAGTGTATTGACTGAAACAGAAGTTATCAAGATCATCATGGACATTAATCCTGCTGTCATTGTACACGACGGGGCATGCGCGCTGCCCGCTACGGTGCATCGCGTTTTGAATGCTGGACAGATTAATGCGTTTAAAACAAATCCAGCGGCACAGTTCCATCGCGGTGATCAAAACCGATTGGCCTATATCGTTTATACCTCTGGTACGTCGGGACATCCGCGTGCGGTTATGCATGCGCATCGTGCGATTTGGGCGCGCCGGATGATGATCCGTGATTGGTACGATTTGGGTGTAGAGGATCGTTTGTTACACGCGGGTGCGTTTAATTGGACCTTTACGCTTGGTACAGGATTGATGGATCCTTGGAGCGTCGGAGCAACCGCCCTGATCCCCGAACCCAATGTGGATTTGAAAATTTTGCCGCTTCTGTTGTCGCGCCATGATGTATCTCTATTCGCGGCGGCACCAGGGGTTATTCGTAAATTAAATGCAGCGCTACCTGATCAGTTCCATATTCCCAAATTGCGTCATGTCCTCTCCGCAGGCGAAAAACTATCGCCCGAGGTGCGCAGCACGTGGCGGATGAAAACGGGTGTTGATATCTACGAGGCCTTTGGCATGTCCGAGTGTTCGACGTTCTTATCCTCCGCCCCCCATCGCTCCAGTAAGGATCATGCGCTTGGTTGGCCACAACGGGGACGCACGGTTTCTCTGCGCGCAGTACATGATCCAAGGCAAGAGGCCAATTCAGGTGAGGAAGGCATCATCGCCGTTCATCAGGATGATTTAGGATTGATGTTGGGATATTTAAAAGCAGCAGATGAAACGGAGGACCGTTTTGTGGATGGGTGGTTTTTGACAGGCGATCACGCGCGCATCGGTGAAAACGGTGCTTATTACTATACTGGTCGCAAGGATGACATGATGAATGCGGGTGGGTTTCGCGTGTCACCGATCGAGTTGGAAAATAGCCTGTCACAAGTTAAAGGCGTCACGGGCCTTGCCTGTGTCGAGGTTTATATTAAGACGGATGCAAAAATTATTGTGGCCTTTTACACGTCGGCGACCGCAGATGTTGAAGCACAAATACATGAATTTGCCCGCCGGCATCTGGCTGATTATAAACGACCCAAGGCCTATGTGCGACTGGACGCTCTGCCTCAAAACGCGAACGGTAAAATCAATCGCAATGCCTTGCGCGAGATGCGCCATTTGATCGCCTATTAATTTACCTCAACAAAACGGAACAAACGTGATCCTACTTCGCAAGATGCAGCAATGGTGCATAATTTCAGCACAGAAAAATCGAGGTATTGAGGATGATATCGGCATACAGATTTGTTAAGAGGCGAAAGAGGCTCTGTGTCGAGCGTTAGGATAACTGTTGCAAGGAAAATAGTGCAGCTTTGCATTGAATAAAATTGCACAATAAAGCGAAGCGGATTAGAAGTCATTCTGACTAAAACAAACCAAGGATCTGAGCACATGATCAAACTCGACATCTTTTCAGATCCCATTTGCCCATGGTGTTTTATCGGCAAGACCCATTTAGACCGCGCTTTAGAAAGCCGGTCCAATCACCCCTTTATGATTGAATGGCATCCATTTCAGTTGAACCCTGAGATGCCAGAAGGTGGCATGGATCGTCGCGCATATTTAGAGGGAAAATTTGGGGGCAAAGATAATGCGATCAAGGCCTATATGCCCGTGGCAGAACACGCGGATAAAGCGGGACTAAAAATGAATCTCGAGGGGATCAAGATCACTCCGAATACGATCAATGCGCACCGCTTGATCCATTGGGCGGGAATTGATGGTATACAAACCCCGATTGTATCTGCCTTATTCAAAGCCTATTTCAACGAAGGTCGTGATATTAGTGACATCGACGTTTTGGCAGATGTTGCCGATACAAATGGAATGGATGCGGCGGTTACACGAAAATTGTTGTTGTCTGACGCTGATTTGGACGAAGTGCGCCAAAAGGATGAGGCTGCACGCAACATAGGTATCAATTCGGTACCTACATTTATCGTCGCAGGACAACACGCCGTTCCAGGCGCGCATCCCCCAGAACTGTGGCAGCGCGTGATCGACGATATAGAAGAACAACTGCAATCTGATCAAATTTAACCTGACTTCTTTCACAAACGCGCTAACCCTATGCCGGCAGACTGTTCTGCAATCGTGGTTATTGGGGGCGAAGTGGCATCCAATGCCCTGCCCGTTTGGGCAAAACAGTTTGAACATTAAAGTTTGGCCACCGATGGAACCGTCCTCGTGGCTCATTTCACAATGTTAAAATACAATCAGGGCACTGCGGATAATGCGTAAAATTGGAGCGGCATCGCATGGCCTTTTGCAATTGGTGAAAATCAGCTTAAGTTTTGAACTTGGTCCAGATAACTAGTCACCACAATATGGTGGTCGTTGTACCTATCCCATATGTTATGGCGATATATTCCCTACGGTGTCCGAGGAAAGCACGATCTACGAAGATCGCCTATATATGAATTTTTCCCTGTGTGCGCATGATTTGCGCTCATATGATATTCTTGGGGATTCAGCATTAAAGGCTGCAAATTTCTACATGCTTAAGGATAAAAAAAGAGGGCCACTGGCCCTCTATAGAGTTTCGACATTCAAGCTCATAATTATACCGCTCGATCAATTTTTTACCTGCGGCCTGAATATCGTCAGGGGCGAGCGCACCCGCCCCGTGTCCTGTTTAGCTGCAGCCAGATGTGGCGCCGCATGTGTTACATTTCATGCAGGTTCCATTGCGTACCAACGTGTAGTTGCCGCAATCACCACAGGCTTCGCCCTCGTAACCTTGCATTTTGGCTTTGGTGCGTTCGTCCATTGTTGTTGCAGGTGCTGCAACAGGTTCTGAAACAACCGCGTCTGTTTCCGTTGTCACATCTAATGCCATTGGTGTACCCTCTGCTGTTGGTTTCAGCGTCATCAACTCTTGTGGTAAGCGTTTACGCAGGTAGCCAGTTGAACTGATAGATTTCAGCATTTCCAGCGACTTAGTTGCGCTATCTTCGCTCACGTCGACAACGTTTGTGCTTTCATCACCTTTGTGTAGATCATCAAAGCTTGCACCTTCTGGTTTGACGTGTGCTAGGTCCGTTCGATCCAGATAGCTGACCGCCAATTCACGGAAGATATAGTCAAGGATCGATGTTGCATTTTTGATGCTGTCGTTACCCTGCACCATGCCCGATGGCTCAAACTTGGTGAATGTAAAGGCGTCTACGAATTCCTCTAGTGGAACACCGTATTGCAAACCAACCGATACTGCGATAGCAAAGTTGTTCATCATTGCCCGGAAGCCTGCGCCCTCTTTATGCATATCGATAAAGATTTCGCCCAAGGACCCGTCAGAATACTCACCTGTCCGCAGATAAACCTTGTGACCACCCACGATTGCCTTCTGCGTATACCCTTTGCGACGCTCTGGCATTTTTTCACGTTCGGTTTTGATGATCTCTTTGATCACGACCTTTTCCACGATCTTTTCTGCAATCACGGCGGCTTTCTCTTGCGGGGTTCCTGTTTCCAGGATTTCCGCTGCGTCCTCATCGTCTTCGATCAATGCGGCTGCCAATGGTTGTGATAATTTTGACCCATCGCGATACAGCGCGTTCGCTTTGGTCCCCAATGACCAGCTTAGCTCATACGCCCTTTGACAATCTTCGATTGTTGCATCGTTTGGCATGTTGATTGTTTTTGAAATCGCACCAGAGATGAACGACTGTGCCGCGGCCATCATCGTGATGTGGCTATTGACCGATAGGTAGCGTTTGCCTTTTTTGCCGCATGGGTTTGCACAGTCAAAGATGTGCAAATGCTCTTCTTTCAGGTGCGGTGCCCCCTCGAGAGTCATTGTCCCGCAAACATGGTCGTTTGCTGCGTCAATTTCGGTTCGCGTGTAGCCCAAGTGGCGTAGCATATCAAAGGATGGATCGTTGAGCTTTTCTTGCGGAATGCCCAACACTTTGGTGCAAAACTCTTCTCCCAGCGTCCATTGATTGAACACGAACCGGATGTCGAATGCTGTTCCTAAGGCGGCTTCAATTTTATCCAACTCTAACTTGCCAAATCCATTGCCGATCAGGCTTGTGTGGTTGATCACAGGCGCATTGCCTATGGTTGCATGACCCACAGCGTAGGAGACGATTTCCTCGACCTGGGAGCTGCCATAACCCAATTTTGCCAATGCAGACGGAACTGAACGGTTAATGATTTTAAAATAACCACCGCCTGCTAGCTTTTTAAATTTTACGAGCGCAAAATCTGGTTCGATACCTGTTGTGTCACAATCCATGACCAGCCCGATTGTACCAGTTGGGGCAATCACAGATACCTGTGCGTTCCGATAGCCGTGTTTTTCACCCAGTGCCAATGCATTGTCCCATGCGGCAAGTGACAAATCGATCAATGATTTGTCTGGGCAGTTCGCATGATCCAATGGGACGGGTTTGACGGCCAATGCCTCATACCCGTCTGTCGCACCTTGTGCTGCGCGACGGTGGTTGCGTATGACACGCAACATATGCCCCGCGTTCTTGGCATAGCCTGGGAATGTTCCCAATTCTGCCGCCATTTCTGCAGATGTTGCGTAGGACACCCCCGTCATGATTGCAGTCAATGCACCGCACAGCGCGCGACCTTCATCACTGTCATAGCCAAAGCCCATGTTCATCAACAATCCGCCAATGTTTGCATAACCAAGGCCAAGTGTGCGGAAATCATAAGAACGCTGAGCGATCTCTTTTGATGGGAACTGCGCCATCAAAACCGAGATTTCCAATGTTACGGTCCAAAGGCGTGTGGCGTGCATGTAAATGTCTGACTGAAACTTTCCATTCCTAAGGAAGGTTAAAAGGTTCATGGAAGCCAAGTTACATGCGGTGTCGTCTAAGAACATATATTCCGAACATGGGTTCGATCCGCGGATTTCGCCATCTTCAGGGCATGTGTGCCATGCGTTCACAGTGTCGTGGAATTGAATACCTGGGTCGGCACAGGCCCAAGCGGCATGTCCAACGTCCTGCCAGAGATCACGGGCCTTGATGGTTTTTGCAACGCTGCCATCTGTGCGGCGGATCAAATCCCAATCGCCATCTTCTTCGACAGCTTTCAAAAACGCGTCTGTTACGCGAATAGAGTTGTTGGAGTTTTGACCAGAAACGGATGCATAGGCCTCTGAATCCCAATCGGTATTGTATGTTGGGAATTCAATTGATGTGTATCCCTGCCGCGCATAATCTAATACACGTTTCACATACGTCTCTGGAATTGCAACCCTTTTCGCCTCACGAATGGCTTTTTTAAGTGTTTCGTTCTTAGCTGGGTCAACGGCGTCTTCCGTGCTGCCGTCCCAGGCACGAATGGCCGAGAAGATTTCATTCAAACGCTGTTCATGCATTTTCGAACCAGCGACGATTGACGCAACTTTTTGCTCTTCTTTCACTTTCCAGTTGATGAATTCTTCGATGTCTGGGTGGTCGGCATCACAAATAACCATTTTGGCTGCTCGGCGTGTTGTGCCGCCTGATTTGATTGCACCCGCCGAACGGTCGCCAATTTTCAAAAAGCCCATAAGGCCAGAGGATTTACCGCCTCCTGACAGAGCCTCACCCTCACCACGAAGTGAGCTGAAGTTTGTGCCTGTTCCAGAGCCGTATTTAAACAAACGTGCTTCACGAACCCACAAATCCATAATACCGCCTTCGTTCACCAAATCGTCAGAAACAGATTGGATGAAGCATGCGTGGGGCTGTGGGTGTTCATAGGC
>Ga0213864_10000447_pt1 | contig 18505 bp, 15 predicted proteins | sample PICome_5_FD_160078 | JGI IMG/M metagenome (GOLD analysis project Ga0213864, IMG submission 160078) | Coastal seawater microbial communities near Pivers Island, North Carolina, United States - PICO247 | ecosystem: Environmental > Aquatic > Marine > Coastal | place: USA: North Carolina... | reverse complement strand
ACATTGATATCAAAATAATTGGTTTGCTGCGAAATTTGTCAGTGGGGAATAGGCTTGCGAAACAGCAACACTCAATTTACAGGGTGAGCATGGAAAATACATCTCATGACCGCCTCCTCATCATCGACTTTGGAAGTCAGGTAACACAGCTGATCGCACGCCGTCTGCGCGAACTCAGCGTTTATTGCGAAATCCACCCCTATCAAAACGTCACTGATGCGTTTTTAACAGAGTTTGCACCCAAGGCGATCATCTTTTCCGGTGGTCCTGATAGTGTCATGCGTGAAGGAAGCCCCCGTGCACCAGAGGCAGCATTTAACATGGGTGTGCCGATCTTGGGCATTTGCTATGGTCAGCAGGTCATGATGCACCAATTGGGTGGGCGCGTCGAAAGCGGTCATGGAACGGCAGAGTTCGGCCGTGCCTATGTCACCCCCAAGGGATCGTTGAATATTTTGGACGGCTGGTTTGCCGGTGGCGATGAACAAGTTTGGATGAGCCACGGTGATCACGTCAGTGAAATCGCACCCGGGTTTGAGGTTTACGGAACATCGCCCAATGCGCCTTATGCCATTACCGCGGATACATCGCGCAACTTCTTTGCCGTGCAATTTCACCCAGAGGTGCACCATACACCGAACGGTCCGCGCCTTTATGAAAACTTTATCAAATTGGCGGGCTTTCACGGGGACTGGACCATGGGAGCCTACCGCGAACAGGCAATCGCCGCCATTCGTCAACAAGTGGGCGACAAACGCGTTATCTGTGGTCTTTCTGGGGGTGTCGACAGTTCGGTCGCGGCCGTTTTGATCCACGAGGCAATTGGCGATCAATTGACCTGTGTGTTTGTTGATCACGGTCTATTGCGGCAGGGCGAGGCCGAAGAAGTAGTCACCATGTTCCGTGACAACTACAACATGGCGCTGATCCATGCAGACGAACAAGAACTATTCCTTTCTGAACTTGAGGGCATGTCAGATCCTGAAACCAAGCGCAAAGCCATTGGTCGCCTGTTTATTGATGTGTTCCAAAAGCATGCAAATGACATTAAGGGTGCGGAGTTTCTGGCCCAAGGTACCCTTTATCCTGATGTAATTGAATCGGTTTCGTTCAGTGGCGGACCTTCTGTCACCATCAAATCCCACCATAATGTTGGCGGATTGCCCGAGAAAATGGGGTTAAAATTGGTCGAACCCTTGCGCGAATTATTCAAGGATGAAGTTCGCGCATTGGGCCGCGAATTGGGCTTACCCAACAGTTTTATAGGGCGTCACCCATTCCCCGGTCCCGGTCTAGCCATTCGATGCCCCGGTGAAATCACACGGGAGAAACTTGATATTCTGCGTCAAGCAGATGCGGTTTACATCGATCAGATCCGCAAACATGGCCTTTACGATGAAATTTGGCAGGCCTTTGTCGCGATCCTTCCCGTGCGCACAGTGGGCGTAATGGGCGATGGACGAACCTACGATTACGCCTGTGCCTTACGCGCCGTGACGTCCGTGGACGGTATGACCGCAGATTATTACCCCTTTAGCCACGAATTCCTTGGCGAAACCGCCACTCGTATTATTAACGAGGTCAAAGGTATTAACCGCGTCACTTATGACATCACATCAAAACCTCCTGGAACAATTGAGTGGGAATAAATGGGCGATTAGCTTGGCGAGACTATCGTACCCTCACCGCGATTAACAAAAGACCCAGTCACACCCCTGAAATAGCCCCCAAGGCAGAATTGCATGAGTACACAAAATATACCAAAGGCCGTGGCCTATATGACAGGTGCGATTGGTTCCTTCTCCGCAATGGCCGTTGCAGGTCGTGAAGTCAGCTTTGAACTCGATACATTTGAAATCATGATGTACCGCAGTTTTGTTGGGATCGCAGTTGTTTTGGTGCTGGGGTGGTATTTCGGCACATTGAGACACATCACACGGCGGCATGTGGGTACCCATTTTACGCGGAATCTAGCACATTTTACGGGGCAGAATCTGTGGTTTTATGCAGTTACGGTGATCCCTCTTACACAACTTTTTGCACTCGAATTTACGAACCCGCTGTGGGTTTTATTGCTTTCTCCCATGGTCTTGGGTGAACGATTAACGCGCATGCGCGTTCTGGCCGCAGTTATGGGATTTGCGGGAATTTTGATAATCACCCGCCCATGGGAATTTGGGATCAGCTTTGGTGTGACAACGGCCGCGTTATCGGCCGTGGCGTTCGCATGGACCACTTTGATGACCAAAAAATTGACCCGAACAGAAAGCGTCACATGCGTTTTATTTTACCTAACCGTAATGCAAGCGGTGTTCGGGGTGGTCTGTGCGGGATATGATGGCGATATTGCCGTACCATCAATGACTGCCTTGCCCTATGTTATGGTGATTGCCCTGTGTGGATTGCTTGCGCATTTTTGCATCACCTCTGCCCTTGCATTGGCGCCTGCCACCGTTGTCATACCTGTAGATTTTGCCCGCCTGCCAGTGATTGCAGTCATTGGAATGTTGGCTTATGGTGAGGCGCTCGATATTATGGTTTTGGCCGGTGCGGTTTTGATCTTTGTCGGCAACTATAGCAACATCCTGCATGAAACCCGAGGTCAGTCATGATTTACAAAAGCGCACAGGATTGGCAAAACGCCGTGCAGAAGCGTGTTGTTTTGTTTGGCATGTCAGGATTGGGGAAAACCCATGTTTCAAATATGCTACGCACCTCGGGAAATTGGTTTCACTATTCCATCGATTATAGAATTGGTACCCGCTACATGGGTGAATTTATCGAAGATAGCTTCAAACACGAGGCAATGGGTAACCCGTTTTTGCGCGACCTGTTGATGAACGATAGCATCAAAATCAAATCAAATATTACCTTTGATAACCTCACGCCGCTATCCACGTATTTGGGAAAACCTGGACGCAAGGATAAAGGTGGCCTATCGATAGACGAATATCGCGGGCGCCAGGCCCAACATCACTGCGCCGAAGTCGAAGCTCTGCTTGATACCCCCTATTTCATCGAACGCGCGCGTCACATCTATGGCTATGATCATTTTGTCTGTGACAGCGGTGGATCGATTTGCGAAGTTGTAGACCCAGAGGATCCGAATGATCCCGTGCTTTCATGTCTGTCAAAATGCGCGTTAATGGTTTGGATCGAAGGATCAGATGCGCACATAAGTGAATTAATCAAACGGTTTGACCGCGCCCCAAAACCCATGTGCTATAAGGTATCCTTCCTTGAAGCCAAATGGGAGGCATATCTGGCGGAAAACGGGGTCGCAGCAAATGATGTTGACCCTGATCACTTCGTACGCTGGACTTATGCACAGGCTATGGCGCACCGCCAACCACTCTATAGTGGCATGGCGAACTGGGGTGTTAAGGTCACGGCCGATGAGATCGCCGCTGTCACGACTCCTGATCAGTTTAATGTGTTGATCGCAAATGCCCTTGAGCGTAGCACATAGCCGCTCTACCTCTAATTAAAAGTTCGGATACGTATAGATGCCCATTAAGATTCCAGAAAACCTGCCTGCCTATGACGTGCTTACGCACGAGGGCGTGATGGTTATGCCGGAAAATCAGGCATCGCGCCAAGATATTCGGCCGCTGCGTATTGCCTTGCTCAACCTTATGCCGCGCAAAATTCAGACGGAAATCCAATTTTCCCGCCTAATTGGGGCAACACCTTTGCAAATTGAATTGACGCTCATTCGGATGAGTGATCACCAATCCAAAACTACAGCTGCCGAGCACATGACCAGCTTTTACCGCCCCTTTGACGAGATAGCTGCAAGTGGAGAAAAGTTTGACGGCTTAATCATAACAGGCGCCCCGATCGAACACCTACCCTTTGAAGAGGTTACCTATTGGGGCGAGCTGCGCCAAATTATAGATTGGACACAAACCCATGTACACTCCACCTTTGGCGTGTGCTGGGGCGCTATGGCGATGATCTATCACCTGCATCGTATCAACAAACGTATGCTGGATGCAAAGGCATTCGGATGTTTTCGTCACGACAATTTGGATCCTGCCTCGCCTTATTTGCGTGGATTTTCAGACAATTTTGTCATACCCGTCAGCCGCTGGACCGAGATTGAACAAAAGGATGTTGATGCACACCCCGATCTAAAGACCCTGTTGGGTAGTGCCGAAGTTGGCCCATGTTTGATCGAGGATGCGAAACATCGCGCACTGTATATTTTCAATCACTTTGAATACGACAGCGATACATTGAAACAGGAATATGATCGTGATGTTTCAGACGGAACGCCGATTAATGTCCCACAAAATTATTACCCAGATGATGATCCAAGCCAACCACCATTGAACAGATGGCGATCACATGCGCATTTGCTTTATGGAAACTGGGTCAATCTGATTTATCAAAGTACTCCCTATGATTTGAATGAAATTGGCGCTTAATATTTTTATCCTAATCCTATCCCTCACTTTATTGGGCACCTATATCATTGCAAAATTACGCGAGGCGCGGATCGAAGCACACTATCCCCCAATGGGCAAAACGGTTAAGGTCAATGGGAAAAATATTCAGGCTTATGTGACAGGGTCAGGACCCGATTTAGTGATGATCCATGGATCAAGCGGTAATATGCGTGATTTGATCCTTGCGCTTGAGGATACGCTTGCGCCGCATTTCCGTTTGATTATTTTTGATCGGCCTGGATTGGGGTATACTGACAGGCTATCGTCGGAAGGGGATAAATTCATCGATCAGGCGATGATCCTGCGGGATGCTGCAAAAAAATTAGGAGCGCAAAAACCGATCGTTTTGGGCCATTCCTTGGGAGGGATTATTTCAATGGCCTGGGCGACACAGGCGCCTGATGATCTGTCCGCGCTGGCCTTGATATCGCCTGTTGCAATGCCCTTTCATACCCCGACCAGCACCTATTACAAAATGAACAAACACCCGATGATTGGGCCATTTATCAATCATTTCATCGGGGCCTTTCATTACGAAGGTGCCATTCAAAATGGATTGAATGAAGTGTTCACCCCCGATTCACCGCCTGTGGGTTATCGGGATAGAATGGGCGTTGAATTGGTGCTACGCCCCAAAACAATCCAAAACAATGCCAGACAGCGTAATCAAATTCATGCACAAATCCGCGCGCTTGAGGAACAATATGATCGCGTAACCGTGCCAATCGAAATTCTACATGGGGCATTGGACACCACAGTTTCCCCCGAAATCCATACCGTGGGGCTGAAAAATCGCCTAAACAATGTCAATGTCACGATTTGGCCAGAGCAAGGCCATATGCCCCATCATTTCAAACAGACTGACATTTTAGACGCAGTTCAGAGGCTTCAGTCGCGCATCACATTAAAAAAATAAAATAAATCGCTCTATTCACCAAAACAAGAGTAGTCATGCAATCTCCATTTGACGGTGAAATTAGCGCACATTTCAAAACCGAAGCGCCGGACACAGCGCACCAAACCATCGATGGCGAAACCAAAGGCGTCGCCCCTGCCGTCGATTATTGCCATTTCGAAGGACGCGAAGATTTGATCGCTGAAACCGCGCTTCAGGGGTATTGTATTTTCGCTGATCTTATGGAACATGCCTTCCGCGATGGTCAGCCCTCTGCCATCACAGCGTTTGAGGCAACGGGACGCGCCCGTTCGAACTTTTTACGGGTACGTCCAGGTCATTATATCTCTATGTTCGAAAGTGATATTTCCGCAAATCGCACAACGGAATTATCCCATACCTCACAACGCGCGCACAACATCATGGAGCGCACGAGCCAAGACTTGCGCCACTACATGCACTTGGATCTCCGCCCCGTTGCATCCATGTTCAGCGTCCATATTCAGGCCATGTCGCATAGTGTTGTCGGATTATTCGCATATGATTCAGCATGTGCACAAAGCTCGTTTGAGCCCAAAGATTTGTTAGAAACGGGAATTGGTTTGTACCCACGCGGATTGGGTGTTCTGTCACCATATAATTAAGGAGCGTCGCAATGCCCTATGACCAAAGTTGAGCACTAATAATGCGGAGTGATCTATGCGATGTGATCAGAATTTCAGAAAATAATGTGTTTGGCGGAATTGCCTTTGTGTATGCAGGTCACATGTTAGGAGGCATACACAAGTTTGGCGACATGTTTTGCGCCGGCAAAGAACAAGAGGCAGATGCCAAAGCCATCGAATGTGCTGGTGACATGATGTTTAAAGCTCGCAAAATGGGCGGCCAAATTGATATAACGGACGAGGCATTTGTCGATGATGATCCCAGGCCGTCCTCAATGGGAATGGCCTTGCGCCGCGCGCAGAGCATACCGCTAAAATACTAGGTAATTTGTGCCTCTGCCGCGGCGATTGCGGCGTCTGCTTTTGATGAATCGCTTCCGCCACCTTGGGCCATATCGGGTCGCCCGCCACCGCCCTTGCCGCCCAATTCAACGACCGCTGCCTTGACCAAATCAATTGCACTGACACGATCAGTAAGATCACTTGTGACCCCTGCCGCCACGGCAACTTTGTCACCTGTGTCCGCAATCAACAAGATCGCGCCGCTTTCAACGCGGTTTTTGTGTTCATCAATCAGGGCGGGCAAATCCTTGCCCGAAACGCCTGCCAGAACCTGGGCTAAGAAGGATACTCCGTTGATATCCTTGGCTGCTGGACCCTGTCCCTTCGATGCGCCACCTGACATGGCCAATTCACGGCGCAGCTGCGCGACCTCATTCGCTAATGCCTTACGTTCATCCAACAAGGCTTTGACGCGCGATCCAACTTCGGCTAGGGGAGCCTTCATTTCAGATGCAATAGCATTCAACTGTTCAGATTGCTGGGTCATATGATCCAATGCGGCCTGCCCGGTCAGGGCCTCAAAACGGCGCACACCTGATGAGCTTGCGCTATCGCCAAGGGCGATAAAAGCGCCAATATCACCTGTTTGGCGCACATGGGTGCCACCGCACAGTTCTAACGAATAAGTGTTTCCATAATTGCCCTTGCCCGATCCGGCCAATTCGCCCATGGAGACCACGCGCACCTCATCGCCGTATTTTTCACCAAACAACGCCTGCGCGCCCATTGCGCGTGCATCATCTGGTGTCATGATACGGGTTTCAACGCGTGTGTTTTGACGGATGAATTCGTTCACCTCTGCCTCGACCTGACGCAGTTCATCCGCGCTCATCGCTTTGGAGTGGCTAAAGTCAAAGCGTAAACGATCCGCCGCGTTCAACGATCCGCGTTGCGCGACATGATCACCCAAGGCACGGCGCAACGCTTCGTGCAAAAGATGCGTAGCCGAATGGTTCGCGCGAATGGCGCTGCGCCGAGTGTGATTGACCTGCAACTGTGCGCCCTGACCCGTTTCAATATGGCCTTCGCTCACTGTCGCAATATGAATGAAAACACCCGCGACTTTTTTCGTATCAGTAACAGAGGCCGCGCCTGTTTCGGTGCAAATTTCTCCAGTGTCGCCAACCTGACCACCGCTTTCTGCATAAAACGGTGTTTGGTTCAGAACCACTTGGATTTCTGCACCTGTTTTGGCCTTATCGATAGTGTCACTGCCCACTAGCATGGTCATGATCTGCCCTTCTGCCGTTTCGGTATCATACCCAAGGAAATCAGTGGTGCCATGTTGATCGGCAATATCAAACCAGATTGAGGCATCTGCTGCATCACCCGAACCCGACCATGCTGCGCGCGCCTTGGCCTTTTGTTCCGCCATCGCGGCATCAAATCCGTCTGTGTCGACACTCAAACCCTTTTCACGCAGCGCATCCTGCGTCAAGTCAAGTGGGAAACCATAGGTGTCATAGAGTTTAAACGCCGCCTCGCCTGGTAATGCGGCACCCTTGCCCAAACCCGCAACTTCATCGTCCAGCAATTTCAAACCACGATCAAGCGTATGTTTGAAACGTGTCTCTTCTTGCAACAGGGTTTCTTCGATCAGTGCCTGCGCCTGCGGTAATTCTGGATACGCGGCGCCCATTTGCTGCACCAATGCAGGCACCAAACGGTGCATGACTGGATCTTGGGCACCCAACAAATGTGCATGGCGCATCGCGCGGCGCATGATGCGACGCAATACGTACCCGCGTCCATCGTTTGAGGGCATGACGCCATCCGCAATCAAGAATGACGTTGAGCGCAAATGGTCGGCAATTACACGGTGGTGGGTTTTGCCCGGTCCATCGGGATCAGAGCTTGTCGCGTGGGCGGAGGCCTCAATCAGAGATCGGATCAAATCGGTTGAATAGTTGTCATTTGTGCCTTGCAGCAATGCTGCAACACGTTCGATCCCCATGCCTGTATCAATGGATTGGTTTGGCAAATCTGTTTTTGAACCGTCTTCAAATTGCTCATACTGCATGAAAACAAGATTCCAGATCTCGATAAAGCGATCCCCATCTTCCTCAGGTGACCCAGGAGGGCCACCCCAAAAGCTTTCGCCATGATCATAAAAAATTTCAGTACATGGCCCACAGGGCCCAGTAGGACCCATCATCCAGAAATTGTCATTCGTTGAGATGCGAATGATGCGATCATCAGAAAGTCCTGCAACCTTTTTCCACATATTCGCGGCCTCATCATCGGTATGATAGACCGTGACCAAGAGTTTATCTTTGGGAATATCCAGTTCTTTGGTTACCAATTCCCATGCAAATGGGATCGCCTCGGATTTGAAATAATCGCCAAAGCTGAAATTCCCCAGCATTTCGAAAAATGTATGGTGACGTGCCGTATAACCAACGTTGTCCAAATCGTTGTGTTTACCACCTGCACGCACGCATTTTTGCGCGGTGGTGGCGCGTTTGTAATCGCGTGTTTCAACGCCCGTGAACAGGTTCTTAAACTGAACCATACCCGAATTGGCAAACATCAATGTTGGATCATTGCGCGGAACCAACGGGCTTGATGGAACAATCTCATGCCCGTGTTTGGAAAAATAATTTAAAAAGGTTGACCGAATTTCGTTTAACGTTGGCATTGACTTCTCGCTTCATCAATTAGTTGAGATGGGTCTATCCTGTCCGTTAACTGATGTCCATAACACAAAGATTCGCAACAAAAAACGCGGCCAAATTGACCGCGTTACATTATAAATCCGCTATGCTTTACGCTTCTAATATATCCTCTCCACCACTAACTTCGACGTCGAAATCCAATCCATGCGAAGCGCGGATTTTATCTTCGATATCATGGGCTATGCTCGGGTTTTCCTTAAGGAAAGTTTTCGCGTTTTCACGCCCCTGACCAATGCGCTCATCGCTGTAGCTGTACCATGCGCCCGATTTCTCAACGACGCCCGCTTTCACACCAAGGTCCAATAATTCACCGGTTTTGGAAATGCCTTCGCCATACATGATGTCAAATTCAACCTGTTTAAAGGGCGGCGCAACTTTATTTTTTACAACTTTCACACGGGTTGCATTCCCAACAACTTCGTCTCGATCCTTAATTGCACCGATGCGGCGAATGTCCAAACGGACCGAGGAATAGAATTTAAGCGCATTGCCACCTGTTGTGGTTTCTGGGCTACCAAACATTACGCCGATCTTCATCCGAATTTGGTTGATGAAAATCACCATGCAATTTGAACGACTGATAGATCCTGTCAATTTGCGCATCGCTTGACTCATCAAACGAGCCTGAACGCCGACACTACTGTCGCCCATGTCACCCTCTAGTTCGGATTTTGGGGTCAGGGCGGCGACCGAGTCAACCACCACCATATTCACCGCACCAGAACGCACCAATGTATCGGTGATTTCCAAGGCTTGTTCACCTGTATCAGGCTGCGAAATCAACAATTCATCAAGATTCACGCCCAGTTTTTTGGCATATTGTGGGTCTAACGCGTGTTCAGCGTCAACAAAGGCGCACACGCCACCTTTTTTCTGCTCTTCCGCAATACAATGCAGGGTCAATGTTGTTTTCCCCGAACTTTCAGGACCATAGATTTCCACAATCCGCCCTTTTGGCAATCCGCCTATCCCAAGCGCAATATCCAAGCCCAGAGACCCTGTCGAAGTTGCTTCAATCTCTTGGATCGCGTTTTCCGATCCCAGTTTCATGATGGAACCTTTGCCGAACTGGCGTTCAATTTGCGAAAGCGCGCTTTCCAGCGCTTTTTGTTTGTCTGCGTTTTTCTTGTCTGTCATCGAAAGAAGATCTGCCATAATGTTGCTTTGCCTTTCTTATTTCATAGCAATGTGCACAGGGCAATCGCGCATTTTGTTCATCTATTGTTCTCTTGTTAGGGTCTAAAAAAGAACATTTCAAGAAAATTCTTGTAAAATGAGCTTCATTTGATTTCTGTAAATCTTTGTGTGAATTGTTTATAATTTGGTGAACAAGGATTATATTATTGTTTTTATTGCGAAAAATATTTAATCTAGCCTGCGCCCAAGGCAGTATAGACGAGTTTGCAGGCCGCGTAAGAACTCCAAACATTCATCATGTGTAGCGCCCTGTCCGGAGTTAAACACATAAATCTGAGGAAATATCAGCGTCAAATTCGCAAAGTAGTAGAGAATTCGTCAGATGGGCTATTCGCCCTCTATGGAATCGTTCGCCACCCGTTGGATTGGATGGGCAACTGTATCTGTCGTCTCAAACGATTTCTGACACATGCGATTGTTCAACCATCATCCGCCACAGACGCGACAGTGAAGCATGTGAGTTTCAAAGCAGCTGTTTAAAACCGTTTGCAGGGTTTCCCTGATCTATTTTGATTTCGGACACTAAATGGATAGGTTCACCAGCACGACGCGATCCATATTGTCCGTCATGAAATATTCCGCACGATCTGATTAGGTTAAGGCACAAATTTGATGGAAGATAATCCAAAGAAGAACTATCCATTCCCAAACCAATTTTTTTATTCTGCTGACCAAAAAAGGAAACATCAACTGGTTATCGAGAAATTTAGAAATAAGAGGCAATTTGCAGAATTTACACTATTTATGGCTGTGCCAAGACTGATGCAAAAAAACCGTCACCATGCACAGATGGGATCCATTGATTTTGTATTTCAACCCGCCATGTAGGATTTTGGGCCGTAAACCAATCGATTTGATCTTGATTTTCACAGGTCAGAACACTGCAGGTTGCGTAAACCAAACGGCCATCTGGTGCGACCAACTTCGCGACATCGGATAATATCTCGCGCTGTGTTGTGATCAGTGCATCCAATTGGTCTTGGGTCAATGCCCATTTTCCCTCTGGATCGCGTCGCCAGCTGCCCGATCCAGAACAGGGCACATCACAGAAAACCACGCCATATTCTGGTGCGAACTGATCTTTAGTCCGAATCGAAATTGCTGCATTCGCACGCTCTGCACGTGCGGGCAAATCCACCATACGGCGGAGATTAACATCATGTGCGTGAACGCTTCCACCCAGCCACGCGGCAAGAGCGAGTGATTTTCCACCGCCCCCCGCACAATAATCAAGGACAAGGCCATTATGTTTGGGATCAAGCAGCGCGACAGAGGCCTGACTACTCGCATCCTGCAATTCGATCAAACCATTTAAGAAGGCTTCGGTCGCCTGTAAACCCGCCGTTCGGCCCGTTACGCGAAGAGCTGTTGACACCTCAGGATGCGGTGATACGTCATATCCTGCCTCAGAAAGGGATGCGCATGCCTGATCAACCGTCGCTTTCAATAAATTGACCCGCAAAAATAATGGCGCGCGCTGCTGTAATACTTTAGCAATCGAAATGGCCTGATCTCCAAGGCTGTGACACCAATGCGGCCACAACCATTCGGAAATGTCACAATTTAACCAATCAGTTGTTGGTGTTTTAAAGCGACCTTCATCTGCACTGAGTGGGACAGGCGCGTATCGGGCATCGTTAAAGATTGCGTCCAAATCAACACCCTGCAAATGAAGGATACCCAGCATTAAGGATCGTCCCGTACGTGCGCCCCCTACTCTGCTCAGAGCACTATCACGCTGGCGCAACGCATCAAAGACATGATCACGGATCGCCGCGCGGTCTTTTGACCCCGCATAGCGATTGACCCGTCCCCAGCGCGTCAGCGCCGTTTCCGCACGCGCCCCATCCAGCACCGCATCCAAAATTTCAATGGCGGCAGAAACTCGTGCGGCAGGGGTCATTACATGATCCGGTAATTGGGGCTTTCACGGGTGATTTGAACGTCATGCACATGGCTTTCTTTCAAACCTGCGCCTGTGATTTTGACAAATTGGCAATTTTTGCGCATTTCGTCGACAGTTGCACAGCCCGTATACCCCATAGCCGCGCGCAAACCGCCAACCATTTGGTGAATAACGGCCCCCGCGGATCCTTTATAAGGAACCTGACCTTCGATCCCTTCAGGAACCAATTTATCGCTGGCAGCATCCTTTTGGAAATAGCGATCAGCAGATCCGCGCGCCATCGCACCTAGGCTACCCATACCGCGATAGGCCTTAAACGAGCGGCCCTGATAGAGGATAACTTCGCCGGGGGATTCATCGGTACCAGCAATCATGGAGCCAACCATGGCACAAGAGGCACCCGCAGCAATAGCCTTAGCGAAATCACCAGAAAACTTGATGCCACCATCCGCGATAATGGGAACATTCCCTGCAGCCGTGGCACAATCATTGATCGCAGTTAATTGCGGAACACCCACGCCCGCAACCATGCGTGTAGTACAGATTGATCCCGGACCAATCCCAACCTTCACTGCATCTGCACCCGCACCAATCAGCGTCTTGGTCGCTTCGGCTGTGGCAACGTTCCCTGCAACAACCTGAACCGTGTTGGATAATTTTTTGATCCGCTCAACGGCGTGCGCTACCCCTTCTGAGTGGCCATGCGCCGTGTCAATCACAACCATATCAACACCTGCGTCAATCAATGCCTCGGATCGTTCAAACCCTGCATCCCCAACGGTTGATGCCGCTGCAACGCGCAGGCGCCCTAATTCATCCTTACAGGCGGTTGGGTTCAGAACGGATTGTTCCGTGTCCTTTAGTGTCAGCAGCCCTGTCAACTTACCCTCTGCATCGGTGACAAGAAGTTTTTCAATACGGCGCGCCTTCATCAGGCTGATCGCCTCTTGGCGATCTGCGGGTTCATGCAAGATAGCAAGGTTTTCAGAACTCATCATAACATGAACAGGTGTGTCCTCCGCTGTGGCAAAACGCATATCACGGTTTGTGACAATCCCCACAACACGGCCCGCCTTATCTACAACTGGAAACCCAGACACGTTGTAAAGTTCGCGAAGTGCATTGGCATCCGCCAAGGTTTCATCCGCACGTAATGTGATTGGGTTATAAACGATCCCACTTTCAAATCGTTTGACGCGGCGCACTTGCTGGGCCTGTTCCTCTATCGTTAGGTTGCGGTGCAAAACACCCATACCCCCTGCTTGGGCCATGGTGATAGCCATGCGCGCCTCGGTCACTGTGTCCATAGCCGAACTCAGCAAGGGTATGTTCATTGCAATAGATTGGGTAACGCGTGTGCGTGTATCCGCCGTGTTTGGCAGAACGTTGGACGCACCGGGTACAAGTAAAACATCATCAAAGGTTAGAGCCTCGCGAATCTGCATGGAAAATCCTTTTTAGGCAGGGAACACTTGGCACGTCCCTATTTCACGTTTGCCCCTATTTGAAAAGGCCCATTCTTGTCGCATTCGGGCTTTTACTTACTGCACATTCTCGGTTAACTGAAAAAAACGACACAGGGAGAGAGCGCGTGAGTGATCATGGATATGAAACAGGTCGATTGAATTTACCATTTGTTGGCATTTCAACCTTTGGCAAACGCCCCTATGTCGAAGACTGGTCAACCATTGATGCAGATGTCGCCATTCTGGGTGCACCTTTTGATGCAGGAACACAGTGGCGCTCGGGTGCGCGATTTGGTCCACGCTCTGTGCGCGAGGCCTCTACCCTATTTAGCTTTGGCCATGCCGGCGCCTATGATCACGAGGATGACTCAATCTATCTGCCTGGTTCAGTGCGCATGATTGACATGGGTGACGCGGATATCATTCATACGGACACAATGAAAAGCCACGCAAATATCGAGACTGGCGTTCGAGCAGCGTTAGCAGCTGGCGCTCTGCCCGTCACGATTGGGGGCGATCATTCAATCAATATACCATGCATCAATGCATTTGATGATCAAGGCGATATTCATATCCTACAAATCGATGCCCATCTGGATTTCGTGGATGAACGGCACGGCGTGCGCTATGGTCACGGGAACCCTATGCGGCGTGCAGCAGAAAAATCCTATGTTAAAGGACTGACCCAAGTGGGCATTCGAAACGTAAGTTCGACCGCTAAAGAGGGATACGATGATGCGCGCAGCCGTGGGTCTGATATCCTGAGTGTGCGCCAAGCGCGTGCCTTGGGCTCAAAAGGCGTCATTGATCGCATACCCGTAGGTGCGCGAGTCTATATCACCATCGACATTGACGCGTTCTGCCCATCAATCGCACCCGGAACAGGAACGCCGAGCCACGGTGGGTTTCTGTACTATGATGTCTTGGAAATGATGCAGGCAGTGGCCCAGAGCCATGAGATTGCTGGCATCGATTTGGTTGAAGTTGCTCCAGACTACGATCCAACGGGATCCACATCGATCCTTGCAGCGCAAATACTGCTCAATACACTCGGATTTATCTTCCACGCAAAAAAGTAGAGCTATAAACTGGATCATTTTTATTGCTGCAACATTCGGTGCGGGAGTTTGGACGCGGTTGCCGGTGGCGGCATATTCCCCATTTTCCATGTGGAGCATGAGTAAAATTGATCAAATGAACGCATTGGAAAACTGATTACCCTTTGATCTCTATGCCATCTCGTTTCTGGCCTTTGCCCTTTGAGGATTTGTCCATTGGCCGGAGGCGATTGTCATGGCCATTGCAGCCACAATCGCAGGCTACGCGGACAGCCCGATCGCCCAGGCCCTACCCTCGTCCGTCATGTGCCATCTCATGATCGCGTTTGGATTTGGCATGTTTAACATTTTCTTTGCACGTCAATTTTTTGTAATATTCTTAGAACCGAACTAAGTGAAATCCTCCAGCGCCCCAAATCTCAATTTGGTCACAGGATTTAACCTGATGATCCCAATGCCTTTTTGGAACCGGCCAGAAAAACATCAAAAAAACATCACTGCCTGCAGATAATGCCGTCCTCGTGCCATTTTATGACGATTGAAGGCTTTCTGTCTTTTTAAATTGCATTATGTTCTGCAAAAATTCGTAGCGATAGGACATTACATGCAAAACGATCCCTTGGTTGTTTTTACCCCGTCTGGCAAGCGCGGACATTTTCCCATTGGAACTCCCGTTTTGACCGCCGCACGTCAACTGGGCGTGGATTTGGATTCAGTCTGTGGCGGACGTGGCATTTGCAGCAAATGCCAAATCACCCCGTCTTATGGGGAATTTCCGAAACACGGAGTGAGTGTTGGGGATAATGCCCTATCAGAGTGGAATACGGTAGAAGAACGCTACGACCAAAAACGCGGCCTAAAGCCGGGGCGCCGTTTGGGATGTCAGGCAACTGTCCAAGGCGACATTGTGATTGACGTGCCCCCCGAAAGCCAAGTGCACAAACAGGTTGTCCGCAAAGCCGCCAGCGCGCGCGTTATCGAAATGGACCCTGCAACAAAGCTCTATTTTGTTGAGATTGAAGAACCTGACATGCACAAACCCACAGGCGATCTGGAACGTTTGGCTCAGGCGTTGAAAGATCAGTGGGACATTGACAATGTGACGTGCGACTTGGGTGTGCTGACCAAATTACAGCCGCGTTTGCGCAAGGGAAATTGGCAAGCGTCCGTGGCAGTTTACCGGGATCATAAAACTGATAAGGCCCGCATTTTGGATGTCTGGTCAGGGCTGCACGAAGGTGGACTATACGGTTTGGCAATCGATCTTGGCTCAACCACAGTAGCCGCGCACCTGACCGATTTAACCACGGGCGAAGTCGTTGCAAGCGCAGGTGTGATGAACCCGCAAATCCGATTTGGTGAAGATTTGATGAGCCGCGTCAGCTATTCCATGATGAACCCAGGTGGGGACAGCGAAATGACGCGTGCCGTGCGCGATGCGATCAATACATTGGCCGAGGATATCGCCAAAGAGGCGGAAATTGATCCCAACCTGATTTTCGAGGTCGTCTTTGTCTGCAACCCAGTGATGCACCATTTGTTATTGGGCATTGATCCAGTTGAATTGGGTCAGGCGCCGTTTGCCTTGGCCACATCTGAATCCGTGATACTTAAAGCCTATGATCTGGAACTTATCAACATCGCAAAATCTGCGCAGATCTATGTTCTGCCCTGTATAGCAGGGCACGTCGGCGCGGATGCTGCGGCGGTTGCATTGTCCGAAGAACCCGGAAAATCAGATGATTTGGTGTTGATCGTGGATGTTGGAACAAACGCCGAAATCCTTCTGGGGAACACATCGCGCGTTTTGGCCTGTTCTTCGCCCACAGGTCCCGCATTTGAAGGGGCGCAAATCAGTTCGGGTCAACGCGCGGCACCAGGTGCAATTGAACGGATCGAAATCAACCCTGTCACCAAAGAGCCGCGGTTTCGCGTGATCGGCAGTGATATTTGGTCAGACGAAGAAGGTTTCGCCGAAGCAACCGCAGTCTCTGGCATCACAGGCATCTGTGGGTCAGGGATTATCGAGGCGGTCGCAGAATTGCGTATCGCGGGATTGATGGATGAGAACGGCCTAATAGGATCGGCCGAGGCGACAGGCACTGCGCGCAGCATTCCAGAGGGGCGCACGCATTCCTATTTGGTCTATGATGGTACCGCCGATGGTGGGCCAAGGATCACTGTCACTCAGGGCGATATTCGCGCAATCCAGCTGGCGAAATCCGCTCTTTATGCGGGTGCGCGTCTATTGATGGACGATATGGGGGTTGACCGCGTTGATCGTGTGGTATTGGCGGGGGCGTTTGGTGCACATATTTCCAGCAAACATGCAATGGTTTTGGGCATGATCCCAGATGTTCCATTAGATAAGGTTTTTTCCGCAGGAAACGCCGCGGGAACGGGTGCACGGATTGCCCTGTGTAATGTGGAATCACGGCGCGAAATTGAACGGGTAGTCGGCCAAATCACCAAGGTGGAAACCGCGATTGAGCCAAAATTCCAAGATCATTTTGTCGCAGCCAACGCAATTCCGCACAAAACCGATTCATTTCCAGAACTGCGCAGCATCGTAACCCTGCCCAATCTAAACTTTAATTTAGGGGGTGGTGTAGAAGAAGGTCGGGGACGCCGCAGACGTCGCCGCGCACCCTAAATGAACAAAGGGCCGGAAAATCGCGGCCCTTTCTTAATTCGGACGATAACCGTCAAATTATTTCGTTTTCAGTGTGCCTTCCACCTTGGCACCTTTGGCTGTCGCGATGGATTGATAAACAACATCAGCCTTAATCTGTCCACTTGCAGCGATGGCCAGGTCATTGGTGTTCACACTCCCATCAACCTTACCCTCTATAGCAAGGGAGTCAGATGAAACCGATCCATCGACCAAACCAGCACCCAAAACATTCACAGATTTTGCGGCCACTTGGCCCTTCACCGCGCCATCAATTTCAATGTCGCCCTGGGATTTGATATCCCCTTCTAATTTCAAATCAGAACTTAAATATGACTTTGCCATCGCAGCACGCTCCCTCAGCTTATATTGCGTTGGGGCTTAGTGAACTGAAATTTATTGAATACTGCAAGTTAAATTAAATATTTGGCGCAAATCGGCACATTAAAGGGTGTCAGTCCTTTCGAGCAGCGAACAACCCTGCGCCCGCGATCAGCAAAACGGTGGAGGCGTTGATTTTGATCACAAAAATGCAAGTGCCGGATGCATGAGAAAACGGCCCTCAAACACAAAAAATGGATAGAAAAAGCGCCCACGCTAAAAGGCCCTTGAAGATCCAATCTTCGCCTTGAAGTACCACATCTTCGGAGGTTTGACGTTCTGTCGTGCCGCTCAATGTTATCTCGCTGCTCCCTTACCTTTGATCAGATTTAGAAATTGAATGGGGCGAAAAGTTGACCAGTCTAAGAAAATATTAGGAATTGTTTCCGTGCGCCGTTTTTTGAGAACTTGATCTCTGCTTAAAATCCTGTAAAAGAGCGCAACTTCTGCAAAAAATGTGTCTTGCGGTGTCCCTCGTGGGTGGTTGCAGAAGGGGAACGCCACCTTGTGAAACCCGCCTATTATGATTGGAGCCAACATGCCCCTCTATGAGCATGTCTTTATTTCGCGTCAGGACTTGTCCAACGCGCAAGCCGAAGGCCTGGTTGAACACTTCTCAACAGTATTGAAAGATAACGGCGGCAATGTCCTTGAGTCTGAATACTGGGGTGTCAAAACGATGGCCTACAAAATCAACAAAAACCGTAAGGGTCACTACGCGATGATGCGCACAGATAGCCCTGCAGCTGCGGTTCAGGAAATGGAACGCCTAATGCGTCTGCACGAGGACGTTATGCG
>Ga0213864_10000446_pt1 | contig 18509 bp, 17 predicted proteins | sample PICome_5_FD_160078 | JGI IMG/M metagenome (GOLD analysis project Ga0213864, IMG submission 160078) | Coastal seawater microbial communities near Pivers Island, North Carolina, United States - PICO247 | ecosystem: Environmental > Aquatic > Marine > Coastal | place: USA: North Carolina... | reverse complement strand
GATACCATGGAAGAGGGAACAGTCTCCTCATGGCTCAAGAAAGTTGGAGATAAAGTTGAGGAGGGCGATATATTAGCCGAAATTGAAACAGATAAAGCCACTATGGAGTTTGAGTCTTTCAATGAGGGCTTTCTACTTCATATCGGAATTGCAGAGGGTGAAAGCGCTGCTGTTGACAGTTTACTTGCCATTATTGGGGATGAAGGGGAAGATATCAGTGCTCTAGTCAACGGGGATACAACCACATCTGCTCCAGAAAATACCTCTGAATCAGAAGAAAGTCAGTCAGAATCCATAACAGAAACTCAAATCTCCGCTATACCTGATGGCGTGGAGGTGGTCAAAATGCCACGCTTGAGCGACACCATGGAAGAAGGAACTGTCGCCTCATGGCTAAAAAATGTTGGAGATGCTGTTGAGGAAGGTGAAATTCTAGCTGAAATCGAAACAGATAAAGCTACGATGGAATTTGAATCTTTTTATGCAGGGGAATTATTGCATATCGGCGTTCAAGTCGGTGAATCAGCTGCTGTCGACAGCTTACTTGCAGTTATTGGGCCAAGTGGTACCGATGTCGCCTCTGTTTTGGCTGCATCGTCAAATGCGAACTCAGGCAGTTCCCCAGCAATCGAGAAAGAAGCAGCGCCAGTTGATACCCCACCCGCTGCAACTGCGGAAACTGCCGTTCAGACAACTGCAAGTCCGGTCGTATCTTCTGCCAATATAAACGAAAGAATCATGGCATCCCCTCTAGCCAAAAAGATGGCTGCTGAAAAGGGGATTGACCTTCTTCAAGTTCAAGGAACAGGGGAGCATGGAAGGATCGTAAAGCGTGATATCGAACAGTTTGTTCCAGGTTCAGCTGCTGCGAGCACACAAGCTTTTGTTCCGAAGGGACAGGAATCATCAGAAGATATTCCAAACTCACAAATGCGAAAAGTGATCGCCAAACGACTTGCCGACTCCAAGTTTAGTGCTCCTCATTACTATTTATCTGTAGAATTTGATATGGATGCAGCTATTGCATTCCGTAAACAATACAACGAGCTGCCCAACACCAAAATATCATTTAATGATATCGTCGTAAAAGCAACAGCTTTGGCGCTTAAAAAACATCCTCAAGTCAACTCGCGTTGGTTTGACGATCGTATGCAGCTCAATCACCATGTACATATTGGAGTCGCGGTGGCTGTTCCTGATGGATTGGTTGTTCCTGTTGTCCGATTTGCTGATGAAATGGATTTGCCTCAAATCGGTTCGCAAGTCAAAGACTATGCAGTTCGAGCTCGTGATAAAAAACTTGCGCCAGACGAAATGGAAGGAAGTACGTTTACCATCTCCAATCTTGGGATGTTTGGAATCGATGAATTTACATCCATTATCAACCAACCCAACTCTGCCATTCTATCGGTCGGTGCAATTGTACAAAAACCAGTGGTAAAAGATGGAGAAATCGCAGTTGGTAGTACAATGAAGCTTACACTTGCCTGTGATCATCGTACGGTTGATGGAGCTACTGGTGCGCAATTCCTTCAAACATTACGGGAATATATCGAACAACCCTTGCGCTTGGTAATTTAAGATCATGCACTCTCCAAAACGTGTTATCGTAACGGGTGCCAGTCGTGGGATTGGACGTTCTTTGGTTGATGCCTTTCAAAATTTAGGACATGAGGTTTGGGCTTTATCTCGAAACATAGATGAACTCAAACACATAATGGGGATTCATGCGGTTTCTATTGATTTATCCGATGAGCAACAAATATCAGATTGGGTTGGATCGTGTGGAGTTGATCATTTCGATGTATTAATCAACAACGCTGGTATGCTGATCAATAAACCATTTTCTGTGACCACTTCTGAGGATTTTGAAGCGGTCTACCGTGTCAATGTTTTTGGTGCTGCTCAATTAATACGTCATTTACTCCCATTGCTATCTACAAGCAGTCACATTCTCAACATCAGTAGTATGGGCGGTATAAATGGGTCTGCCAAATTTCCAGGACTTGCAGCTTATAGCAGTAGCAAAGGAGCTCTTGGAATTTTGACCGAACTATTAGCGGAGGAGTTTAAAGACAATGGCCCACGTTGTAATGCCTTGGCCTTAGGAGCGGTTCAAACGGAAATGCTTGCCGAAGCTTTCCCGGACTATAAAGCTCCTGTTTCTGCCACAGAAATGGCATCTTATATCGCAGATTTCTCGCTCAATGGCCACCGCTTGTACAACGGCAAAATTCTACCGATTAGTCAATCCACACCATGAGTGCTTTTGCGACGTATTTGCCTGTCAATGCGCGTTCTCAATGTCTCGATTTGGTTCAGAATCAACCAGTTGCCATTCGGGTTGTCAGCCCAAGGCGTACAAAACATGGAGATTTTCGAAAGTTTCCAGATGGACGATTTCAGATTACCTTAAATAAAATGGAAAATCCCTATCGATTTTTAATTACATTTATTCATGAGTGGGCGCATTGGTTGGTTACTCAAACACAGCCTTATAGAACCCAACCACATGGTGCTCTATGGAAGCAAACGTTTAAGGAACAAATGCTTCCTTTTCTTCAAGATCAAATTTTTCCTAATGAGGTACTCGGCTTGTTGGCAAAACACTTGAAAAATCCAAAATCAACTCTTGATGCAGACCCTCCATTGGCTCTTGCGCTCAAGCGCTATGACCCTGCTAACGATAAATCTTTTATTTTTGAGTTAGAAACCGGCACTCGCTTTCGAGCAGAAAATGGCAAAATCTACGAATTGGGACAATTGCGTAGAACACGCTATGCTTGTGTTGAGCTTGCCACAAAAAGAACCTATCTCTTCGCTGCGCACAGTGAAGTTCAAAGGGTTTAAAATTAAAGATGTCTGCGTAATGGAATCTAAATTTGACTTTGTAGAAGAAACCAATGCTGCTAAAGCAGAGGTTCAACAGGGAGCGAAAGGGTTTTTAAAAAGTCTGTTTCGGTTTGTATCAACCCTGCTGTCCATCCGTAAAGACACTGATTATCGGGCAACAATTCAGGCCATACAAGACGACATTTCCTTTCGTGGCGCCACCGCTTGGGTATTGATTTGTTCAATTTTCCTTGCCTCAATTGGATTGAATGCCAACTCGACTGCTGTGGTCATAGGTGCGATGTTGATAGCGCCTTTAATGGGCCCTGTTCTTGGTGTTGGGGTTTCTTTGGCGATTAACGATCTAGCCACATTACGTCGTTCCTTGGTCAATTTTGGTGTCATGGTATTGCTCAGTGTACTTACGGCATTTCTTTTCTTTGCTCTTTTTCCGCTTCGCGAAGAGTCCAGTGAGCTTTTGGCTCGTGTCAGCCCTGACATTCGAGATGTGTTGATTGCTTTTTTTGGTGGTTTGGCTTTGATTATTGCTCGAACCAAAAAGGGAACCATAGCCTCAGTGATTTTTGGGGTTGCCATTGCCACTGCCCTTATGCCACCTCTTTGTACAGTTGGTTATGCACTGGCACATTCAAATATTTCCTATGCGCTTGGAGCGTTGTATTTGTTTGCGATTAATGCCAGTTTTATTGCCCTTGCTGCGTATCTGGTTGTTAAACTTTTGCGGTTCCCTATGACAGAGTATGCCAATCCCAAGAGCCGCCGTCGTATTTCGCGTCTGGCAACACTATTGGCCTTACTCATGGCGATCCCCGCTGGATTTACTTTTGTTGACGTATTACAAAAGAGTCGTTTTCAAGCGGCTGCACAATTGTTTTTGGACAGTGAGCTTCAAGGGATTGATAATGCCGATTACTTGCGCCAAACAGCAAGCATCGTTTTTGATGATTCCCAACCAAAAGTGATTATCAACAACTTTGGCGTGGCCCCTTTAGAACCAGCTGTTGAGCGATTGTTAAGGGAGCGAATTGCTTCCTATGAATCTCTTGAAAATACAGCACTTATTGTCAACCAATTGGAACAAGAAACCAAGCGTTTTGATCAACAGCGTTTTCTGATTGAATTACGAAAACGCGACTCACTGGAACTTCTTCGTCAACAAGCTGAAATTCAAGCATTACAAACACGTATTGGCGAACTTAACAATCGATCAACATCCCAAATCTCATTTGATGAAATACTCACCGAAATGAGGGTAATTAGTCCTTTTGCTCGAGAAGTTCGCTATGCACAAACCTATATTTCAAACTTCGAAACGATAGATACAATAGCGGTCTTTCGTATACAGTGGGACTCTTCTTTGGACTCTTTAGCCATTGCATCCGAAGAAAAACGTTTGCGAAATTGGTTGGTAATTCAACTTCCTAATCGTGCCTTTGTCCTCGAAAGCGATTAGTCTTCTAGATATAGCTTTCTTACTTTTTTAAACAAGTTTGAGGAATACACAAAATCTGTAACGGCTTCGTTATCGGTTTTAAATATATTTTGGTTTGACCCCTCCCATTCTTTAGTACCATTCTTTAAAAAGACAATGGTTTCTCCGATTTCCATTACAGAGTTCATGTCATGGGAGTTGATGACGGTTGTGATATTGTACTCTTTAGTTAATTCCTGAATCAGGTTGTCAATCACGATAGCTGTTTTTGGATCCAATCCAGAGTTTGGTTCGTCACAAAAAAGATATTTGGGTCGCATCACAACCGCTCGTGCAATCGCTACTCGCTTTTGCATCCCACCTGAAATTTCATTGGGAAGCTTGTTTTTCGCGTCGATGAGGTTGACACGCTCAATGACGGTCTCTGCTTGCTCTATCATTTCGGCTTCTGACAATTTGGTTAGCATGCGCATGGGAAACAATACATTTTCAATCACACTCATCGAATCAAATAATGCACTCCCTTGAAAGACCATTCCGATTTCCCTGCGTAGGATTCTGTGTTCGTCGTCTGTCATTGAAGAAAAAGGAATTCCGTCAAAATAGATTTCGCCTTTATTGGGAGTAAATAATCCAAGAAGAATTTTGAGTAAAACGGTTTTTCCAGACCCACTTTGTCCAATCACCAAGTTTGTTTTTCCTCTTTTGAATTCAGTTGTAATCCCTTTTAAAATTGGCGTATTATCAAACTCTTTATGTATGTCTTTTATCTGAATCATATCAGGAGAAAAAGAGTTGGGTAATAAAATAGTTTACAACAATAATGACAACAGAGCACCAAACAAAGGAAACCGTGCTGGCACGACCAACATCAAGTGCTCCCCCTTTCATATAATAGCCGTGGTAGGAGGGGATTGTAGCTAAAATGATCGCGAATAAAAAAGTTTTTACAAAAGCATAAAAGACATGAAATGAATTAAACTCCAATTGAATGCCCTCGATGAATGAGGCGCTACTCGAAAAGCCCCCATATATGGTGGCGGCCCAGCCACCAAAAATGCCTAAAAACATAGAAAAGATAATGACGATTGGCAATAAGGTCATGGCCAAAAGTTTGGGGAAAACCAAAAAGTTTACCGAATTAATACCCATAACTTCCAAGGCATCGATTTGTTCGGTTACGCGCATGGTCCCGATACTTGATGTGATATAGGACCCTACTTTTCCAGCTAAAATAATCGCCATAAACGTGGGTGCAAACTCAAGAATAATGGATTGTCGTGTTGCAAAACCAACCAGATTTTCTGGGATAAAAGTGCTGTCGATATTCAAAGCTGTTTGAATGGAGACAACTCCGCCCACAAAAAAAGAAAGAAAACATACTATGCCAAGTGAACCTAGTATCAAATCCTGAATTTCTTTCATAACGAGTCCATACATAATCGATCGTTTGGTAGGTTTGATAAACACCAACCGAATCATCAAAAAATAGGCACCAACGTGTTTGAGTATATTCACTTGACGAAAGTAAAAAAATAATGTTTGCTTACAGAGGTTGTCTCTCAAAAAAATTATATTTGAAATTTTCAATCGATACACATGAAAAAAATTCTACCTGTTTGCATTATCTTACTCAGTGTTTTGGCTTGTTCCCCTACAAATCTAGAAAAGCCGCCTAAGCTTGTAATCGGAATCGTGGTTGACCAAATGCGATACGATTACATCACTCGTTATTGGGATGACCTCAGTCCGAATGGCTTTAAACGCTTTTATAAGGAGGGTTTTGTGGCTCACAACCACCATTTTAATTATTATCAAACTCTAACGGGTCCAGGACATGCTTCCATTTCAACTGGAACGACACCTTCTGTCCATGGAATTATCGGAAATGAGTGGTATGACCGCAAATCAAAAAAAGAGGTATACTGTGTTGATGATAATGATGTGGAAGGATTGGGGTCTGCGACCAAAGGAAGAAAATCTCCGAAACATCTTATTACAACCACTTTTGCAGATCAATTTCGACTGCACACACAGTTTCGAAACAAAGTGATTGGAATTTCCCTAAAGGATCGTTCTGCTATTTTATCAACAGGACATTCTGCCAATGCGGCATACTGGTTTGCAGGAGGTGATGAAGGCGTTTTTACCACAAGCACATACTTTATGGACTCTCTGCCCAACTGGGTGTCTGAATACAACGCTAAGAAATACCCTCACCAATACGCATCATCGGTATGGAACACCTTACGGCCAATAGAAACGTATACCGCGAGTGGGCCTGACGATACACCCTATGAAGGGATTTACAAGGGAGCAGACCGACCAACATTTCCCTATGATCTTTCAACCCTATCGCCAGACTATTACAAAGACAAGGGCTTGGACATCGTTCGCAACACTCCTTTTGGAAATACCCTTGTAACTGATATGGCTCTTCTTGCTCTTGCACACGAGGACCTTGGGAAAGATGATCAAACCGATGTATTGATGATCAGCTATTCTTCAACTGACCATGTTGGACATCAATTTGGATTGACAGCAATCGAAACCCAAGACACTTACCTTCGTTTGGATTTGGAATTGGAACGATTGTTTTCTGAAATCGATCAAATGGTTGGAATGGATGATGTTACCCTATTTCTGACCTCAGATCACGGTGCAGTTCATGTTCCCAAATACCTCAATGACCATAATTTTCCCGGCGGGCATGATAAAAGTAAGGGGATAAAAGACCAAGTCAATCAAGTCTTGTTTTCGAAAACAGGTATCGATAATTTGGTGTTGCATATTGGCAATGATCAGATGTATTTGGATCATGAACAAATTGAAAAAAATAGACTTCACCTTGATGAATTGGCAGAAGAAGCAATCCGCGTGATTCTCCGCTTTTCTACCATTGAAAAAGCATTTAAAACTGTCGATGTCCCCCAATTGAGTCCATCTGAAAAACTGCATAACCTCTTGCTTCGTGGAAATCATATCAAAAGAGCGGGGGATGTTTATATGATACCCAAACCGGGTCATATCGATTATGGCCATACGGGAACAACTCATGGCACGGGCTTTTCCTATGACACCCATGCTCCACTGCTGATGATGGGTCGTGGTATCAAAGCAGGCCACACTTTCGAAGAAACATCGATTACGGATATAGCTCCAACAATGTGCGCTTTATTGGGTACCGCTTTTCCAAATGGGATGACAGGAAATGTAATTTCGAAAGCTTTGCTTAAAGCTGATAAGTAATTGCATTGATATTCATTCCAGCACCAACACTAGCAAACAAGATCACGTCACCTTTGTTGAGCTTGTGATCTTTGAGTTGACCTTTACGCACCAAGTCGAATAGAGTCGGTACCGTAGCTACTGAACTGTTTCCATAGGTTTGAATATTCATCGGTAAAATATCTTCTGGCATTTGGGTTCGGTATAATCGATAGAAACGTTTCAGAATCGCTTCATCCATTTTTTCGTTGGCTTGGTGGATAAATACTTTTTTGAGGTCTTCAATTTGCTGTCCAGAAGCATCAAAACAGTCTTTCATTGCTTGGGGAACATGGCTTAGCGCAAACTCATATACCTTTCGACCTTCCATTTTGATGTATTGGGTGTTGTCATTTTTGGGATTGCAGTATGAACCACCTGCATAAATATAATAGGTTTCATCAGTTGTATAGGTCGCGGTATTGTGGGATAATAATCCCCCATCTCCTTTTATTTCTTCGATAATTGTTGCGCCTGCTCCGTCTGCAAAAATCATGGAATCCCGATCGTTGCGATCCACCACCCGTGATAAGGTCTCTGCTCCGATAACAAGACAACGTTTCGCCATACCAGCTTTGATAAAAGCTTGTGCTTGGATAAGCCCTTCGACCCAGCCCGGGCAACCAAAAATCAAATCATAAGCAACACAACTTGGGTTCTGTATCCCGAGTTGATGCTTGACTCGAGCGGCAAGAGCTGGTAACATATCTGATTGGTTTTGGCCGTGAGTAACGTCCCCAAAATTATGGCCAACGATGATATAGTCCAATTGCTCTGGATCGATACTGGCATCATCAATTGCTCGTTCGGCAGCAAAAGTTGCGAGGTCACTCGCGTTGTGATGATTTTTTGCGTACTTCCGCTCAGATATCCCAGTAATCGATTGGAATTTCTCGATAATCGTCTCATTGGTAACCGTAAAGAGCGAGCCATCTGCTTGAAAAAACTCATGTTTAAGAAAGTCCCGATTCGAAGTAACATTTTCGGGAATATAACACCCAGTGCCTGTAATTTTAATGGCCATGATTCATGGTTTTATTCAAAGCTAAATACATTCTAACGGCCACACCAAATAATAATAAAAATACTACGACACCCAAAAATAACATAAGAATTCGAAGGGAGCAATGGATAGCTGAAATTTAATTTATAAATAACTTAAAATGAGTTATTTAAATTTTATCTTCCGTTGTTTGATATTCTTCAATGGGGGCACATGTACAGATCAAATTACGATCCCCAAAGGCCTCATCGGTTCGTCTTACACTCGGCCAAAATTTATTTTGTCTCACAAAATCAAGCGGATATGCGGCCTCACTCCGACTGTAGGGAAGTTCCCATTCATCAGCTGTTAGTAGTGCTAGAGTGTGGGGAGCATTGTGTAAAATATTATCTTTTTGGTCTGCATCACTTCCTTCAATTTCGAAACGAATTGAAATCATTGCATCGCAGAATCGATCTAATTCGGACTTATCTTCGCTTTCAGTTGGCTCTATCATCATCGTACCAACTACTGGAAACGAAACTGTTGGAGAATGGAATCCGTAGTCCATTAATCGTTTTGCGATATCTACGACTTCGATACCTTTTTCCTTAAATGGTCTGCAGTCAATGATAAACTCATGTGCGGCACGTCCAGACTCTCCTTTGTACAAAATCTCATAGTGTTTATCCAATCTTGCTTTGATGTAGTTCGCATTGAGAATCGCAATTTCTGTCGCTCTTTTCAAACCTTTTGCACCAAGCATTCGAATGTAGGCATAAGAGATGAGACAAATCATGGCCGAGCCCCAAGGAGCTCCAGAAATAGTGACAGATTGTTTATCTTTTGAAAGGAAAGGATGCGAAGGTAAAAATGACGCTAAGTGCTTTGCCACACAAATTGGCCCAACCCCAGGACCACCACCGCCGTGCGGAATGGCAAAGGTCTTGTGTAAGTTGAGATGGCATACATCCGCTCCAATCAACGCAGGGTTTGTGAGACCCACTTGCGCATTCATATTTGCACCGTCCATGTAGACCTGTCCGCCACAGTCGTGGATCACTTTGGTTATTCGCTGGATGGAGGATTCAAACACCCCATGAGTTGAGGGGTAAGTAATCATCAAAGCAGCTAGATTTTCGGCATGTGCCATGGCCTTTTCGCGTAACTCATCTTCATTGATATTTCCGTGTTTGTCAGTACCTACAACTACAACACGCATACCCGCCATGACTGCCGAGGCTGGATTGGTTCCATGAGCCGACGAGGGAATCAAACAAATATTTCGATGCCGATCACCACGCGCCTCGTGATAGGACCGAATAACCATCAAACCGCTAAACTCCCCCTGAGCACCTGAGTTGGGCTGGAGTGAAGTAGCTGCAAAGCCAGTAATTTCAGACAAATCGTTTTCGAGCTCCCTCAAAATATGCTGATAACCCTGTACCTGATCCGTGGGAGCAAAAGGATGAATATTCCCCCATTCAGGCCTACTGAGTGGGAGCAATTCTGCGGCTGCATTTAGTTTCATCGTACAAGAACCCAAAGCGATCATACTGTGGGTAAGCGATAGATCTTTTCTTTCGAGTTGTTTGATATAGCGCATCAGAGCAGACTCGGACTGATAATTATAAAATACGTCTTGTGTGAGGTAGGGGGTAGAACGCTGCATGGAAGTTGGGATTCCAACTGGTTCTAAGGGAACTTTGGGAGAAGTTGTTTTACTACTGCTGAAAATATGAATTAACTCATCAATGTCAGAATCGGTTGTAAGCTCACTAATCGATATGCTCATGCAATGATCGTCAATGATATTCAGATTTACTCCTCGACTGAGCGCTTCCTTTTGAACGACTCCAGTCGAACAACTGATCTGCAAAGTATCAAAAAAGGTAGTGTTGCATACATCAATGCCCAGCTTAACCAAACCATTATAGAGTGCAATGGTGTGATTGTGTATACGTCTGGCGAGTTGACGAAGACCTTCAGGTCCATGATGAACGGCATACATCCCAGCCATAACAGCTAAAAGGACTTGCGCGGTACAGATGTTGGAAGTCGCACGATCTCGTTTAATATGTTGCTCACGAGTTTGCAATGCCATTCGCAAGGCACGATTTCCCTGCTTGTCTTGTGTAACGCCAATAATACGACCTGGAACACTTCGTTTATATTCTGTTTTAGTTGCAAAATAACCAGCATGTGGACCACCAAAACCCATCGGGATACCAAAGCGTTGGGTGCTTCCAACAACCACATCTGCACCATAAGTGCCCGGTGCTTCAAGAAGTGCTAAGCTCAAAATATCAGCGGCTACTGTGGTTTTAATATCCAGACTTTTTGCTTTGTCGATTGCAGCTCGCAAGTCAATGAGTTGTCCGTATTTGCCGGGGTATTGAAAGATTGCACCAAAACAATCAGATGTTGGTTGCCAATCATCAACGTCTCCTTGAACCAACTCGATACCGATAGGGGTCGCTCGACTTTGTAAGACAGCAAGGGTTTGCGGTAAAATATTGTTGTCAACAAAAAACTGATTTGCTTCCGTTTTTTTTTGGGTAGATGTTCGGAGACTATACAGCATGCTCATCGCCTCAGCTGCCGCTGTACTCTCATCCAACAGGGAGGCATTTGCAAGGGGCATAGCTGTCAATTCACAAACCATAGTTTGAAAGTTGAGAACGGCCTCAAGCCGTCCTTGTGCGATTTCGGCTTGATAGGGTGTATAGGCGGTGTACCATCCGGGGTTCTCAAGTATATTTCTCTGGATCGCAGCAGGAAGATGGGTGGGGTGATACCCCATACCAATATAGCTTTTGTGTACTTTGTTTTTTGAACCCAATGCAGCAATGTGTTGGATACAATTGGCCTCACTCATTGCATCGGGAAGGTTCATTTGATCTTGCAGTCGAATATTTGCAGGTATCGTTTCTGCACAAAGCTCGTCCAATGAGTTTGCTTTGATGGTTTTGAGCATGTCTTCTACCTCATCTACCCTAGGCCCAATATGACGGTAAGCGAAGTTTTCCGTTTTCAATGCAAAATTCTTAACACTACAAATTTAATGTTAACTACACAGCTTTTGTGTTTTTCTAAGTTGGATATTCACAAAGTTTTTAACCATCGTATGCCTATATTTGTCAATAATGCTTGTCTCATTGATTACTAAACTTTTTCGCTTTTATGTTCTGTCGAGTACTCATGTTGCATTTGCCGTACTTTCACTACTGTATTTAACCCATTTGCATTTTGAGCTATCTTGGCAAACCAATCTGTTTGCCTTTATCTTTTGTGCGACTGTAGGGACTTATAACTTTATTCGTTATTATGCTTCTCTAGACACAAGGTCAAGTTTCAATACGCCGATTCTTGTCCTTTCGCTCATCTCCGCCTTGGGCATGGGCTTATCAGCAACAAAACTCACTTCTCAAACGCTCCTCGTTGCCTTGCTTTTGGGAATGATGAGTTTGACCTATGTACTTCCTAGCAATCGTTTTTTTGGGGGATTACGCTACTTGCCTTACCTCAAGTCATTTGTCGTAGCAGCATGCTGGGCTTCAGTGGTTGTTTTGTTGCCCTTGCTCAATCATCAAATCGAATTTGATAGAGTGATTTGGCTTCTGTGGTTTCAAATGGCTTTGTGGACTTTCTCCACTATAATTCCTTTTGAAATCCGTGATGCTCACAAGGATAGCAAAAGCATGAAAACGATTCCTCATGTATTTGGTCTTCGAGGTTCTAAAATGATTGGCACCTTAATGTTGTTTGGGGTAGTTATCCTGTCATATTGTTTGTCGCTACATCGCTATGATATGATTCCAACTTTAATCGCTTGTGGATTGGCACTCGTCTGTTTATGGAAGTCAACCATTCAACAAAGCACTTATTATGCATCGTTTTGGGTGGAGGCACTTCCCATGGTCTGGTTGTTGATGGTTGTGATTTGGAAATGGATCTAAGAATTAATCTCTTTTCGTGATGCATCTACTTTTTGAGCAAGACCATCTTTATATGCAACGATCTTATTTTGGAGTTCTTTGTTAGAAGTAGCAAGAATCTGAGCAGCAAGAATCCCCGCATTTTCTGCACCATTCAACGCCACAGTCGCCACGGGAACACCACTAGGCATTTGCAAAATCGAAAGTACAGAGTCCCAACCATCAATCGAATTTCTCGATTTGACAGGCACCCCAATTACAGGAAGAGGACTTGTAGCAGCAACCATACCAGGAAGGTGTGCAGCACCACCAGCGCCAGCGATAACAACGCCGATTCCGTTTTGGTGGGCTGAGGTCGCAAAGCGCATCATATAGGAGGGTGTTCGATGAGCAGAAACGATATCCACTTGGGTTTCTACACCAAACACCTGTAAGATTTTGATGGCGCCTTCCATAACAGGCATGTCGGAGGCACTTCCCATGATAATGGCTACTTTCATAAGTTTCTTTTTACAAAGATAACGAAAAGGGGGATTATCTCTTTATAGCTTCTTGGATCGGACGTTTACCCGCTGTTTGACATTTTTTGCAGTTTCACGAAGTATTTTAATGTCAGATCCGACCAAAGTAATATGTCCCATCTTTCGCATTGGTCTTGTTTCCGCTTTGCCATACAAATGAACATGAAGTCCAAAAACGTTCATCAAATCATCCATGCCCTGATAAATAACAGGACCATGAAAACCTTTTTCGCCTACTAAATTTATCATAATCGCATCATGGAAAAAATGGCAGTCACCAAAAGGCAAGCCGAGTATGGTTCGGAGATGCTGTTCAAATTGGGAAGTCATAGCGGCTTCAATCGTGAGGTGACCACTGTTGTGTGGGCGAGGAGCAACTTCGTTGATCAGCAACGCACCTTTTTCGTTAAGAAAGAGTTCAACAGCCAAAAGTCCAACATGCTCAAGACCGTGAGCGACTTGCTCAGCCAATTTCTGCGAATCCACCAATTGCTTCTCATTCAAGCTAGAGGGTGTAAACACAAATTCTACCTGGTTCGCTTCTGGATGGAATTCCATTTCTACAGGACGAAAACTCACACATTCCCCTTTATCGTTTCGTGCAACGATGACCGCAATCTCTTTTGCTATGGAGACACAGTCTTCTAAGATACAAGGTACATCTGGAATGGATTCCCATTCTGATTGGGTTTCAATTTTTTTCACACCAAAACCGTCATAACCAAACCGGCTGGCTTTCCAGATACATGGGGTTTCAATGTCCTTCCAGTCAGGTTTATGTGCAAACATTTTAAATGGCGAGCTCGGGAACTGGTTGTCGGCATAAAATTGCTTTTGTCGGGCTTTACTTTGTATGATTTCGAGTGTAGCAGGTTTTGGATAAACTTTTTTTCCTTGTCTTTCAAGGGAATACAAGGCCTCGACATTGACATTTTCAATTTCGATGGTGACAACATCTGCTTGTTGTCCAAAGTCAACGACAGTTTGATAATCCATCAAGTCTCCAACGATAAAATCGTCTGCTAAAAGGCGTGCAGGGGCTGTTGGACTCGGGTCGAGAACCTTAGTAAACACATCCCATTGCCGACATTTGACGAGCATCATTTTGCCCAGTTGACCACCACCCAATATGGCTAGCGTTTGCTTGGACGAAAAAACAGCGTTCCTCATGCGTGCAAAAGTAGGGTTTTTCACAATATGCTAAACCCTTCTGTTCGATCATATTTAGGCGATTTTATATCTTATCAAATTGATATTATGGTATCTTTGCTTGTCTAAAACTGATGATGAAAAATATAATACTTTTCGGAAAACCCGGTGCTGGAAAAGGAACACAAGCCGCTTTGCTGCGTGATGCTTTTCAATTGGTTCATATATCAACAGGTGATTTGTTTCGTTACAACATTGGCAATAATACCTCTTTGGGTTCTTTGGCCAAATCCTATATGGATCAAGGTGATCTTGTCCCAGATGAGGTAACAATTAAGATGTTGGAAGCAGAAGTTGATGCGAATCCAGATGCAGGGGGTTTTATATTTGATGGCTTCCCTCGTACTGCCAAGCAAGCGGAGGCACTGGATGAGTTTTTGCATGGTAAAGACATGAACGTTCACGCAACAATTGGTCTCGAAGTAGATGAAGAAGTTCTGATCAAACGACTTTTGAATAGGGGAAAAGATAGTGGTCGTGCAGATGATCAAGATGAGGAAAAGATTCGCAATCGGTTTGAGGAATACAATAATAAAACAGCCCCTCTGATCAACTACTACAAAGCACAAAACAAATTCCACAGCATTACAGGTGTAGGAACCGTGACAGAAATATCTGAACAACTCATTGCCTTGCTAGACTCACTATAAAATGACAGAGGGTAATTTTGTCGATTATGTTAAAATTCATGCTTCCTCTGGCAAGGGTGGAAAGGGGTCGACACACCTACACAGAGAAAAATATATCACAAAAGGCGGGCCTGACGGAGGAGATGGCGGGCGAGGTGGTCATGTTATTTTCAAAGGGGATCCAAACTTGTGGACACTTTTGGATTTTAAATTCAATCGTCATTTTAAGGCCGAACACGGAAAAGATGGCAGTAAAAATAGAAGTACAGGAGCTGATGGGCAAGATTGCGTGATCCGCGTTCCCTTAGGAACCGTAATTATCGATAACGATAGTGGAGAAAAGTTGACCGAAATCATAGACGAAGATGAGTTTGTAGCAATTCGAGGCGGTAAAGGTGGACGTGGAAATTGGCATTTTAAGAGCCCAACCAATCAAACCCCTCGCTATGCCCAATCGGGATTGCCTGGAAAAGAGGGCAATTTTACGTTAGAACTTAAGGTTTTGGCTGATGTGGGGCTTGTTGGCTTTCCCAATGCAGGGAAATCCACACTTTTGGCAGCACTCACTGCAGCCAAACCAAAAATTGCTGATTATGAGTTTACCACACTCAAACCCAACTTGGGGATCGTGAGACAACGCGATTACAGTTCTTTTGTCATGGCTGATATCCCTGGAATCATTGAAGGGGCTTCTGAAGGCAAAGGTCTTGGCCACTATTTTTTACGACATATCGAACGAAATGCCGTTTTACTATACCTTATACCCGCTGATGCTGATGACCTGTTCGAGCAGTTTTCCATACTTCGAGGAGAGCTCAAAACCTATAATCCAGAGTTACTTGATAAAAATTATGTCATTGGGATTTCGAAAAGCGATCTTTTAGATGATGAGCTTCAACAGGAAATGAAAACCCTTGTCGAAAAAACATTTCCCAATGATGACATTTTATTCATTTCATCAGTCGCTCAAAAGGGGTTAACACAACTCAAAGACCGCTTATGGGACGCTCTCAATACATAGGATTTCTATTGTGGACTATGGTGCTTTGTGCACAGCGACCACCAAATGAACTGTTTCCGCTAACTCCGTTAAATCAGGAGCAGCAAATGGTCATGGACAAGCTTTCCAATCGCTCTGTTTCTACACTTTCTGATGCAGAAAAACTGACTTTAGCCAATATATATCTTCAGGACCGCAGATATTCTGAAGCACTTTCTTTTTATGACGAACTCTGTGATCGAAATCCAAACCGATTCGTCTATCAATTTGGACGGGGTGCCTCTGCTGGGTTTTTGTTATCTGGTACACCAAGTTTTCGCTCTTTGCGTTATGTCGTACAACTCCGAACGAGCTTCGAAGCAGCTGTTCGACTGCAGCCAAATGCTATTGTCGCTCGACGCGCATTGCTCAACATCTATCTTGGACTCCCTCGTTTGTTAGGGGGAAGCAAAGCCAAAGCAAAGCAACAGTTAAAAGCCATTCAGTTGATCAATCCACTCGAGGGTGCTTTAGCAGGGGTAATCTATGCCATAAAGACCAACGATCAATCTGCTTTCGATCAACAAGCTCAAATGGCCTTTCATGATTCCAAACATCAATTTGAAGTCAATGACAGTCGGTACGAGCTTGCGATGATTTCCGGTCATTACTTTGATGACAACAAACGTGCGAAAAAATTATTGAATGATTTTCTGGCCAACGCCAACCCTGGAGATCAATATCCACCTGTATTTGCCCGCTATCGTCTGGCTGAGCTTAACAATGACAACCCACTGCTGCTAAATCCCATAATTGAAGAAGTCGCTGAAATCGATACTTTTCTAGAAACCTATGACCCTTTATCTTCCTATATTCGTAATATAAAGCCAAACTAATGCGGATACATTTTATTGCGATCGGTGGTAGTGCCATGCACAATTTGGCCATTGCATTACATCGAAAAGGAAATCGAGTAACGGGAAGCGATGATGCGATTTATGAACCTTCTCGTTCACGTCTTGAAAAAGAGGGCTTGCTTCCGCGTTCTTTGGGTTGGGATGCTAGTCGGATTGACGAGAGTATTGATGTCATAATTTTAGGGATGCACGCCAAAGCAGATAACCCCGAACTTCTGGCAGCCAAGGCCTTGTCTCTTCCTGTTTACTCCTATCCAGAGTATCTTTACGAAGCGACCAAAGAGAAAACAAGAGTTGTTATTGGAGGCAGTCATGGTAAAACCAGCATTACCGCCATGATCCTTCATGTGCTGGATTATTGGGATTTGTCTGTGGACTATATGGTGGGAGCCCAGCTCGAGGGATTTGATATCATGACGCATCTCACGGAGGATAACGAATTTGTTGTTTTAGAAGGAGATGAATATCTCTCCTCTTCCATTGATCGTCGACCGAAATTTCATCTTTATAAACCCAACATTGCATTAATAAGCGGAATTGCTTGGGATCATGTCAATGTATTTCCCACCAAGGCAGAGTACGTAGAGCAGTTTAAGCTGTTTATCGAGACCATGACAGCTGGAGGAATTTTGATTTATAACCAGGAAGATGAAATCCTTGAAGAGTTGGTTGCCACTTCCAAACATCCGATTCGTAAGATTCCTTATCAAACGCACCCATCTGCTGTGGACAATGGACAAACCCAACTGGAGTCAGATGAAGGACCGATACCATTGCAAATTTTCGGCCAACACAATATGAGTAATCTCTCTGGAGCACTTCTTGTCTGCACCCAATTGGGGATTGAGCCAGTAATGTTTTATGAGGCTATCCCTTCCTTTTCTGGTGCTTCAAAACGCTTGGAGCTTTTTGCTGATCGTCCTGGAAAGCGCATCTATCGTGATTTTGCACATGCTCCCAGTAAGGTTCAAGCAACGACGAAAGCTGTGCGGGAACAATTCCCAAATGACCTTTTTTTAGCTTGTTTGGAGCTTCATACATTTAGTAGTTTGGATTCCAGTTTTATCCATACCTACGCCAATTGCCTTGCCCATACAGATATTGCAGTTGTTTTTATCGATGATGAGTCTCGAAAAGCCAAGGGGAAGGATCCGCTTGATGAGGAGACAATCCGCAATGCCTTTTCCCATCAATCACTATATGTTTTCTACAATAAAAAAACCCTATTAAACTGGCTTCAACAACAACCCGCATCAATCGTATTGATGATGAGTTCTGGGCATTTTGGAGGTCTTGATCTTCATAGTTTGGTTGATTGACAGCGGATTTTTCTATCTTTAAGCAAAGTAAGTCCCCAATGAACACACGTTTTCCCATCAACCGGTGGGCTCCCGATGATCGACCAAGAGAAAAGTTGGTCAAATTTGGTCATAAAAGTCTTACTAGCTCTGAACTCCTCGCAATTTTGCTCGGTTCTGGTACGCCCAATGAGTCCGCGGTTATGCTTGCCCAACGCATGTTGGCTCAGTACGATAATCATCTTGATCAGTTGGCACAATGTAGTGTAGAAGAGCTGTGCGAATTTCACGGAGTTGGACTCGCCAAGGCCACTCGTCTCGCAGCGGCTTTTGAATTGGTACGCCGCCATAAGCAACCCCCCCCTCAACCGCATTCATATCAGCAGCAGCCAGTCGGTTTTTGATTTTCTTCAACCTCATCTTGGAAATCTTCAGCATGAAGAATTTGGGGTAATCTACCTCAACCAACAACATGCAGTACTTA
>Ga0213864_10000445_pt1 | contig 18519 bp, 24 predicted proteins | sample PICome_5_FD_160078 | JGI IMG/M metagenome (GOLD analysis project Ga0213864, IMG submission 160078) | Coastal seawater microbial communities near Pivers Island, North Carolina, United States - PICO247 | ecosystem: Environmental > Aquatic > Marine > Coastal | place: USA: North Carolina... | reverse complement strand
GAATTCGTCGTCAAGCGCGATAACCTGGCCTCACGCAATATAATAAAGCCTCATGCAATGGATAATCTTTTAAACCCTCAAAATGCGCATATTCAACGCTGCCCCAGATGCGCGGCCCCTTTGAAAACAATTGTAGTTCATGGTCACGAGGCCTGCGTGCATTGCAAATCAAACATTATGGAATGCTGCACAGGGGATACCTGTGAGACGGATTTTAATTTGGCCAAAGGATATGAACGCAGTTGATGTCAAACATCAGTTGACAACAAATCTATCCAGGTGACTGTGACATCAATTTTATCGAAAAAACTGTTTAATCCCTCGACCGACATACCCAGTGTCCTGTCGTTTACCAATGGGTGTACATAAATCTGCGTGCATGATTGCAGGTCAGCATCCATAAATATCTGAACATTAGACTTCACACCATTGATCATCGATAGCGGCGTCACCGCACCTGGGCGCACACCCAAGTTTTCCATCAAGCGGTCCGCCGACCCAAACGACAATCGCCCGGTCCCCAATTTTTCAGGCAGCGCTTTTAAATCAATTTTGCAATCCTGCTCAGCCACGACCAAATAGTTGCGCTTCTTGTGGTCGCGCAAATACAGGTTTTTGATATGTCCCCCACCCTCTTCGCTGGACAAAAACATGTCTTGGACTTTTTTTGAGTCCTCTACTGTACGAAGAGGAACGTGATCAGCACGCGTATATGGAATGTCCCACTCATCCAAAAGCGCCATTATTGCATCCGAGGATATAGGCAAGCTGTCCTGATATTTTGAGGACGCATCGATTGTTTCAGACATCTTGATGGTTTTCCTTGTCTATGCGAATTATGATGCTTTATTCGGTCTTTCAAAACGTTTCAATCTATGGACAACAATAGCACCCAGAACGGCAAAAACAGCCACACCAAAAATCATAACAAACAGCGTCCCATCAAAGAATTGGCCCAAAATCGCAGCAAAAATAACTGATCCAATCGTGGCAAGCGCACTGATTACGCTGGCCGCTGTGCCTGCGATGTGACCAACGGGTTCCATGGCGAGCGCGGTCAAATTTCCAATTGTCATTCCAGCCATAAAGAACAGCGAAAAAATCCATATGACAAAAAACGCGAACCCAATGATATTCTGCAAAACGCCTATATACCAAAGTAACAGCATCGCAACGCTGAGCGCTGCCTGAACACGAAAAGCAGCGTTTATCAACGCACGCATCCCCAAACGACCTACCAATTGCGAATTCAGAAAGCTGGAAGAGGCGGACAAAATCGCAATCAAGGCGAACCAATAAGGAAACGAGGCGCTGCGATCATACACCTGGTCAAAAACGGGCTGCACCAAAAAGATGGCAACAAACAAAATACAATACGCAAAGATCAGGCCAGTGATTGAGGTGACGATCACTGGGTATTTCAGAACCTCCTTCACAGCGACGCTAATGGTGCTCACTCTGAATGGGATACGTTTGTGCGCAGGCATACTTTCATCGATCCGCAAGGCCATCCAAATCGTGCTGATCGCTACAAACAGGATAAACAGGCCAAAGATCGCTTGCCATTCAAACGCCAACATAACAAATGACCCCAACAACGGTGCCAAGGCAGGTACGCTCGCAAAAATGATCATGACGAAGGAAGAGATGCGCGCCATTTCGCGCCCCTGATAAAAATCACGGATCAGAGCCTGTGCTACGACCCGTGGCGCAGAGGCACCAATTCCCTGACCAATGCGTGCAAGCAACAATAGATTAAAATTATCTGTTGTGGCGCAAATCAAGGCACAGACTATATACATTACCGCACCAGAATATATGACACGTTTTCGTCCGAAGCTGTCGGATATCGGACCCATAACAAATGTGCCTGCGGCCATGCCAACAACAAAAAAAGACAATACAAACTGCGCGCGATTATGATCGTCAGGAGTCATATCATTCGCAATCATTGTCAGCGCGGGCAAGATACCATCCGTTGACAATGCAACCGTTGCGACCAACATGGCCATGATCGCAACAAACTCAGGTGTACTAATTCGCAAATTGTTACCTACGGAAGACTAAAATTAAATCCGTTGCCGAATTAAAATAATATTATAAACAACTAACGCACTTAGGATCAAAACTCCACCAAGAATAGTGGAATGGGCAGGAATCTCAGACAACACAAGCCATGCAAGGACCGGCGCGAAGACCGATTCAAGCAAGATCAACAACGAGACCTCGGTCGCTGAAATGTAACGCGGCCCCAAGGTCAAACCGCAAGTTGATGCCGCAATCAAAACGCCATGCATCACGTAAAGCGCACCATCTGTCGCGATTGTTTCAAGAGGGTCTATGAACCAGAACATCGCAAAAGCAGCACCAATATACCCAATAGGGATCGCCGGGAGCATTGATATATGTTTTTGCCGTCTAAGCAGGGTTAAGGCCAAGGAAAACGCGATTACGATATAAACTGCCCACAAATCACCAATCCAATTTGCATCAGCGCCACCGCTTGATCCCAAACCGATGATGGCAAGCCCAACAAAAACAAAAGAACTGGTTAGTAACAATCGACGACTAGGTCGTTCTGACAAGATCAGAAAACTCAGAAGAGCGGAAAAAATAGGCATTGATGCAAAAATCAAAACAACATTGGCAACACTGGTGTTAAGAACCGCTAAAACGAACGCAGGAGATGTTGTTCCGATCAAAACGCAATACATCCAACCAGCGCGTCCCATCTGGGTAATTGTGTTCATCACCTTATCGCGCATTGTAAGCAAAACGAAAATCGCGACAAATATTCCTGCCGTCAAACTGCGCCAAAAAGCGGTGACCATAGGATCAGATGAAATCAATCGCACCATGATTGAATCAGGGATAACAAACACAACGCCAATCAGGGTGATCAACAAACCTTTGCTACGATCGTTCATTCCAATAGCACCCCTACTTCACGTTTGCGGCAACCGCAATTGAATGAATTTGCGCCAACCCATGCATTTATCGAAATACAAGTTACCTATGCTTCTCGTCTTTGGTCAAAAATGTTGCAAATCAACCACACCAAAATGTTCCCTTAATAAATATGATCATAATAAGAGAACTTTATGCTAAATGGAAAGGATAAAAACTATAATAAATGAGGCAAATCAATGAGCTATGCAGACCAAAACCTAAAGGATATATACCAGTATCACTCAAACTTTGAACGCAGTGAACGGGTATATTTGGCAAAAAAAGTGGCAGTAATGTCGATACTTCTAATCGTTGCCAGCGGTCTTGGAGTTTATTTTGGTTAATCCAAAACGCCGAATTGGGTTCGTCATATCTGACAGCAATAACCCGTTATGATTTAATACACATCGCACGCGCACGGCTTGCGATGTGTAATTCGTCTTCTTTAGATATAACCATTTCGTTCAGTCGCGCTAAAATAGCCTTTGGAATGATTGCTCCCTTAGGGGTTGGTTTTTGACATACGTGCATTTCCATCAATTCAGAAATCGCTACATTGTGCCCACCGCTTTGCATCACACAGTACAGATGGAATAATTTGTCAGAGACTCCAAGGACCTTAACCTGGACAATTAAAGGATCTGCCTCTTTCACTTCCCGCAGAAAATATTTGTGCTCTTCGACCAGATAGATGGTACAGCCTGTTTCCGTGCGATAGGCCGCATCAAATCCAACCCAATCTTGGAATGCATCAACAGCGTAACTGAACACTAAACCAAAGTACGCGTCTTGCATGTGACCGTTATAGTCAATCCACTCGGGTTTCACATATGTATTGTATTCAAAAGACATTGCGTTAGCGCGCAAATTTCAGCAGCCAATCAGCCGATTTGATGGGGTCATATCCTTCATAAAATTCGTTTTCATACAACATGCTTAATCCCTTGGCTGACCAATTGACGCCCTGTTCATATGAGTGTTCAAACAGCATGCGCGCTTTTTCAAAATCTACAGGGATATCATCTCCCAAAAAATATGCAGTTGCCAAGGCAAACGTAGCAGCGGGGTAATCCAAATCATGCGCCGCACGAATATCTTGCATCGCCTGATCAGCGTATCCAGCCCGTAAATACCCACGTGCACGCTGCAAAAGAAACCGTGCCCTTTCAGGGCCCGCCCCCTCTAACGCGTCTGAACAGGCAGAAATCAACGCATTTGCATCAATAGCATTAAACGCAACCGGCGCGGAAACAGCCATTAGATCCGCCTGAAGCGCCCCTAAATGATCACATTGATTTGCACTATATACTGGGGCCGCAATAACAGAAGTCCCAAGCATGATTGCATGAATGCGCAAATCTTATTCTTCGGTTTGGCCGCCAGCTGCTTGCCAATCGGCAAAACCACCAACGTTCACAACATTTGTATAGCCCATATCAACCATGGTTTTACCCGCCAACGCAGCTTGCCCGCCCGCCGCACAGATCAGGCAAATCCGATCATCCTTGTTCAGATGTTCGTTGTGCAACTTTGATGTATCATCCGCCGCAAATTCAATCATTCCGCGCGGAATACGAAGGGCGCCCTTGACTGTACCGCTTTGGGCAATCGCGCCACTGTCGCGTACGTCGACGAATGTCGTCCGCTCCTGTCCCCAATATCCCACTGCCTCGTCGGCGCTAACCCGTGAAACCACTGCATTTGCTTCTGCCAGATAATCTGCGGCTGTTTTTGACATGATTTTATCTCCCCAAATGTGTTTGATACAAATCTAGTCACAATTTACGCCAGATCAAAGTGTGAACCCGCAGTTAATTGCTATTTATGCCCTTAATACGCGGCACCATGTAAGGTGTCTTGGTGCGATACTGTTCAAACTCCGCGCCAAATCGGGTCTGAAATCGCTTTTCCTTTAACCTTGGGGCCAACAGGCAATAAATCGTCAGGAGGGTGGATAATATCAGTTGATCTGGGGTCCAAACAGGCACGGTCCACAAGGTCGAGGCAAATGACAGATATATTGGCTGGCGCATAATCGCAAAAAGACCCGTTTTAGGCATATCGGGATAGTTCGGTGCAATTTTTTGCAATAGGGACATCCACCCCAAAGCGCCTGACTGCACCTCTGCACCTGCATCATAGCTTGCCTTGATCAACAATCCCCATGAGCAGGCGTATAAGCCAGTGAGGATCCATCTAGCTTCCCCCTCCGCAATCCACCAGACGACGCCAGAGGGCGTCCAGAACAAAAACAATAGGCTAAGTTGGACGGATGCAAGCGTTGCAAAAATTGTTGTCTGCAATGTCGGAGCGTGTTCCCTTTTTGCAAAGATGAAAATAAATTTTCGCCCTCTTTTAGAAAGGAGTAGCGAATGCCCAATTGGAAACTGCAAAATCAAACACATGTTCACGGCCCATGACCAAGGCGCGGGCACACGGCCCACTGAAATTGTCATGCCCGTGTACATCACCACAATCATCGCAATCACAGCGACTGCAAAGATCGCGTGACAAACACATCCATAAATCAACGAAACCAGGATACGCCGCGCGCCAGGAGGGGGCGAAAAATTTCCAGTGATCAACGTGCATAGGCGATCAAATGGCGTTGGTGATGGTTCCTGCATTCCATAGTTTTAGGCTAGGAATGCGCACAAACAATAATAGTTCAGAATTTTCTATTTCCTGCGCTTCTATTCCGGCGTTTGAGAGCTAAATGCACCTTCAACGAAACGCAGATGGATTTTAACCATTATGGGCACCATATCAAATTTTGGCTTTGGCACACAAATTCGCAAATCACCCTACTTCGACGCGACGGTCCGTTGGGGAGCACGGGATTTTTCAGTCTATAATCACATGTATATACCACGTGATTTTGGCGACCCCGAACAGAATTTCTGGAACCTTGTGAATGATGCGATTTTGTGCGACGTCGCAGTAGAACGTCAGGTTGAAATCACGGGACCAGACGCGGCAAAATTTGTACAAATGCTTACGCCTCGCAATCTGTCAAACATGCAGGTTGGCCAATGCAAATATATTCTGATCACGAATGCGGCTGGAGGCATTTTAAACGATCCCATTTTGCTCCGACTGGCAGAAAACCATTTTTGGATATCACTGGCGGACAGTGATGTTCTATTCTGGGCCCAAGGGGTTGCCGTGCATTCGGGATTAAACGTTCAAATCCACGAACCTGATGTATCACCACTTCAGCTACAGGGTCCGAAATCCGGACTGATTATGCAGGAATTGTTTGGTGATGATATTTTGTCGTTGAAATATTATTGGCTTCGCGACTTGGACTTGGATGGCATTCCACTCGTTGTTTCGCGCACAGGGTGGTCCAGTGAACTCGGATACGAAATTTACCTTCGTGATGGCTCGAAGGGGGACGAGTTGTGGGAAAAAATCATGGCTGCAGGTCAGGCCCATGGCCTGAAACCCGGGCACACTTCCTCAATCCGCCGCATCGAAGGCGCGATGTTATCCTATCATGCGGATGCAGATATCGACACCAATCCCTATGAAGTGGGCCTAGGTCGTTTGGTTGATTTGGAAATGGACGCGGATTTCGTTGGGAAAGAGGCGCTGAGAATTGTTCACGAAACGGGCATAACACGCGAGTTGATCGGAATTGAATTGGATGGCGCGCCCCTGACTGGACCTAATACAACATTTTGGCAGATCCGTGCTGGGGATCAAGTTGTCGGCAAAGTGACATCTGCGATTTATTCCCCAAGGCTAGAGAAAAACATCGCGCTTGCTATGGTTTACACTGCGCACACCAAGATTGGCACAGAGCTGGTTATTGATACCAAGGCTGGCCTACGCAACGCAGTGGTGTGCGAAAAACCATTCTTTGACCCAAAGAAAAAGATAGCTATTTCATAAGCAATGAAGTCATGACAAAACATGGGCAAATTCGACTAAATAACCTAACACTTCCCTGTTACATCGGCACCTATGGAACAGATGACATTGTTCCTGATGCGCATGTTTTGGATATGGTTTTATATCTGGATAAATCATGGGTCGTTATTGATCGTGATCAGATGGATCGTGTGTTTGATTATGACCCATTGATCCAAGATATTTTGCAAATTGCCGCTACGCAAAAATATGAAACTCAGGAATTCCTGATGTCACTGATATTTCAGTGCTGCTTTGATCACGCAGAAATTCATGCGGCTGATTTGTTTTTGCGCAAATTGCCCGTGCGCGATGATGGGGCATTGGGCGTCCAGGTCACCCTGACCCGAACCGAATTTGAAGAAATGCGGTGGACGCACACCTAGGGTGAAATCCAATGTCCGCACCAATCGTCAGTGCCTGTATAAATTGCGCGTTGATGCTTAGCACCCAGATACAAAACCTCGATCTGCTGTACGTGACCTTTGAGTACCGCAAAGCGCGACTGTTCGGCAGGTTTTTCATAGTCGAATGGCCCTGTGATCGGTTGACCAGGAACGGGTTTCGTGCCGTAACTTATGCGCGATGCAGGCGGCACAGCAGTCCAGCGGTCTGCAACCTCCAAGCCCGTTAAAACATCAAAACAAACTTCGAGCCGAAGTTGCAGCATAGATTTACGAATCCATACATGCAGCGCCGCTTTATTATTTTCTCGCAATTCTTCTACTTTGGGCGTTAGGCTATCTGTGTGAACTTCAACTTGTGACGTCAATCTGTCAGCAACCCGAAGAACAACAGTGCGTTGCGTTGGAAATCCATTTACGGAGATCGTAGCCAATGTTGGCGTGTGCGCTGGATGCTTGGCATCTGCAACACCTCGACCTAACTGATCCCAAGCGACACGATAAAACTCGATTAAAGATGCGTATTCGGTATCTGGGGATGTCAATGCGCGGCTCCTACAAACATAATAGCCTTGTATATTTCAGGATATAGATTGCGCATTATACCGTTCAAAGGGTACGAGTGAAACTAGGAAAATTATTTTCGCGACTTTAGGATTCCGATCAGATCATGATCGCGTTTTTTGGCTAGTTCAGACGATGATCGCTCCCCATATTCACGTTCGATCATAGCAACCAACATCTGCACAGTCGCATCATCAAGTCTTGGTGTGCCAAGCGTGTCCCAACGCTTTTCCTGACTTTTCCCAAGGTGTTCAAAATAAGCTGAAATACCACCATCCCCACCGCCCAGGTGATAGGCCAGACTGGGTCCAATTGTAGCCCAACGCAGACCTGGACCGTGGACTAAAGCGCTGTCTATATCACGCACGTCTGCCACACCCTCTTTCATCAGATGAATCGCTTCTCGCCATAGGGCTGCGGCCAACCGGTTCGCGATGTGACCGGGAACTTCTTTTTTTAACGAAATTACAACGCGCCCTAAGCCTTCGTATATTGCGGTGGCCTGCGCCAAAATGGGATCACAATGACAAGAGAGTTCGACTAAGGGGATCAAATGCGGGGGATTGAACGGGTGAGCGATAAGAAAACGATCTTTGTGCAAAAAGCCACTGAACAGATCGCTCCATGTGTAAGCCGTGGTGGAGGATGCAATCGGAAGCCTCGGTGCGACACGTTTATCAAGTTCTGCAAACAGTGCATGTTTCACGTCGAGGTTTTCAGAAACATTTTCTTGCACAAATGACACATCTGAAATCGCGATATCTAAATCATCACACAGGTCGAAGGACCCCCTTTCAATATGTGTTTCATGCAACTTATCCAAATCTTCTAAGGCGCGCATGACCTTGGCCGAAACAGTATTATAAACGTCAGGATTACGGTCCCAAATCCTGACATCCCATCCATGTTTCAGAAACAGCGCGGCCCAACTGCACCCAATCAATCCTGCACCAATTATTGCAACACGTTTATTCACTTCAGGCTCTGTCATGGTATCCATAAGATTAAGGGTTATCATATGACCGGAACAAACCTGCCCAATGCCTCGCGCAGTTCCATTTCCTCATATCCAAAGTGGGAAATGACGACATTGTGCAATTGTTCAAAGGTTGTTTTGGTCTGTGCAAAGTTCTGTTCATCTGGATTTTGAACCAGCACTTGCGCAGCCGTTTCCAACCGTGTGATCAATTCATGCACAATCAAGTGTTCCTGTTTTAAACGGTCCACAACGCGGCTCAACGCCTTAATATTTTGCTGTTCAAGTTGTGGAAAAATCATATTTTCTTCCGCATCATGGTGAAAGGTCAAAACCTGACATTCACGTCCACACATAGTCCCAAACATACGCATGTTGTGAGTCAATTCCACTTTTGAAACTGCGTGGGCAAAAACCGCAGGCGAAACTGCCCCATGTTCAACCTGTTCCAAAACATGTGCCAATCGCTGCATATCGCATAAATGCATGCGGTGAATGGCAGCCAGGTGCAGTCCGGTGCGGCGTTCAGCCTCTGTCACATTATCCAATGTCGGCATGCTAGGCCGTTCGTCAAACTCGACGTTTAACTCACATAGCTGGCACGATCGCAGCTGATCTTTATTCATGTCTGTCTCAAACACTCGACCGGAACGGATCATGGCGAAACATAATCGCGCCACGAATGCGCGGGTTGATATCCCAAAAGCCGTTTTGCCTTGGCATTCGTGTAAAAACTTTCTGGAATATCATTCCCCTTGATTAGGACGCCCTTATAATATGTTTCGATCAAATCTTGCGAAGCGCAATGCACAGAATGATCATCGTTGGATACATTGAATACTTCGTACCCAAGCCCGTCCGTTTCCAAGCATTTTTGAACCATTTGGCCCAAATCGCGTGCATCGATGTAGGAAAAGATATTTCTTAGGCGCAACTTTGGATCGGCAAAATAGGCGGGAAAGTTTTCGGCGTATTCGTGTGGCTCAATCACGTTGTTAATCCGCAGGCCATAAATATCGATGCCTGAACGCTGATGAAACGACCGCGCAGTCACTTCGTTCACAACTTTCGACATGGCATAACTATCTTCTGGAATTGTCGGATGCTCTTCGTCAATCGGCAGATAGTCTGGCTTTACCTCACCATCGGCAAAACAAATTCCATAGGTCGTTTCAGAGGAAGCAAAAATCACCTTTTTCACGCCCAATTTTATCGCAGCGTCGATGATATTGTACGTCCCAAGCGTATTAACACGGTAACATTCATTATCACTTTTGAACAACAAACGCGGGATCGCTGCGAAATGCACGACGGCATCAAATTTTGGAACGCCCTGACCCGCCTCTAGCTCATCATAATGGGCATAGCTGCTCATCACGTCATAGACCTGTCCAGCATCTGTGATATCGGCAAAGCGGGTCAAAACCTCTGGATGGTTCAGGTCAGTTTGATCAAGGTTCAGGATTTTATTGCCTCTAGCCAACAAATAGTCGATACAGTGTTTTCCTGCCTTACCGCTGCCGCCTGTAAACAATATACGCATGCTTTCGTCCCTCAAAATACATTTGGTCCAAACTTAGTGGACGACGATCCCAATGCAATGGTTAATCTGCATCCAGCGACATGGTCCATTTAACTTCAGAAGTTAGGACAACGCGCCATTTGCGCGAGGGCACTGGCATAACTTTCTTGGTACTTGGGCGTACATTTGGTTTGCAACGCAGCACATAATGGAACAGCTATTTACAAAATGAATTTCTCAAAACAGGTCGCTCGATTTTAGTATCAGCAGGTACCTCGATATCAGTATCAGCAAGCCATTGATCATACGACCTTTATTTTATCTCCGGGTACCTAATTCAATTTATGCAGATTGCGAGGTTAATGATCCTCACTCGTTCTAATATTTAAATTTCATTGTCGCGATCAAAGCTGACCGGACACAAGAAAAAATAAATTTCGTCAGCAAATTTTTTCAAATAAGTTTTTCCAAACATCAGCTTATTCAGCTGTCATGGTAAACGCAAAGCCTATTACATTTGCAAATTGCAATTCATACGATGAGAACGGTTGCTAATCCCAGATTCATCCGCTAACCCCGACAGGCTAGGGATCATTGGTAAACATGTATTCGTATTTGATCAGTTCATAGAAAAAGTGACTAAGTTTTTTCTTATATCCCACTCCATTGACGAAAATGGTCGGTGTCCTAGCTGGTTCATGTCTGGGAAATGTGAGAAGCATCATGACAAATTACGAGGTAAGGGCCCGTTATGAAACAGCTATGCGAAGCATAAGTGATCAGCGTAACCGCGCACCCGTGCGGTCTAACGCCGCTGGTGCATCAATCTGAGCTGAGGATAGACGGCGCGCAAAGGTATGGATTCTGGGCTCCGCGCTTTTGCTTTTCATTTTTTATGCTATTTTCAATCATGCTTACGATTGACCTAGCGTAATCAACATGGGTACCATATGCTACTTCCAATAAAATTTGCTTTTGCAAATATCTTTCTAGCAGGCGTAGTTGGTGGCGCCATGGCAGTTGTTGCATTATCGGACGCAATGCGTCGAGAGCAGTTGAAAGATTGCGCAGACAAGGTGCACTATAACTGCAAAACGGCGTTTAATATGAAGCCTATAACCTATAGCCTTCCCAATCATTATTAGATGAGTAAGGTTTTACCGTTAATAGCCACGGGTTTGTTTACCTTAGTCTGCGGAATAACAGCACTCTGGGTAGATCCTGCTGTAGGCTTTTTGCGATACTGGGCGGCAGCAGGCACATTAATTGGAATATTCCTTATCAGATATATTCTCACATCGGATGAAGTTTGAATTACAAACGGTAGTCTATTTCTTCATTCCCTGCGTAGCTCGTATTAGAAAGTTCGCGGCAATCGACGCTTACATTCCCCATTAAACGCAGCGGGGTTTGGCCTCAAGGCGCGCAAATCCTCGAGCCTTGGCGTTTTAAAAGAGGGGGAACAAAATTAGCAGAAAAGGTGCCCACGAACACGTTTCCTTGCTAAAAATTTTTACAGCTAATGCATGTACAAAAAGTATAATTATTTATTCGTTTACTTATGCGTTCTTTACCAGAGAATTAAGGGTATGACACAGAAAATCTATTGTTGTCGCGAAGTCTTTGTAACTCGGCAAACACGGATTAACCCAGTTGTTGAACACGTCTTCAGGCGCAAGCTTTGAGTTCCTTCAACCCGCTAACGTTTATTTTTGCAATTTGTGCCTCGTTCTTAATGGCGGGGGTAATGATTGGTACAGCGGCATGAACTAAACTCCACGCGTTACAACTAAGGCATTATTAAACTAACTCGCTTGCTTCGGTATAATCGATTATGAAGTTGTCGCAATCCTCTAAAGCACGGCGTAGGCCCTGCTGGCGGAGTCGATCAAGACTGCAATTGTAGACATCATCATCATACCCTGCTCAGTCCTCGCCATTTGAGGTTTGTTACGCTGATAGACTTTCTTGTCGGCTATTAGCTCGTTCATTTTGCATTTGTTCCATCATAAGTCGGCACGCCTTTAGGTTCGTGGCAACGATCACAACATTGCCAGAATTATTGTACAAAACCCACTTCTTATTGCGCTCGACGAGTTGCACTTAGTTTTAAATCCGACCTGATAAATGAAAATCGAAATATGCTTCCATCGCGCAAATAAATATCAGTGTTAGGATTATCAAGATTGTATGTACGTCTTCCTGAAATTTTTCTCTTTCAGCCTTTGCCTGATGGCAACCAGCCTTCCGATGTTTCGTGCTGTAGAGCATACAATATGTCTGTTCTTATCCATTGCGAAAATCACGCTCAAAAGTATACCTATGTATTTGTTGCCTAGTGTTATATAGTTCTTATCTTACCCGTATGTTGCATTCGAAAGAGATACTGACGTGGAAATCGTTGACTGGGATTACGGATGATCTTTACCTTGGTTTGGCCTTGGGAACGACCCTGGCCATGGTCACATTTGCAGGTATTGCGTTCATCTACTTCTTGTCTGTTAATCTAAGCGATTAGTGATCAAACTTCACCTAATCACTAGGCACTGGCTCAACATTCAATGCGTGATAAGTATGCCATGGAAGCAATGATGCGGAACAACCAAGAAGTTGCTGAGCAAAACAAGGAAATACTATTTAAATATGGTTTAGTAAGGATGTCTTCGGGTATCGTTGATTATGAGGTCAACAACACATTTAAGCTAAGTTATGTTTGGGAGTTCGTAGATAAGTCAGCTTATGAAGCCTGTTCTAAAATACTCGATAAGCTGGTGGAGAAATTTGAACCCACACAAAATGACATGCCAAGAAGAACAATTGGTGAGTGCTCTAGGACCTACATGTCTATCTCAAAATAAATTTTTAAGGGTCTCCATTTCAATCTATCCGAGTTGAAGCGTATATTTTTCAACCTTGAAACCATAAAGCTCCAGATTTTCTTGCCACTTAAAACCAACCTTACGTAATACATTTATCGATGCCTTATTCTCTGGCAAAACTATACCAACAATTTGTTCCCGAAAATTATCAGCGATACCTTTTTCCAACACAGTCGAAGCAGCTTCAGTTGCAATGCCTTTACCCCAACAGCTAGGTAAAAAGCGGTAGCCAAAATCTACGCCATAGCTTTCTTTTAGAAAGCCGCAGATTCCGAGAAATTCATTTGTGTCCGCATCTCGTATCGCATAGCGCCCATATCCATTCTCACGGTAACTGATTATATTTTCACAGAGATACTCTTTCGTTTTTTCCAAAGAGCTAGCCTTCCCATCAATATAATGTCGAACACGTAGGTCCGTGTCCATTCGATGGAGGTCTAAGAGATCACCAGAAGATAAGTGATCTATCGCCAGTCGATTTGTTTCTAATCTCATCTGTCAATAATGGCTCGACAAAAGAACTAAGGCAACTTTGTTATAATTTTTTCCGGCCTCGGTCGCTTGTTCGCCATTAATGGTCCTCCGTTTCCTGAACATAGCCTTGGGCTAGTCAAAATAGGGAGGCTCAAGTCAGCCACTCCTTTTGTATCACAATGAAAGCAGTTAGCCTTTCTGGCGACCTCATAGATTGTAGCTTTAGGGTTTAATCTACTGGTCAAATCTTTGACTGACACGAGTTTGCGATGCCCACAACGGCATTTCAGTGACTTTCAGTGTTGCAACATTTTGTTACGCTAATCCTTATCAACACTAGATATTCTACCACCAGAAATATGGTGTGTTTGTAGAGCAACATAATAGATGAAGAAGAATCTATAAGCTTATCATTTTGCTGATAAATAATATCTTAAACCAAATTATAAACTGAGGCAGAATCGTGAGTATCCATAGAGTAGACCGTTCCGACGGCTCTAAATACGTTGTGTATGACGAGAGCGGAAACATCGTAATAATATCTAAGAATAAGCTAGTTTGCATGGCAGAAATCAGTAAGCGTTTGCTTACTCAATGAGCTACGCCGTTAAGTCAAGTTAGTCGCTATCTATCTTGCTTAACTTAACTAGATCTCCACCCTGAGAAACCCATCTGTGTAAGGCGGTATCTTAGTATACCCCATATGGGTGGCCATCCACCTGCCCACACCCCTTCAAATAAAGAAAGAAGGTGCAGCCGGGTTAGGAGAGAGGCCACACCTTATAGTTACAGAATGGGAGTCGTATTATCACGACTGAGCCAAACCAGATGAACACCTTTGGAGGACTGGCAGAGCCGTAATCCCAACATGAGACACATTAAGTTTCACTAGAATACCTACCCCAACGTAAACTTTGCGACTTCAACGAAATCGCACATTTGTTGAGCGAATTTTTAGACAACTGACTAAACTTTAATAGCAGGTCCGATCACTATCAGGCATTTGAACCACTAGATCAGGACTTAGATATAATACTTAAGGGTGTTATTGATTGCCTTCTTAACGAGGGCATTACAAACCAAGTTATGCAGTTTCTCGTTTAAGCGATCAACGCTTTCAAGCTTGCGAAGCTCGTCTTGCGTTAAATTATATGGGTCATACTCTAACTTCGCACGAAGTGCTTTATCATCCCAGATAGACATTATGGTATCACGCTCTTGATCAGTCATATCAAGAAGAACGACAGCTTATTTGCTATGTTTAGCTTTCCTAAGCGTGGGACAGGTAAAAAGTACCAGTAGATCAAGGTCTAGCGGCACCAGATCGGTAACATCACCACGGCCATTACGTAGGATAAGCGCGACTGATCGTCCACCCGTCAGCACCTGTTCATAGCTGTACTTACGCCACTGAAAAGATGACGCTGTTGAGTTGATCGCCCGGTTCAGCAAAGCACCAATGCCGTCAGTCACACGCTCGTTCCCACGATATACTTCAAGCGGCAAGCTAGCTAATGTTCCAGAGATAAAGTTAATCGCTGCCCAAACTGCATGCACACCCAGCGCGTTGTCGATATTGACAGTCACACGAGCGGAAGATTGGACGTCCCCCCACCCCATGATGTGTAGAAAGTTTTCTGCAGACACAGGGGCATTAGGGTTTTCGAGTGACCGCACCTCAGCTTTTTTAAAGTTGCCAAACAGACCCATGGTGTGGTTTCCTCTACGTCAGGGAGTTTGAAAATGAATAAACGGCGCGTAATGCAACTGCGAAAGCAGCTTGCAAAAGATTTCAATGATGAAACTGGTTTGTCACCTGATCACCGTCCCGAATGGGAGCAATGGCTTAAAAACAATGGTCACTGGCCTGTGATCCCCAACTCAAAATCTACAACTGCGCAACCATTCTGTGTTCGGATTGAAGACAATATCGATAAAGCCGAATACCGTGAAGACTAAGTTGCGTCAGATTTCTCATACTGTCATCTGGCCTATTTTGATCTCAGTATTGCTACTTTCAATTGAAGAAAAACTTGGCTATACATGGCACTATGAAGACTTTATCGGACCAGCGCACACCTTATGGTTTTTAGGGATGTGGTTGCTAGGCATTGTACCCTTTTTAATCATTGTAGCGGCAACTCATCTCATTAAGCGTATCCTTAAACGGCCAGCTTAAAATCTCGTTCATCTCACGCTGAAGCCGACTGCGACTTTCTTTCCTTGTTAGTCTTTCAAGCTAATTGATCGGTATGAAGAACACTGATTGTAAGAATTGTCAGATTGCAAAGCCCCGCGATTGCTCACAATGCATTGCCGCATCTAAAAAGGTGGAAAACGACAATTTCTACGCGCTTCTCATCATTTTGATGCTCACCTCAACCGCTTTCATCATTACGGTAAATTAAACTGCAAACTTAAAGTCTGGATCATCCCACGGTGACGTCGGCTGTATTAAGTCATCGGCACTCATGCACCCTAACGCCTTTGCAAGAGCAAACAGTCCTTTTATCTTGCTGAAGCTTTTAGCTTTGTGCAGCTTCCTGTTTCCCGCTGGGTCAGATTGCACAACGGCACCAGCCGCAAACATGTTTAAGGTTGGGTTGCCGCCATGGCGTAACTTACGTTCTGCAACCAACCGTTCCAGCTTATCAACGGCAGGCGACATATCGAGAAAGCCTTGCCCAAACGGCTGAATAGGTATCTGCGCACCGACGTTGTCCAGTTCCCGTTTGAAATCGTTTATACGCCAGCGGTCATACGCCAGTAGCTGCAAATCATATGTCTCTGCGATCTCAGCAACGGTCTGTGCAACCACAGCTGGCTGGATTATCGTAGACGTCGAGAACAAACTTACGCTGGAAGTCTAACAACTTTATCGGCTGGCCAACTTTGCTACCCTCTGGGATCAGATAGTAACGTTCAATAAATTGGCAAACCTTTTCTCCGCGTGACGTCATTTGGTGATTTTGTCCTTACGTGATACGTAGACTGTGCCAACAATCGGAGAAACAAAATGACCCTTTCAACTTTATTTAAGGCGTTTGGCTTTATCCATATGATCATGGGCCTTGCTTTCGGAATACCTACATGGATGGTTTCCGACATGATGGGATGGGAACACAGTGTGGGCATCGCAACGATGTCGGAGCATTGGGGATCAACTTTAATTATCGTTGGGCTGTTCTTTTTTCAGATGCCCAGTTTGCTAGGTGATCGTTTGCACGAGTTCACCAAGCTAGCGTTAATCGCACAGATAATACTGATCGCAATGCCACTGTATCACGCCGCGGTAGGAGCAATTCCAATGGATGCTATGTGGTATCTGCTTGTAATCGTTTCAGCAGGATTCCTGTATTTCACATACGCGCTAAGCACAGATGCCTAAGCGTTCATTAGAACAGCGGGTTGGCAGCGTTGTGATATATTTTTGTATCGCAATAACAGCTGCAGTTTCACTATATGTAACGTTTATTGCGGCCTAGCAATCAAATCGTCTGCTCCGACCTTCGCAATCGCTGAACGTGCTTTTTTCTAGCTTTGCGAAGCCATTGAGTGTTCGGGGATCGGAAGCAGTCTGGTTGAGGGACATGCTGCGGATGACCGCAAGCTGCCTTCGTTCGAGTGTATCTATGACCGATAACAGCGGGTTTGGGATTGGTGTCCCACGCTTGTTTTCGACCTTCATTCCGACTTTGTCTAACTCTGCTTGAGCAGTACGAATGTCGGCTTCCATGCGTACTATTTTAGCCAGCAAGATCAGGTCGATATCACGCCAATCTTTGCGTACGAGGGCGCGTGAAAATTACTTTCAGGTTGATGAAAAACCAATCGAAGAAAAACACGTCGCGTATCGCCATGATATGTGTTTCTAACTAAAATTTTCGTAAACGCAGAAAAAAACGAGAGTGGACGCCAGTTTGTATGTTGTCCACTTGCGTCTTTGACCCTACCCCATCTAAGTTATTGAATATAATATTTTTATATGCTGTTGGCACATTTACTGCTCCTTAATATCAACAACCGAGGAGGTAACATATGACTTACAGTATTGCTGATTTACCTAGTAGTTTTGAAAATCCCGTCACTTGCGTCCCGATCGAAGTGCAAGAAGTATTCTTTAAAAACAAATATACTAACTTGTATAAAATATTTTCTCGCTTTGGTCGCATTAAAGAGGATTTTTATTTCTGCAATGGTAAAGCCGACTAAGATGCTCTCAGGTTTAAAAGCAGATATTTATCCTATAATGTCTGAGTGCATAACGTGTTCCAAAATTTTACCAACAAAAATTATGGCTTGTCCAAATTGTGGCAGACAAGACCCGACTGGCTATGAAGCAAAGCGCGAATATGATTTTCAAATAATCCTTATAAAATCTTTCAAGAGAATGTTTGGGTATCTGGCAATTATGGTTTCAGTTGCGGTTCTTACATTCCTACTGATGTACTCAAAATGAGTGAGACGGATGCTGTGAGTCGATAGGCCAAACATACGAACGATAAGTCTCAAATTGAGCCATCATTGACAAAATAACATATATGAAGTACCCATTTCCCCTTGATGACTTCTGGGGGGAAGTCAAATGAAAGAAAAAGTTACAACCATACAACTGGTTTCGTTTGCGCTTGTGTCAGCGATTATCGCTGTGCAATTTTTCAATTTTCGCATCATGTACTAAGTATCAAAATCAGTTTCGCTTCATAAATTTCTACTGATGTACTCAAAATAAGGAAACGGATGCCTTGGATCGATAGGCCAGCCATCAGCTCCAATGGTGCTATCGTATCCACGGGCTTCCATGCTCTGAATGTCACATAAGTGACACGTCCAACA
>Ga0213864_10000444_pt1 | contig 18546 bp, 29 predicted proteins | sample PICome_5_FD_160078 | JGI IMG/M metagenome (GOLD analysis project Ga0213864, IMG submission 160078) | Coastal seawater microbial communities near Pivers Island, North Carolina, United States - PICO247 | ecosystem: Environmental > Aquatic > Marine > Coastal | place: USA: North Carolina... | reverse complement strand
GTTTTTGCCTTCGGATGCTGGGACACAAGGCAGCGGGCCTCCAGAGCCCGCCACGTCGAGCCGTGAGCGGCGCCATTCGAGGCGCCGCCGTACTTGGCCGCGAGCGCGAGCGCCCGCGCTTGCCGGTCAGTAAGCGGTCGCATGCCGCATCTCGTCGGCGTACTCCGCCCACGCCTCTTCCGCCTCGGCGTCGTCGAGCAGGAACGCGACCGCAGTCGACCCCATGTGGTGGGCCGTGCCGCGCGCGTCGATGCCGACGAGGTCACCCTCGTAGTCGACAGAGCAAACGAGCGGGTCGCCGTTGGGCGCCTGCGGCCCGAAGCCGCAGTGGAAGAGGACGGGATATCCGAGGTCGCGAGCGCGCGCGATGCGCTCGACGGCGATGTTGTTGCAGGGGATCGTTGCCTTGGCCATGTGAGTCACCTCCTAGGCCCTAGCGTATTGACACGCACCCCGGCGTGTCAATCTCCCTGCTCGCCCATCGCCTCCCGGATCTTGTGGATCGGCAGCGTCCTCGAGCGCCCCGGGCCCGTGGTGATCGTCGCGTAGCCGCCGGCCACAAGGGTCACCGTCCAGATCTCGTCTCGGTAGAGGATTTGCGAGCCGCGCGCGATTTTCATGTGCCTCCCTAGATCGTGTCGTCGTTGACGCCGAGCTCAAACTCCGGGAGCCAGATAGATGCGTCATCGGCCGCGCTTGCTGCGGTTGCGTCTTTGTTGACGACGAGACGGAAAACGATCGGATTCGCCTCGCCGGGGATAGCGGGCAGCGTCCGATCGTACCCGCCGACCGCGTTGTCGGCGTTGCCGCTGTGCATCTCGATCTCGCTCGTCTGGTCGTGCGGGCCCACGCTAAAGTCGAGGTCCCAATACACGCGGGCCTCGTCGGGCAAGTCGGGGTGCAGGTTGACAACCTCGACACGCACAAGATCGTCGGCGTCCCAGTTACCGTGCGCGTCCGTTGCCGCAGTGTCGATGTGGCCGATCAGCGTAACGCCGAGATTGCTGTAAGCCCCATATGGGCCCGGGTCGCATCCAGGGACGTCGACGAGAAACGGCGAGCTTTGCGCGACAAAGTCGACGCCGTCGGCGTCGATGCCCGAGATCGACAGCCGCAGCCCCTCGCCCGTTACGCCAGTGAAGTTTGTGTCAAGCAGATCGTGGGGGGAGATGTGCTGCACGTAGATCGATCGATAGAGCGGCCGGCCAGCGCGCCCGCCGCTATGGTCGTGCCCTCGGCCCGTGCCGCCCGGCGCCACCGGGCAGGGCGTCGGGGTATCGCCGGGAAGGTCGACGGCGCCCGTCGTCCATGCGTGGCGCGCCATCGTGTTGCCCGCCCACGATCGGATGATCTCGACCGCCGCCGCCGCTCCATTCTGGACGTCGGCGATCGGCATCGGAGACGGGGCAAACTCGGAGACGATCTTACGCGCGGTCATGGGATGTAGGCTAGCGCAAAGGCGGCGATGCGGAACGGGTCGCTAGATTGGCTGTATCGGCTCTCCACCTCGACGCGGACAAGTTTGCGCTCGCTCGTGTCGTCCGCTTCGTCGACGTTACTGATCGTTACCATCTGCCACTGCTGGGCGGCCGTAATGGTGGACGACGCGTCACGGCTTCCCGGGCCGCCGGCTCCGGCGCTGTCCTTGATGTGTGCCCCGACCCGCGAATCGGAGTATGACCTCGGGTACGCCCAGACGATCGCGGCGGCCTGGATGTTTGTGCTCGCCCCGCTCGAGTCCGCCACGCGCGGGAAGCGAAAGCGGTGCTGCGCGACGGTGTTCCAAGTCAATGATCCGTTGTTTGGCATGAGCGGCGGGAGGCTCACGCGCGTCCGACTGTTGGACGTGTCGAAGACGTTGAAGTCCCCGCCATAACTCGCGCACACAAGCGGCTGCACGATATCGGCGCCGCAGAGGTCGTAGTCCGACGTCGAGCCGGCATGACAATGGCCGGCGTAAGAGGCGTCGTTGCTGTGACCGACCGCGTTGCTCCCGGCCGGCCTACCGTCGAGCACCTCCGACAAGAGCGCGTCATTCATCTGCGACGATACGCCGATGTACGACGACACGGCCCGCGACGCGCCGACCATGCCACTATCTAGCGGCGTGTAAGCATTCGAACTCGACTCGCTCGGATATCGCGAGTCAGGCGTCTGCACGTCCGTTGACGTCACAGTGGGCGGCGCCCAAGGCTGAGGCGTCGGCCCGGGTACGTGTGTCGACGGAAACACGGTGATCGTGTCGTATAGTCGTGTAGCAGGCACGGCAGCGCCGCCCGCCATGTAGTAGCCATCCCACACCCGGATCGCGAGGGCGTTCCACTCTCCCGCCGTGACGTCGACGTCGGCGTAGGCTGTGACGACGTCCTCGGCGTTGACTTTGCCGCGCAGCGACGCGCCAACCTGCCGGAACTGCGCGGTATCGGTCGGCGACGTCAAGTCGGTGCCAAGGAAGCTCTGCACCTGCGTCGTGTCTGTCACTTGGCCGATGTTGGACCGGGTCCGCAGGTACACGCGCACGCGCGACGTCTGGCAATAGATGGGGATCCAAGACAGGATCGCCCATTGGTCGGTGCCGCTGTCGTCGGCGTGCCGCCACACCGACGCGAAAGGCTGCGCCCAGCCGATCGGAATCGGGATGATGACGCCATCCGTTCCGTCGTGGACGTGCGGAGTCGCCTGATCAGACCCCGGCGCGTTCGGAACGTCAAAGCCCGTGATCTCCCGGTGTAGCGCCGCCTGGTCCTTGGCGCAGCGCTCCAGCGACGACGCGAGCGCGGCATCCCCGACGCGGTGCCGTCTGTCGTCGAGGCCCAGGACCTCGTCATCCTCAAGAATCGTCATTGCCACCCCTCCGCGTCCCGCTCGAATGCCTCGCCGACGCTGATCGTCCCGTTCGCGTCAGCGGCGAATAGGTGATCCTGCACGTCGGCGCCCGTGCCGCTCGCGGGCGTGCCGATGTTCGCGCCGTCCTCGAGCGTGACGATGTCCGGCGTCGTCGGCGTGAAGCTGAGCCCGCTCGTGTCGATCTGGATCGAGTTTGCGACGACCGCATCGATCGTCGCGGTCTGCGACGTCGAGAAGGGCGGGCTTGCGCTGGCGTCGTAGATCCTGCACTTGGCACCCACGACGAAGTCAAGGCCGGCGCTGCCGTCGTGGAAGTCCGCGTCCTCTCCGCTGTTGTCGATCGAGATTGTCCCGAGGCTGTACCCGAACGCCGAGAATGACGGGGCGAGGATCTTGCCGCGCGTGAGTTGCTCCGCCGTGACGTGGATCTGTAGCGCCTGGTAGTCGTAGGCCACGCCGATCACTTCGTGCGGCACCGCCGACAGACCGATCCCCCCCTCGTGGTCCGGCATGTACTCGTGCGTAAGCAGGAATCGGTCACCAATGTCAAGATCTCGGTGATACTTCCAGGGCACCGGGAACCGCCGCGTCCGCCCGCCGTACTCGCCCCGATAGCGGATGCGGTCGAGGGCTGCGCGGAGCGTCGTGCGGCTCGCCCCGCCGACGATGGCGGGCCCCCCGTCGGCGCGCGACGGCACATCGCCGACCCAGAGAGACCGGCTCGCGATCTCGATCGTGCCGGCCTTCCCGAGCCCGGTGACCTCCTCGCTCTCGGGCCATGAGATTTCTACGCGCTCGCCGAAGCCGTCCGCCGTCGGGTCGTAGTTGCAGCGGATGATCGCCCGGCCGATCTGCGCCTCCTCGTTGTCCGTCGACGTCATGTCGCTGTGCAGGACGTGTGACGTCGCGTTGTACTCGGTGAGGTTGCCGGTGACCGAGACCGAGTCCATCTTTTTGCAGGCGAGTTTTCCTTCTCGCGTTGTGTACGCATATGCGCCCGCGCGCCAAAGGATCTCGTCTCGCAGCACGTCAAAGAGCGTCGCCGTCGACGTGATGAACAGCGAGATGTGCTCGCGGCCCGCGTAGTAGAGCCACGAATCCGTATCGACCTCGCTCGACGTCAGTCCGGCGCCGGATCGCAGGCGGCCGACGCCATCCCCGACGTCAGGCGCGCGCCCGGGCAGCATGTCGTAGCCGGTGCCTCCGCCCTCGTTGCTCAGCATGAGCTCGAGCGCGACGCGGTTTGCTTGCCCGGTCACGTAGATGACTTGACGCACCGTGATCCGCTCGCTCGATTTGAAGCGCTGGATGTTCAAACGCTTGCCCGCGACTTGGTCGCCGATGACGAGCGTGACGACGCCGCCCGCCGTCACGTTGCCCGGCCGCACGACCCAGACGCTTTTCTCTCCGTCCGCCTCGACGAGAATCGCGCCGCGCGCGTTACCCGTACCCGGCGCGACGTGGCGATAGTCGGGGATGGTGAACTGCACGGCGGGCAGCGTGATGCCCGTCGCCGTGTGCTGGTACGTCGTCTCGCTCGGCTGCCCCGTGACTTGCTGCGGCTCCCAGCCGTAAAGCAGCGGCCGGTTAAAGCGGCTCATCACGTCGATCGCGCTGAACGACCACACGCCCGCGCGGTGGACCGGCGGGCCAGTCAACTCGACCGTGCGCCGAAGCTCCTCCGTGCCGTCGTCGAGGTTCACCGCGTACAGTTTCGCAATGCGCCCTTTCCAGTGGCGCGGCGCCGACGACACGATCGCGCCGTCCATGTGCTCCGTCGCCGTCGATCCAAACTCGCCGCGGTCGCTGCTCTGGTATTCGTTGCCGCTCTTGGTCCCGAGCGTCACCGTCTCGCGGTCGATGTAGACGATGTCGTCTTCCGAGAAGCGACCAAAGTCCGTGTCTATGTCGACGTCACTCGACGAGATCGCGCCGCTCAGCCTGTCTTCTGTCCCGCGGCGCGTGATCAGCGTCGTGACAGCGTCTGTCGCCTTGCACGCCCACGACAAGCCGCCGCCCTGCACGGCCAGTTGCTTGCGCTCTAGGCGGCGCTCACCGCTCGACAGCGAGCCGCCCACGATCGTCTGATAGTAGGTGCCCGACAGCCCCACGGCGGCCATGTCGTGCGTCGCTAGGCGCGCCTCGATGCCGTCGAAGGCGACATAGAAGCCGACGCGATGCCGGTCGCTGTCGATCGTGTCGGCGTAGGTCACGACGTCGCCACCAGATTCAGATCGATCGCGTAGAGGTTCGCTTCGTCGCTCGGGCGCGTCGGGGCGAACGGATGCGGCCCGTTCAGTTGGTCAAGCTTGTAGGTCCCGGCCCGGTTCGACGACGACAGCGCCTCTAGGTCCGTCCCGGTGTCCACCGCCGCCTCGTATAGCCGCACGTCGACGCCGCCTCGGACGGCCTCCCAGAAGGCTTGCAGTGCCCGCCCTGCGTCGCTCGTCGTGTCCTTGCTCCAACACCTCGATTGCGCGAGGTGCTCCATCGACACGACGCGCTTTGCGATCGTGTCCGCCGTCACCGCCGTGTAGAGCGCGCCGCCCGGCGTCCGGTGCATGTAGACGCCCTCAACCTCGGGCGCCGCGTCGTCGAGGACACGATGTGGCTCGTTTGCGACCCACGTCGCGGTCGGCGACACATCACCGGAGACCACGCCCAAATACGACGATGACGGATGCCGCGCGGCCGAAAAGCCGATCAGGGTGCCATCGAAGGTGCCGCCGGAGAAGTCGAGAGCGATGGTTGCGCCCGAGAGCACGTCGACCGCGACGACGCCGGTCACGCCCGAGCCGTCCACGCTCGCCGTGTATGTGACGTCGTCGATCGTGCCCGGGTACGAGCTCGCCGCGATAGCATCCTTGATCGCGTCGCACAGCGAGCCCGACACGCTGCTATCCTCGTCGAGGTAGTAGGTCCCCGCCGCGATGGTGCATGTATCCGAGCCGGGGCCGCTCCACTCGATATCAAACGTCTGCCCGCCCGTCGGAATCGTGATCTCGCGTGCTAGTACGGGATAGGTCGCGCTCACAGTCCGCCCCCGAGCAGGTAATCGCCGCCGCGCTGAATGGTGTTGACAAGCTGGTTAGCGGCGCCCGAGAGGTCGCCGAGGACAAGCGCGCACCGCGAGATCGTAATGTTGCCCGCGCTCGACGCCGCCGCGCGCGTCCCGCTCGGCATGCGCAGCACCTGCCCGCCGTCATCTTCACCGCCCGCGCCGCCGCCGCCTTCGCCTCGACGGATAGCACCGGCCCAGACCGCGCCAGCGCCGCCCATCGCCGTACCCGCCCCGACGAGCGCGGCGCCGCCCGCGTACTGCCGGGGGGACTGCGCGACAAGCGCCGGGTTGCTGGACATGCTGTTAGCCACACCCTCGGCGATCAGCGCGAGGCCGAATCCGATCGTCTGCGTGCCCGCCTGCTTGAGCACGCTCGCGGCGATGGCGTCAAGTCGCACCTTCTGGCCCGCAACGAAATCCTCGAGGGCCTGGAGCGCCACCGACGTCATCTGCCGGTATGCGCTCGACACCATGCGGACCATGCGCATGAGAAACGCTTGCTTGCGGCGCTCGGTTTCCTTGTCGAGCCGCTCTTGATCACGCGCGTCCTTTTTCCGCTTGTCCTCCATCCTCTTGAGGTGCTCTTCCTGCTCGCGCTCCCGTTTGCGGTTGGCCGCCTCGATGTTGCGCTGGACCTGCTGATACTGCCGCTCGATTGCGGCGATCATCTCGAGGCCGGCCTTCTCTCGCTTCGCCGCCTCCTCGTGCTCTGCGGTCTCATCCTTGGCGCTCGGCCCGCTTCTCTTTTTGGGTCCGCCGATGCCTTCATCCTGCATGCGCTGCGTAACTTGCCGAAGATACTCGATCCGGCGCGTTAGCCCGTCGATGCGCTGGACCTTAGTGTTGTACTCCTCTTGATCGAGGAGGGCGCCAGTCATGCCGCCGGGGCCGCTCTCAAGTTCGCGCTTGAGGCGCTTGACCTCCTCAGTCAATCGCACTTGCTCGTCGATCAGGTCCTTCTGCGTTGCCCCGGTCGGGTCGTCCAGCATCAGAAACTTGCGCAGCGCCAGCGACGCGCCCTCAAGAGCCGGGCCGAGGTATTCGATCGCCGGACGCAGCATGTCATTGAACGTGAGCGCGAGGTCCTCTGCCGCCGCCTGGAAGCGCGCGTACTGCTTCGTGGCCGACGCGCCCGATTCCTCCACTTTCTTGATCATGTCGGCGCCGGCTTCCTTGACTGCTTCCATCGAGAATGGGCCCTTGATGATGATCCCGAGGTTGTCAAGGATCATCTTGGAGCCGCGCGCCGTGCCAACCACGACGCTCTCCAGCATGTGATCAAATGATTGGCCGGTGCGGATGGCGGCAGCCTCCGCGATCTTGGCGAGCTCGGCAAAGTCTTTCGCAGAGATCCCCATCGTCTGCGCAAGCCCGGCTTTGCGAACAAGCTCAGCCCGGCCAATCATTCCGCCTAGCGACTCCGAGAGCCGGTCAACGGCTACGCCGGTTGACGCCAGGACACGGGCGGCGTCTTCGGTTCCGGCAGCAAACCTGGCCCCCTCAAGGCCCGGTTGACCGCCTGCGCACCCCTCGCGACGGCATCAAAAGATTCATTGACGATGTTTGACAGTCGGCCGATCTTCTCGATCCCGCGCTCCATCGCAGAGATCGACCGCTTGGCTGCGCGGTCGTCGACGAGGAGGCGCAAGACCGCTTCACTGATCGCCATTCTTCGCTTGCTCCCGCTCGCGCCGGTATGCTAGCGCGTCCCCGATCATAGCACGGGCGTCCAGCACGGCGACAGGCTTATCCCCGCCCGCGTCGTCAAGCCCGCCGTGATACCTGGCGAGCGCCGTCGAGATCCACGGATGCCGCAAAGTGAGCCGCCGGGGGCACGTCCTGGGCGTGCCCCCGATGCCGCGAGGAGGCTCTATCAGCGCCGTAGCGCCGCCGTGGCAGCCTCGAGCCGCTTGGAGCCCAGGGGAACACGCGCTGCAATCGTAGCCGCTAAGGTCTACGCTCGCAGCGCGCCACAGTTTCCCCGCTCGGTCTCCGTCAGGCCCTGGATGTGCTGGATCGCCGCCGCGATCGGGTGCAAGAGGTCGGCGCGCTCGAGCAGCGCCAAGCCGTCGTCGTCCGGCTCGACCGTGTACGGCCCGTCCCCGTCCTTGAGCCCATCGAGGCGGACGAGGCCATGCCGCACGAGCTCGCGCGTCGGCTCCAGCATCTCAGACGCCATGCGCAGCATATCGACGGCGCCGCCGTCGGCCTCCGAGTAGTCCTCGCGGATGTAGGACATGCCCAGCATGTATGCGTGCCAGTCGTCGACGCTCACGACGCGCAGCGCGACCGTGAGATCGTCGAGCGCGGGATCGCCGTCGTACTCGCTGTCGCCGGCCGCCTCCCGCAGAATGCCGCCGAGGGACTTGGGCTTGAGCTCGCTTACGCGATGTACGTACATGGGACCACCTCAGAAAAGAGAGGCGGGCGCGGCGAGGGAAGACACCGCGCCCGCCGAAAAACTCCGACCGCGCACCATTGCGCGGGCAGAGGACAGACGACCGAGGCCGGGCTGTTGCCCTGGGAGCGGCCTCGAATGGTTGCGCGTCTATACGTAGCGCGCGCCGGGCGTCTTGACAAGAGATCACGAAAAAGCCCGCCATGCGGCGGGCTGATTCGGTGATGGGGCTCGGCTCAGCGCGCGAGCGCCATGCCGCCGTCGGCGCGGGCGGGCGAGCCGACGCGCAGGGCGTAGCCGGCGCAGCCGCGCGGGAAGACGGGCGTAGAGAGCGCCTCGCCGCCGTTGCGCTCGGCAGCCTTGCGCGCGGCGCTCGAGGTGCGGTGCAGGCTGGCGATCTTGCCGTCGACGATGGTGCAGAAGTTGATGCCGGCGGTCTTGGTCGTGGTGGTCATTTTCGTTCCTTCGTTGGGCGGCTGAAGTGCCGTGGGATCATTGTACGCACCGTCCGGCAGCCTGTCAATACAAAGGCCCGCGCAGATCCCAAAAAAAATGCGGCCCCCCGGAGGGGGCCGCTCTAGCGCCGCCGGAGGTGGTGAGGAGCGGCCCTAGAAGACGTGATACCGGAGGGCGCCGGGGACGTTGCTGTGATTCCCAGACTCGGTGCAATGGGCGACCATCTGCCATCCAAGCATGCCGTTGTCGTCGACCGGGTCCAGGCGGACCTCGGCGGCCGGCGCGCGGAGGTAGGAGGCGGCGCCGGGCGAGCGGCCAAACTGCACGCCCAGGTCCACGACGCTGTCGCCGCGGAAGGTCGTGGCCGCCGTGTCGCTCACTTCGTGCGGCGTCGTGAGCCCGCCGCTGCGCAGCGTCGCCTCGATGCGCGCCGTGCGGCCGACGACGGCGAAGCCATGCCGGCCATTGGCGCCGCCCTGCCCGGTGCGCGGCGCGATGGCGAGCTCAACGATCGCCTTGACCGAGTGCGCCATGTAGAGCGTCGAGTCGAGCCAAAGCGGCGAATCGTAGGTGTTGATCAGGCTGCCGCGAGTCGGGGCGCTGTAGCTCGGGTTCTCGTCGCTGACGTCGTCCGCCCAATCCGTCGATTGGAGCCCGCCGACCCGGTAGACGAGCGCGAGCGGGTCCGTGGCGTCGATCTCGAGGGTGGCGAAGAGACACCCGTAGTAGTCGCGGCGCCAGTCCGCACCCTCGGCGCGCACGTAGAGGTGGGAGACGTCGTGCTGTAGCGGCGCGAGGTAGAACGAGCGGGCCGCGTAGACGACCTCGTCCTCGTCCGCCGTGTCCGCCGCCCCGACGTCCGTGGTGAGCGCACGATCCACGGTGACGTCCGCCGAGGACACCGACACCGCCTCGCGGGCCACATACTTGCCCGACGTCGTGCCCTTGATGAGCATCCCATCGCCCGCCGCGAAGGCTGCGGCGGCGTCCATCGTGACGGTCGTTCCGCTGCCGGCGTCCGAGGCGTCCGACGTGTCGCCCGTGCCGTCCTGCGTCCCGCCGAAGGCCACCGACAGGATCTCGTAGGCGTCGGTGTCGAGGGTGCTCGCGTCGGTGCCGTCGCCCGCGCCGCTCGAATCGAGCCCGTAGGCGTCGAGCTCAAGATCGGTGACCTCGGGGCCCTTGGAACCCACGATGTCCTTGATCCGCTCCTGATTGCCGGTCTGGTACCCGCTGCGGTCGCGGTGCGTGAGCGGGATGGGCCACACGGGCGCATTGCGCGGGCGCAGATGCTTGAGTGAGCCCGGCGTGCTTGACCAGTCGGTGGTCGACGCGTGCTGCCCGTATTGGACGTAGACGGCCTGCTTGTTGTCGCTCACGATGCCTCCGTATGGCGGATGCGTACACGCATCAGGGTAGCACGGCCATTCTCTGTTGACACGTACTCAATGGGGAGAGTAAGGGGCGCCGGCCAGCCGATGCTCTCGATCGTGCTCGTCGGCCGATCCCAGAGGCTTTCGGTCATCAGGCGTCCCTGGATCAAGGCGGCGTCGTCGTGCATGACGAGATCAAGATCGCGAGCGCTCTTGGCCGGCGGATACTTGATCATGATCTCGACGTCGTCGTATCGGATGCGCGCGCCTGGCGTGTAAGTGTGCTCGGCGAGCTCGGTGCCGACCCCGACGAGGGAAAAGGCGCGCGCCTGCTCCGCCATCCCGTCCTCGTCGAAGACGAAAGGCAGCGACGTGCCGAAAAGGCCGCGCGTCTTCGGCAGCGTCGACTCGTCGCGCGTCGTCGCCTCGATGATGGCGATCACTCGCTCGGTAGCGGCCTGATAGGTCATCGCGTGAACCGCACGGCGCCGGCCGGGCGCGTGCCGTCCTCTGCCGCGCTCACGGCCTCGGCTCCGTCATCGTCGCTGTACCACCAGTCGCGCCCGGTGAGCGTGCCCTCGAATGCCTGATCGGCCTCGTGCTGCGCGTCCTTCACTCGCTCTCGGTCGTCGGGGAAGTTGCGCGCGACGAGGCGGGCGTACACCTCGGCCTTGAGCGCGACGGCCAAGCCCTCGGCGTCGACGATCAGATCCTCGTGATAGCCGCGAGATCGGAGCTTGTGGACGAGCAGCGTCTCCCATGCGTCTTCGATGAGTTCGCTCGGGTCGTCGTTGGGGTCCGCGAGCCGCCCCGCGTCGGGGTAGGAGCGCAAGAGGTCATCCCACGTCACGGGGCACGCCACGGCCTGCCGCACGATGTCGAACGCGATGCGGAAGATCCGGACGATCCCGCCGAGCGTCGCCGTAACGCGCGCGTGGGCCCCGCCGACGTCGGACGTCTGCTCGGCCGACAGCGCGAGCGACATGCGCACGCCCTCGACGCTCGCCCCGCTGGCGACGTCGACGGGGAGCGGCGCCGAAAGATGTAGCGTGGTCCCGTCGATCGAGATGACGCGCACAAGGAGCGGGCGCTCACCAGTCGTCGTCAAGAGGTACTCGACCTCGGCCGCCACGCCGCTCGCGCTCGCGACAGAGATCGACGAGTCGCCCGCGTTCGCCGCCGCGTCCGTCGTCGTCGAGACGCTGTCCACGGTGACGGCCTGCCCCGACTCGGGGAGCGCCGTGCTCGGCGTCTGCACGCGCGCCGTGACGCTCGACGGCACACCGAGGAACTGCCGCGGCGGATACCACGCGATCGTGTCTGTCGAGTCCTTCAGCGCGCGCTGTCGAGCCATCTAGCGGTCCCCTCGTCGCGGCATGCCCTCGAGGCTGGCCACGACCTCGCCCGCGTGCATCGTGCACTCGGGGCACCGCAAGCCTAGCACGCTGTCGGCGACGTGCCGCGTCTCCGTCCATCGGTAGCCGCACTCCGCGCACGAGCACGCCGCCGCGTAGTGGTCTTTGCGCCGTGCGTCCAGGTTGACCACGTCTCCCGCCATCATCCAGCCATGATCCGCCGCATCACGGCGGCATAGTGGGCAAGCAGATCGCCGATCGTGCATTTGCACCTCGGCATGGGCTCGCCGCAGACGGGGCACACGTCGTCGCTCATTTCCACCTCTCGCCTAGCCACGACTCGACGCGCTCGACGTCGACGCCCCATGTCCGATGCTCCGCGTCCGGGTCGCCGAACAACTCATTGAGCCCCTCGTGGCGCAGTTCATGCGCGAGCACGGCCGGCCAGTTCGCCGACGTCACGACGCGGACCCAGTCATTCTTCCAGAGGCCTAGGATCCACCTCGAGAAGCCTTCGCGAACGATGGGCCCGGGGACCCACTCGATGCGGACACCGCGCAGCGCCCGCTTGAAGATCTCGCGCTCTTCGGGTCCGTTTTCGACGTGGGCGCGCCCGACGAGGTCCGAGAGAACGCGAGCGAGCTCGCCCGCCGAAAGGCGGCGGCCCGTCTCAGGCTCGACGACAGGCGGCGCGCCTCGGAATCGCACGCCCGGGTAGCCGGGCACGCGGTGCGGCCAAAGCTGCCGGAACACCCACCGGGCGTAGGCCCACGGGCTCACAGCGGCAGGATCGGCAGCGCCGGGATCTTGGCTTTCAGCGCGGCCGGAAGGCTGCGAGCGGCGGCCAAGACTGCGGAGACGATGGGGGCAGCAAGGGCGGAGGCGGGCACTTCAACCTCGTCGTCAAAGACTTGAGCGCCGTCCAGATGCACCACCAGGCGGACTTCGGGATCGGCATCTCCGTCGTCATCCTTCACCTCGACGTGGACGCGCGCAGCGCGCCCGGCGCCCTCGACCTTGACACCGCCGTAGACGCCGCCGCGCACGCCGGCAGCCTTGAGCAGGAGAGAGATCATCGCTTCACCTCCGGTGGCTTGTCGCCAAGCACCTCATCAAATCGCTTCGCCGCCGCGTCGTCGAGCGGCGTCGGGGTCGTCTGCGCGTGCGCCCGCCACGCGGCGGCGGCGACCTTGGCGATCCCCCAGAGGATGCCGAGGCCGGCGGTCAAAAGCAGGAGTCTTTCGACGTCACTCATACGACCTCCGGTGTCGGGCGGGCATAGCCCTGAATTCGCTCGTCGCCGATCGGGTAGGTCCGGCGCGCCACGGCGTTGCCGGTGTTGCCCTCGATGGTGTGGATTTGGTGGCCGCGCACCGCTTCGACGATGCCGACGTGGCCCGACGTGCCCTCGTCGTCAGGCTCGAAGAAAATCAGATCGCCGGGCTGCGGGATGATTCGCCATCCCATTGCGATCCCGGCGTCGGCGCACGACTCGATCAGCGTCGACACGCGGCGATTGAGCCAATAGTTGCCCGGCAGCGGCAGCCCGGCATCAGAGCACACTCGCATTGCGAAAGACGCGCACCATGCGACCTCGTCGCCACGATTGAAGAGCTCGGCCGGCGCGCCATCGTTGCGACCCGTCGCCTCACGGATCCCGATGTACTTGCGCGCAGCGTCGACGACGGCTTGGCCGAGCATGGGGGGCCCCTCGCTGTTCACCGCGCGATCCCTAGCAGCAGGCGCCGCACTTCCGCGATGTCCGCACGCACGGCATCCACGTCACCTTTTGTCGCGAGCTTCCCGATGGTTTCGTCTTGCCGGTCGACACGAGACGAGAGCGCATCAAAGCGCTCCTCTAGGCGGACGATCGTCTCGCGAGCTCCGTACGTCGATGAGAGATACCCCCCGACCGCAGACGTCAGCAGCGCCACCAGGACGGGCGCCGCAAAGAGTCGGATCCAGTTCGGCGCTCCCCCGTCGTCGTCGGCCATGACGTCACTCCGTTGGGCACTTGTCGACCAGCACAGGCGCGCTCGGGTCGTCGAGGTCGATCGCGCAGGCGTCGTAGATGCGGAAGCATGTGCCGACGGCCTCTCCGTCGGCGAGTCGCTCAAAATGCACCGTCGCCTCGCATCCTGACGTCGCGGCCTCATTCCCCGCCGCGCGCTCGACGCTGGCAGACGTGGCGCGCTCGGTGACGGTCGGCTGCGCGATGGCGGTGCCGGCGCCGCCGCCGAGGGTGGCGCCGACGACAAAGGCGGTGGCGGTGTCACGGATCGTGCTCATATGCAGACTCCTTTACGGTGCGATGACCTGATGCCACTCGTTATCTGACGTATATCGAAAGCACACGCCGTCGCCGGGGTCGACGGTGATGGACGCACCAGAAACCTCAAGCACGCCGGCCTGGTCCGCGAAGATGCAGGAGTTTGATCCGACGGTAACCCAGCATTGCAGGCGCGAGACATTCGCGCCGGTCTCGGTCTTCGTGACGTTGCAGTCGTCACCGTCGAGGCATTCGCATTCGCAGTAGTCGGTGATGCAGTCATCCGTCACCGTGCCCGGGGAGCCGTCCCCGGAGTCGGCTCCGCTCTGCGCATCATTGCTCGGGATCGCCTCGCGGATATGCCCCTCTTGCCAAACACGGCTAGATTGCCCGATATCCCACGCCCCCGTCGAGTAGGGCATGATGTCGTCGTTGAACAGCACGCCCGCGCCGCTTTGTCGCATAAATCCGGCACTGCTTGCCAGATCGAGGATGTCGCCGACCGAGACGACGCCAAGCCTGCCGACAGCGAGAAGGTCATTCCCCGACGAGTTTTGGACCCGGAACGTGTGCTCTGTTTGCGCCGCGACAGCTTGAACCGTGAGCGCTGCCGTCGCCGCGTCGGGCATGGTGATCGTCTGGCTATTGCCCGCCGACGGGTCAAGCTCGACGAAGAGGCCGAAGCCGCCGCCGCCGCCCGAAGGCAGCTTTTCGGCCGTCGCCGTGCCGATGCCGGCCGCGAAGACGATGGTGACGACGGTAGCGACCGCCCACGCCCGGCCGGTCACAGCGCGCTCACCGCCTCGCAGTAGACGTCCTGCGTCGAGGACGCGACCACGCAGTAGGCCGATCCGATCTCGACCTCGGTCCCGCCCGTGATGCCGCCGACGCACGATCCGCTGTGACAGATCGGCTTGCCGTCGGTCGTGTTGACGTCGGAGCCACCGAAGTAGACCGGCGTCGCCGAGGTGTTCCAGCACGACCACTCGACCACGTTCATGTCGCCGTAAGTGGTGACGCCCGCATCGTTCGTGTCGTCGGGGACGGCAAGCTGCGTCGCCGTCGTCCCGCACGTGACGGGGAAGGTCGTGTATCGCTTGGCTGGGATCCCCGCCGCCGAGGCGATCGCCGCGACGGTGAGGATGCCGATGCCGGCCAGGACGTTTCGCCAAGAGCGCATGGTGCGCCTCCTATCAGGCCGCGAAGGTGATGGCGCCGGAGACCTCGACGCTGCCGTCGGGGAGCAGGACGTGGAGGTACCACGTGCCGCCCGCAGCCTCGCCGATGTCGAGGTCGAAGTCTCCATCGGCCTCGGACTCGATCACGAAGACTTTGTCGGCGACGTGCTCCAGAAGAATCGCGCCGTCTGTGCCTACCGCGATGTCGCCGTCGGGCGCCGTGGTGCAGGGCACCGCCGTCGATGCGCTGTCGGAGAGGATAGCGGTGACGACGGACACGGCCGTGCATTCCACCGTCTTGCCGACGTCGGAGAAAAGCTGCACCGCGACGTTGATCGAGTTGGTGTCCTCGTCGCCGACGGTAATCGTCGCGCCGCGCACGCTGCCGTCGTTGACGTCGACACTGTGGCCGCTGACGCTGTCGTTGATCTTGACCATCACTTGCCCTCGTTTTGCGCGTCAGTCTTGCGCGCGATCTTGGCTGCTTCTCGGTGGGCCTGATCACTCGTGATCGGCGTCTTGCTGTGCTCTTTGATGCGCTTGGCGACCTCGTCGACCGCTCTGCGCCGGGTCTCGTAATCAGGCACCTCGGCCTCCCTTCGGGCTCGCGACGCTCGGCGGGCTCGGGACGACGCTGGCGGCGTTGCCGGCGCCCGTGGCGTGCGCGAGCACCTGCGCCCCGATGCTCTCGGCCTGCTTGGCGCGCATGATCGTGTCGGCCTCGGCGATCTTCGCGGCGCGCACGGCGGCCCGCTCCTTGATCTTGCTCTCGGCCTTCCGGTCGACGACGGGGGCAGCCGCGACGGGGTCGCCCGGGTAGATGGGCGCGACCGGCTCGGCGAGCATGAAGCACGGGAAGCCGTCCTCGTCCTTTTTCGCGAGGCACCCGAGCAGCTGCTGCCGCCGGATGTGCGGCGTCGGACCGTCGTCGGACTGACTCGCGCCGTCGTCGAGCTTGCTGATCACATGCCCGCTCTTGGTGTTCACGATCTTGACGATGCGCGGGTTCTTCTGGTAGTCGCGCCGGCCAGTGATCGGGTTGATCATGTCTACATCGCGGGCCGCATACTGCTTGTCTGCCTTGCTCACGCTCTCTCCACCTCAGAAGGGGCCCCGCCCAAGAGCGGGCGGGGCCGGGGTCAGGTCACGCTCTAGGGCGCGTCACTGACGATGCTCACGCCGTTGTTGTCGACGAGTTCGCTGGCCGCGTACTCCGCCGTGGGGATGATCTCCATCGCCCGGAGGCTCGCGTCGTACTGGAAGCGGAAGGTGAGCGGCTGATCCCAGAGGAGCACGCCATACGGCACCTTTCCGCCGTAGCTGTCGGGCGAGCGGTTCGGGCTGCCGAGGCACCCGAAGAACCCGCCGACGTCGGCGCCACCGTTGACGCTGAGCGCCAGTTCGCTGTCGTACTGGTAGACGCGGTATCCGGCGAAGGAGCCGCGCAACCCGTCCATCATCGCCTCGTCGCCGGGCGCGTTGAAGAGGCTGTAGTCGATGTTTTGGGACCAGAGCCCGCCGCCGTAGCCGCCGCCGGTCACGGCAGCCTCAAGGTTTAGCTCGTGGACCTGGTTGGGCGTCAACACGAATCCGCGCTGCGAGCGCGGGAGGTGCATTTGCTGCGTCTCGGCCTGGTAGATGGCCTGGAGCATGGTCGAGATGCCGATGTCCACGCCGGTCGAGCCGACGCTGTTGCTTGCGTCGTCGAGGATCGCGATGCAGTCCGCCTCGATCTTCTGCATGGCCATCGCGGTCATGCGTCGGACCTCGGGGGCGAGCAGCGTCGTGAGCGCGCCGATGTCCTCGGACTGGAACGCGCCGAGCACGGTCGAGAATCCGAGCCCGCCGAGCCGCTTGCGCACGGTCTTCTCGGTGATGACCGCCTTGATCGCCACACCCTCACTAGTGGTGACGGCCTTGGTCGCCCCCATCCCGATCTCGGTGTTGCTCGTCAGGTCGGTGCCTTCGGTGCCGCCGGACGCCGCGCCGAGGTCGGACTCAACGGGGTAGTTCTTCTTGTCCGCGTTGGCCCCGTCGAGGCTGTCCCACGAGAGGAGACGGTGAACGGGCTTGTCGGGGAGGTTGGCCTCAATGGCGCCAACCATGAGCTTTTCAGTCGCCACAAGGGCAGTTTGTGAGGTGCGGGTGGTCTCGTTCGACACGAGAGCCTCCTATCGGCCGCCGTCGCGCCTAGCGCTTCATCCGGCCCATGACAGCGTCGAACATGCTTCCGCCCGGCCGCTGTGAGGTGGAGAGGTCGTCGCGCAAAAATGCGGCGTACACCTCGGGATGCTTCAATCTGATCTCCGCCTGAGTCATGCCCTGCGAGAGCAACTCGGGGACGGTCCCGCCGCTGACAGCCGCTCTGGCTCCAGTCGTCGGGGACGCAGGCTTGCCCGGCTTGCCGGCCTGCTCTGCCATGTAGGCGTCGAGGATCTCCGCCTTGCTCGCGACGTCCGGCGTCGCGCGGATGGCGGTCTTGAGGTACTCGGGGATGCCGTTTTGCAAAGCAGCGTCGACGCGCTCGCTCTGCTTGGCCTCCCACGCGGTGTAGCGCTCGACGACGGGGGAGACCTCGGCGAGCTTCCGGGCCGCCTCCGCCTTTTCCGTCTCGATCTGCGCGAGCCGCTCTTTCAGATCCTCGGCGAGCGCCTGATATCGGCCCTCGGCCTCCATCTTGGCGCGCGCCTCCTCTTGTGCCTCCTGGCGTTTTGCTCGCTCGCTCTTTTCGGCCTCGCGCAGGCGGTCCAGGTTGGCCGCCATGCGCGCGTTCTCGGCCTCGAGGGCGGCGATCTTCGCGGCGACGCCGTCGGCCGCCGCTGGGGCGCCGTCGGCATCGCCTGCCGTGGTCGTGATCTCTGCATCCGGTGCGGGATCGGTCACTCTTTCACCTCTGCGGCCGATCCGGTCGGCCGCTGCGCAATCTTTACACGCGGTGCGCAAAATGCGCAAGCCGCATTGTTCTTGCGAGTATTGACGATCTGCGCTATGCGACCGGGAGGAGGCGATCGGAATGATTTATGATCCAGAAATCGACGGACGAGCCATCGAGGCGGGCGCCGAGCCCGCGCCAGAGCCCGCCCCGCCCCCGGTATGGGAGCGGGAGATATGGAGGGCATGCGACGAAGACCGCAGGCGATACATCGTCGTCTCAGACGAGCATGAGATCGCCTACTTCAACGGGGAGAACTGCACCTGTGAGGAGGACGCCGCCCGCGCCACCCTCGCCGCCGCCGCCCCGCAAATGAAGCGGGCGGGGGATGCGCTGGAGGCGCTCCTCGTAGATGACTACTGGCAGAGCGACCGTCTCGCGGCGGCGAGAGACGCCTGGCGCGCCGCCAGCCGCAAGGCTGAGGGAGGTGGGGTCGCGCGGCAGCAGGTCGACAACGCAGGGATGGGCGAAGCCCTGCATGAGTTGCGCGAGGCCGCGAGCCAGGTCGCCTTCCTCATCTGCTCGGAGGGGTGGGACCCGGACTCCACGAAGCACATCGAGGCCCTCGAGCGGATGATGGACTTGATCCCCGACCTGAGCCCCAAGGGGTAGCCTTGGGCATGACCCCCGAACCAGACTAGCGAACAGCCTTGAAGGCCCGGCGACGGATCTCGCTC